>R21__coassemble_756_pt1 | contig 25193 bp, 22 predicted proteins | sample R21__metabat2_high_PE_066 | metagenome-assembled genome bin R21
AAAAGATTGGACTTAACGGCAATGGATATTCTGTACATAAGCTAAGACATACTGCTGCGACACTTATGTATCAGTATGGAAATGTTGATATAAGAGTTCTTCAGGATATTCTTGGACATGAAAATCTTGGAACCACCGAAATCTATACCCATACTTCGAGCGCTCAGATTGAAGCCGCATCAAAGAATAATCCATTAGCAAATATAGAAAAGAAATCCGGAAGCGATTGAGCTCCCGGATTAATTCATATCATCAAGAACTATTCTGTTTTCTTCAAGGCTTCTTTGAACATCTATTATTCTTTGGTTATTACTTCCACGAAATCGCAGTTCCAAATTTCTCTCACTTTGAATATATCTGCCGTCAATGAGTATATCAATATTATGTAGAAGTTCAATCCTGTCGTTATCGTTTGAGTTCAGTATTTCCTCATAAGTATATCCACTATAACATGTAACATCTTTATTTAATGAATGTATCCTCTTAGCTATTAATATCAGTGGAATCGGCTGAAGAAATGGTTCTCCGCCTGAAAATGTTATTCCCTTTAAAAGTGGATTTTCTTTAAATTCATCAATCAAAGTTTCCGTATCAACTTTTTTTCCGCCATTGTAACTATGGGTTTCAGGATTATGACAACCTAAACAGTTGTGCGGACAACCCTGAGTAAAAATAACATAGCGGATTCCTTTACCATCAACTATAGATTCTTCAACTATTCCGGCTATTTTTATGTCCATAAAACTTATCCTTATTATAAAGCAGGACAGTAACACTGTCCTGCTTTACTTATATTATTTCGCTAATGTGTGTTTTACTCTGTCTCTCTCTTCTGCCCTCTTTGCATCATTGAATCTGTCAGTTGTTCCTACAAGGTAACCTGTGATTCTTCTGATCCTGTCGAACTTTCTTCCCTCGCCTACTATTATTTCTGCGCTGGATTTTGAATATTTTCTTGTCATGACAATTCCTCCTTATTTTACTGTATTAAATAGCTGTAATCCGGAACATCGTGGTACCTCTGGCGAAGTTCAATAAGCTTCGAAAGAGGCACTCCCTCTCCCTCATGCCTTCCGCATCTTGGACAGACGTCATCAATTATGCCGTTAAATCCGCATACAGGATCCCTGTCAACCGGGTGGTTAACTGAGCCGTATCCAATGCCTGCTTCTTTCATGCAGCGTATAATGCTCTCAAATGCGTCTATATTCTTGCATGTGTCGCCGTCAAGCTCAACATATGAAATATGTCCCGCGTTTGTGAGTGCATGGAACGGAGCTTCCTTCTGAATTTTTTTATATGCGCTAATGTTATAATAAACCGGAATATGGAAAGAGTTTGTATAATAATCTCTGTCGGTAACACCCGGGATAATACCGTACTTTTTCTTATCTATTCTTACAAATGTTCCTGAGAGTCCCTCTGCAGGAGTTGCAAGAAGTGACCAGTTAAGCTTGGTTTCTTCACTAAGATCATCAAGCTTCTTTCTCATGTAGGCAATTATATCGTAGCCTATCTTGTAGCTTTCTTCACTTTCACCATGATGTTTGCCAGTGAGTGCTACAAGCGTCTCAGCGAGTCCTATGAATCCGATTGACAATGTACCGTGCTTGAGTATCTCACCTACACTGTCATCCCTGTCAAGATACTCAGAATCAATCCAGACGCCCTGTCCCATAAGGAATGGATAGTTGTAAACCTTCTTGGAGCACTGAATCTTAAACCTGTGAAGAAGCTGATCTTTGCAGAGTTCCATTCTTTCATCGAGTATTTCATAGAACTTCTTCAGATCACCCTTAGCTTCAATGCCTATTCTTGGGAGATTAATGGAAGTAAAGCTCAGATTTCCTCTGCCGCATGTCTGCTCACGAGTAGGATCATAGACATTGCCCATAACCCTCGTTCTGCAGCCCATGTAGGATACTTCGCTGTTATAATCGCCCTCTTTATAATACTGAAGATTGAACGGAGCATCAAGGAAGCTGAAATTCGGAAATAATCTCTTTGCCGATACTTTCATAGCAAGCTTGAAAAGATCGTAGTTCTTATCCTCGGGATTATAGTTAACTCCCTCTTTTACTTTGAATATCTGTACCGGGAATATTGGCGTTTCACCATCTCCAAGTCCTGCCTCAGTTGCAAGAAGAAGATTTCTCATAACCATTCGGCCTTCCTCGGAAGTATCTGTTCCATAATTAAGAGAGCTGAACGGAACCTGAGCACCGGCTCTGGAATTCATCGTGTTCAAATTATGTACGAGCGCTTCCATAGCCTGATATGTAGCTTTGTCTGCTGCTCTCCATGCTGTTTCCTTAGCATATGAGCAGGCTGCCCATGTCTCTTCAGCGCTTATAGCATCAAAGCCGTTCTTTGCCTGATGCTCTGGCAAGAATGCTACTACATCGTTGCTGTATTCTATTGTATCAGTCATTTTTTCTATGACTCCTACAGCATCCTTGACTGCATTAACCATAGCTTCTGCATCATCATAAGTCATTGCCTTTGCAATCTGGAAATACTGTATGAGTGCCTTATAATACTCTTTACGGAAAGTCTTATCCACTCCGGGCGCCATAGAGTAGTCAAAATTAGGAACACTCTGGCCGCCATGCATCTCATTCTGGTTCGCTTGTATAGCTATGCAGGCAAGGGCTGCATATGAACGGATGTCATTAGGCTCTCTGAGGTATCCATGTCCGGTGGAGAATCCGCCTGCAAAGAGCTTTAAGAGATCAATCTGACAGCATGTCTCTGTGAGAGTATAGAAGTCCTTATCATGGATATGGATATCACCCTCTACATCTGCTTTTGTTATCTCTTCAGGGATAACATAGTTATTGTAGAAGCTTTTTGCACCTTCTGAACCATACTTAAGCATAGTGCCCATAGCAGAGTCTGCGTTTATATTCGCATTCTCTCTCTTAAGGTCGGCATCTTCAGCAGCCTTGAAGCTAAGCTCTTCATATATTCTGACGAGGTCATTGCCCATTGTTCTGAGCTTTGAATGTTCTTCTCTGTAAAGAATGTATGCTTTTGCTGTTTCAGCATAGTTTGAAGCAATGAGGGCTCTTTCTACTTCATCCTGTATCTCTTCGACGGAAGGTGACTTCCTTCTTCCGTCAAACTTTGCTACAACCTCATTTGTAAGTCTGTCGAGGTCTTCCTCTGTAAATCTTTCTTTAGCGATCCTTATATTTGCATTGAATATTGCATTTCGGATCTTATTGGAATCGAACGCGACTCTCTTTCCGTCACGCTTGATTATGGTTTTTATCATATGATTTCTTAACCCCTTTCACGAGCAGCTAATCTTAACAGATCAACTTGCAAGTGTGATTATACTACTGTAACTTGTATATGTCAATAGATTGCACCACAATATATTGTGGTGCAATCTTCAAATTCATATATTTCCTAAAATATGTAATATAAGCTTTTTAATTATAGAACATCTGTATCAATTTTAATGCCTAATTCCTTTAACTGCTGTTCATCAACAGTTGACGGAGCTGCTGTCATAAGTTCGCTTGCATTCTGTACTTTTGGGAATGCGATGACATCACGAAGATTGTCTCTCTTCATCATAAGCATCGTCAATCTATCAAGTCCCAAACCGAGACCGCCATGCGGAGGAGCACCATACTTAAAGGCATCAAGAAGGAATCCAAATTTATTGTGAGCTTCCTCCTCAGAAAGTCCAAGGAGGCTGAAAATTCTGTCCTGAAGCTCATGGTTTGTAATTCTAATTGATCCTGAACAGAGTTCAGTGCCATTAAGAACCAAATCATAAGCTTTTGCTCTGACATTTCCTTTGTCACTTTCAAGATAAGGCAGACATTCATCAAGAGGAGATGTGAAAGGATGATGCATAGCTACCCAGGTCTTATTCTCCTCATCATATTCAAAGAACGGGAACTCAACAACCCACAGGAAATTAAACTGATCCGGAATAATATCAAGCTTCCTGGCAACAGTTGTTCTTAGCTGTCCAAGCTGAGTAAGGACATGTGAATTATTGGTATCTGCAACTATGAGAAGGACATCTCCTTTTTCACAATTTGTTCTCGCATAAATGGCAGCCATTTCTTCTTCTGTCATAAACTTGGCAAAAGAACATGCTGTGCTGTCCGGTCCGAGCCTTGCAAATGCAATGCCCTTTCCGCCAATACCTCTGATCATCTCAGTGAGCTTATCAATTTCTTTTCTTGTTAGTACTGAGAAAGCATCTTTAGCAACAATCGCCCTTACACTTCCGCCTGCTGAAACAGCATTTGTAAACATTTCAAAACCGCAATCCTTGACAATATCAGAGATATCACAAATTTCCATACCATATCTGGTATCGGGTTTATCAGAACCATATCTTTCCATGGCTTCTTTATAAGTTATTCTCGGCAGAGGCATCGGAACATCAACATTCAGAACTTCTTTAAAAAGTCTCTTGACAAAGCCTTCTCCAATTGCAAGAACATCTTCAACATCGACAAAGCTCATCTCGAGATCTATCTGTGTGAATTCCGGCTGTCTGTCTGCTCTCAAATCCTCATCTCTGAAGCATCTGGCAATCTGTATATATCTATCAAAGCCTGATACCATAGTGAGCTGTTTGTAAATCTGAGGAGACTGAGGCAACGCATAGAAACTTCCCTTATGTATTCTGGAAGGAACAAGGTAGTCTCTGGCTCCTTCAGGTGTAGATTTCATGAGCATCGGAGTTTCTATTTCGATAAAGCCGTTCTCATAGAAATAATCTCTTGTTACTTTGGTAATTTTGGAACGCATAAGTATATTTTTCTGAAGATCAGGTCTTCTAAGATCAAGATATCTATACTTGAGTCTTATATCTTCACCGGCCTTGGAATTTTCGAGGATTTCAAAAGGTGGGGTTTCGCTTATTCCAAGAACCTTCAGTTCTGATACTTCAATCTCAATATCACCTGTAGGGATATCCTTATTTTTGCTTGATCTTTCCCTTACGGTACCGATAGCCGCAAGCACATACTCAGATCTAATTTGAGAAGCCTTCTCAAAAACAACTCGTTCAGTTGAATCATCAAAAGCTAACTGTATGATACCTGTTCTGTCTCTTAAATCAATAAAGATGAGCTGGCCGAGGTCTCGCTGTCTCTGACACCAGCCAAAAACTGTCACGTTCTTACCAATGTCTTCACTACGGAGATCACCGCAATAATGAGTTCTCTTTAAATTTCCTAAAAACTCAGCTTTCATTATATATCTCTCCTTTTGCCAAATTAAAAAGGCATATCTTCCTGCATTGTAATGTTTGTCACATAATCATCGATGAATTTTTCACCTACAAGTGAAATTTTAACAGTCTTACCCGTTTCCATATCCTTCAGATTTGCCTTGCCTGAAGCTATCTCTTCATCACCAATGACAATAAGGTGTGAAGCCTTAATCTTATTTGCATATTTAAGCTGTGCCTTAAAACCTCTTCCGCATAAATCACATGCAGCGTTAATTCCGCAATCTCTCAGCTTGTTGACAAGCTCAAAAGACTTAACTAAGGAATCAGCTCCCATGGAAGCAATAAACACTTCACAGGATTCTTCAGGAGGAAACTCGATTCCCTGAGCATCAAGGACCAGCATCAACCGCTCAAGACCCATACCGAATCCAAGACCAGGTGTTGGTTTTCCACCCATTTCCTCTACAAGTCCATCGTATCTGCCTCCGCCGCAAACCGTGCTCTGTGCTCCAAGGTCGTTAGATACAAATTCAAAGACTGTACGGCTGTAATAATCAAGACCTCTGACTATATTCGGATTTACGGTGTATTCAAGCCCGGAAGCTGTAAGATACTTTTTTACCGAAGAAAAATGCTCCGAACATTCATCGCACAAAAATTCTATTATCTTTGGTGCGCCCTCAGCTATCTTGGAACAAACAGGACTTTTGCAGTCAAGTATTCTCATAGGATTTCTGTCAAGTCTTGAATTGCATGTATCACATAACTGATCCCGATAAGATTCAAAATACTTTTTCAATGCTTTGTGATAGTTAGCTCTGCACTTAGGACAGCCGATAGAATTAATTTCAAGGCTCAGATTTTTAACACCCAGTCTGTCAAAGATATTCTTTGCAAAAACAATTATTTCTGCATCAGCTATAGGCTCAGCTGTTCCAAACATTTCAATTCCAAACTGATGAAATTCCCTGAGTCTGCCGGCCTGAGGCTTTTCATATCGATAACATGGAGTGAGGTAATACAATTTTACCGGATACCCGTCATTGTATATACCGCTTTCCATGAACGATCTTACGACACCTGCAGTTCCTTCCGGCTTGAGTGTTATGCTCCTGTGAGCCTTATCCTCAAATGTATACATCTGCTTCTCAACAACATCGGTTGTATCACCAACGCCCCTTAGGAAAAGCTCAGTATGCTCAAAAACAGGAGTACGAATTTCACCAAAGCCATGAACAGCAGCTTCATTGCGCATGACGTCTTCTACTATCTGCCATTTATAAGTCTGTTTTGGTAATAAATCCTGAGTACCCTTAGGACCTTTTGTTATAATAGGCATAACCGTTTCCTTTCAATGTGATAAAAATTTTTGATTACATATATTCATTCATATTAATATCAAAGCAGTTAATCCTTGTTATTTCAGGATACAGTTCTTCACCATACTTTGAGATATAAGCCTCAAATATGAGCCGTGGATTGGTGCTTCCTGAATTGCTGCTCTTAAGGATTACATGGATTTTAAGTATAGATGGACCTACCGGCTCAATTGTCATGTTTTTAAAATCTTCTTTGATATCTACTTCCACGATGCCTTTTTTGGTTTTTTTATTTACCATAATAGATTCATCCGAAAGCAGCTCAAGAAAACGTGAACTGACCAGAGCAGTATTTTTTGTCCTGACTAAAATCTCATATTCAGAAAATGCTATTGCTCCTGGCCTCATGACGGGTTCTGTAATATTGTATACACGAACATTCTTAGGAAGACCTGAATTCAGCTTATCTATAATCTCCTGATATGGCATATCATCATTAAGAAGCTTAACATCCATGGATTCCTTCATTCCGGTAAAACCCAGTGATATCGGCATTGTAATTGTAAGAAATACATGTGGGTTAAAACCCTCAGTATACCAGAAAGGCAGTTTTGCCTTATGGATCGCTCGTTCCATACAACGGCTCAGGTCCAAATGAGAGATATATTTTGCAGTATCAGTTTTCCGAAACCATACCCGTATGTTTTTCAATACATATACCTCCCTTATAGCAATTTGCACCGCAGCCTGAGCATTTCTCACGGCAATTTGGTGTTGTAAGAGAAGAGTAAGCTTTCTTGCACTCTTCTATCAGAAACTTTTTACTGATTTTATAATCAAGATGATCCCATGGCAGGACTTCATCAAATGAGCGGGTTCTGTTAGCATAAAATTCCGGACTTATATTCAAATCGTTAAACAGTGTAATCCAGTTTTTAAAATTAAATCCGTCAGACCAGCCATCAAAGCGAAAATCTCTGTTTGCTGCTTCATAAAGTACCTTACAGAGTTTTCTGTCGCCTCGTGCAAACACAGCCTCAATAAAGCTTGTTTCAGCACCATGATAATTTATTTCAAGTTTTCTCGTTGTATTTGATGATTTCAGTAATTCCTGCTTTCTTTCAAATTCGCTTACTGTATCCTGTCCGAACCACTGAAAAGGCGTAAATGGCTTTGGTACAAACGCAGCTGCACTCGCTGTTACAGAAACTCCCTTTCCCCCTCTTGGTCTGTCAGGATTAGCATAAAAAGCATCAACAACACTCTGCCCAAGTTTGTCAATGGCAACTACATCTTCATCTGTCTCAGTAGGAAGCCCGATCATAAAATAAAGTTTTATGCGGCTCCATCCATTAGAAAATGCAATGTTCACGGTATTCAGAAGTTCTTCTTCCGTAACATTTTTGTTAATTACATCTCTCATTCTCTGAGAACCAGCTTCCGGAGCAAATGTAAGTCCACTTTTTCTTACTGATGCAATCTGCTTTGTTAATTCTATAGAAAAACCATCTACACGGAGAGATGGTAAAGATACATTAACTTTATCTGCTTCAGTCCATTCATGCAATTTAGTAAGCAATTCTGTAAGTTTACTGTGATCCGTAGTGCTGAGCGATGCCAGAGAGATCTCATCATAACCGGTAGAAGCGCATAAATCATAGCATTGTTTGTTTATTTGTTCAACACTTTTTTCCCGGAATGGACGATAAATAAATCCTGCCTGACAAAATCTGCAGCCTCTGATACATCCTCTAAGGACTTCAGTGACGGCTCTGTCATGAACGATATCCAAAAATGGAACCACAAATGTATCCGGAAAATACATATTATCCAAATCCATGCAGGTTCTTTTTTCAACTTTAGCCGGTGCATTATGAGTTGGTGTATAGCTCTTTACGGTACCGTCTTCATTATAATCGACATCATAGAATGCCGGAACATATACACCCGGGATTTGGGCTGCTTTTTCCAGAAATGAGATTTTAGATTCTCCATTTTTCTTACATTCTCTATAAAGATCTATGACTTCCAGATCGACCTCTTCACCATCGCCAAGGAAGAAAAGATCAAAAAAATCAGCTAATGGCTCAGGGTTGCAGGCACAGGGTCCTCCACCGACAACAATATTGTTAAGATCCTTTCTATCTGCACTCAAAAGTGGAATTCCCGCAAGCTTAAGCATTCTGAGAACATTAGTATAACTTAACTCATACTGCAGAGTAAAACCGATAAAATCGAAGTCGGTCAGAGGATCTCCGCTTTCCAGGGCATACAGGGGAATATCATTCAGCAGCATCTGTTTCTCCATGTCAAACCATGGAGAAAAAACTCTTTCACACCAGATATAATCCTTTTCATTAAAAAGGCTATAAAGTATTTTTATTCCTAAATGAGACATTCCAATCTCATAAGTATCTGGAAAACAGAAAGCAAATCTGACATCAATGTTGTTTTTATCTTTAATAACACTGTTAAGTTCACCACCGACATATCTCCCCGGTTTCTGAACTTTCAGCAGTATTTTCTCAACTTCTTTACTAAACATAGAACCCCTCACAGTTCATTATTGACAATTACAAGAGCATTACCATAATGGACCATAATCTCAGCTTTTTCGGAATTAATCTCGTTACTGACTCCCATAATCATGCCTCCGGCAGTCAGCTCACCCCTTGAAGGACTGTTATCTGCCGAAACTTCTCCATCCGGCAGTGAATATTTAAATCCTTTTAATGTGATATTACAAGAGGATGAGCCGAATGGAAAAATAGATACTGTTCGATTTTCAAGTTCAGTCAGGATAAGCCTTTTTCCGTTCAGGAGAAAAGTTTCAGTATAATTATCAACCATTATAGAGGATGCTCCCTTTTTGGATAAATAGAGCATAACATTATAATTGGCAATTGTATGGTCCGAACGTGGGCCGCCGGTTCCTCCTACGATTAAAAACTCTCTGAATCCCAGTTTTAATCCAAGCATGGCTGCGTACATTGTATCGGTAACAGCCTTCTCAACAGGAAGAACATGAACATTTTCAAAAATTCCTTCAGGGTTTATTGAGCTTGAATCAAAATCACCTACAATGTAATCAGGTGAAATACCGAATTTTTGGGCTGTTTCATAACCTTTGTCAGCGCATATTATCAGATAATCATTTGGATTAAATTCAATGAATACCTTATTATCCTCTATTGGAGCTGCAGCAATAATCATGCATTTATTTTTAGTTACCATTTGTGTAAATCCTTTATTTCATTATACATTGTCTTGAAATTATTATGTCTGGATTCTGCAATTTTTCCATCGTTAACAGCTTCAATGACAGAACAGCCTTTCTCACATGTATGAGAACAGCCTGTGAAACGACAATCAGAAGAAAATTCTGAAAATTCTCTGAATCCGTTTACAATGATATTTTCATCAGTAATATTGTATCGTTCAAGTTCAAATGTTGAAAATCCGGGAGTATCAATAACAAAACTCTCACTGCCAAGATCAAACAGTTCGACATGCCTTGTTGTGTGTTTGCCGCGCCCCAGTTTCTTACTGGTTTCACCCGTATTCAGATTCAACCCGGGACTCAACCTATTAAGTATTGTAGATTTTCCTACGCCGGAGTTGCCGGTAAAAACACTTATGCATCCTCTTAAATTGAGTTTCAAAGTATCAATCCATTCGTTAGAAAACTTCGAAACAGGAATACATGTTAAACCTATACCCGAGTAAAGCGAATTTAGCTCTTCATATTCTGTGAGATCAGTTTTAGATATAACCAAAACCGGTTCTATTTTGTTAATTTCAGCTACAGCTATGGTTTTATCGATCAACAGCAGATTAGGCTTTGGATCATCTGTAGAAACTACAAGAAAAAGCTTGTCGACATTAGCAACCGGTGGTCTTTCAATATAGTTTTTTCTGTTATGAATTTCATCCAGAGACGCCGTCTCATCTTCGATATGTGAAATTTCTACAATATCACCAACAACAGGCGAAATATGCTGTTTTCTGAACACACCGCGTGCTCTTGTTGGATATACCGTACCATCATCAGCTTTTACATAATAAAAGCCACCCAAACTTTTTATTACTAATCCATTCATAGAATTATGAATCACCACTCACTGTCATCCGTATCTATATAAGTATCATCCGTGTCATAATTATCAGAAGAGCCGTCATAATAATAGAAATCATAATAGTAAACACTGTTAGTATTTTCGTTATCATAGTCAACATAGCAGGTGCAATACTGCTGTCCATCGAGGTAAATTACAACCAGCTGATATCCGGAAGTCCCTGTAAAGGATGTGCTGTAAATACCCTCCTGAGCAGGATTTACAACAGTATCAACAGTGAGTACACCATCTACATAGATCTGAAGTGATAAATCTGCATTAACATTTTCCGGCAGATAGAAGGATGCCGGAACAGATACAGTAAGGCTCTTTGTGCTTGCTACATAAATATCGATAGTTGTATTTGTATCGACACTCGAACCAACTTCAGGAGAACAACCAATTACCGTTTCTGCTGTATATTCCGTTGAATCCTGATATGTAACACTTCCAACTGACAATCCGGCTTCTACAATCAGTGACTGTGCTTCAGTAAGAGTATAGCCAATGATATCAGGAACAGTACGATTTACACTTTGAGCACCTGTGCTGACAATAATTTTTACTGTATCACCAACATAAACCGTCTCTCCGGCAGCTGGCTCTGTACGGATTACCTTTCCTTCAAGATACGTGTCGCTGCTTTCTGTAACGATTTCAGGAATCATTCCTTGAGCGGCTATCATGTTATATATTTCTGTCTGATCATTATTTGTAAAGTCAGGTATTATATATGGTGTTCGTTCGGAGGCATCGGACCGATTGACTGTAAGATAAACTTCTTTTCCAACCTTAACATTCACACCGCTATTAGGAGACTGTTTTAAAACAATTCCGGACTCTTTAGAAGAATCATATGACTCCTCAATAATAAACACAAAATCCGAGTATCCGCTCTGGCCATAAATTTCAGTATCATAGTTCATTCCCACAAAATTAGGAAGCATAACCTCGGTAACTGCAGATGAACTGGAGCTTGTTATATATCTGTATATTCCATAGCCGCCCAATCCGATGGCAACAATAAATATCGCAAGAACAAGCCCTGTTATAATCATCGAGCCCTTTGCATGTTTTTTGGATTTTTCGAGTTCAACTTCATACTCGAAATCATCCTCATATACCGGTGTTACATTGCTTTGCTGATGTCTGACGGGCTTAACCTCATCATAGATGTTCACTTGTCTTGTTGCGCTGATTTCTTCCTGGAAAGAATAACCAAAAGTCAGACTTGGATTTGTCCTGAACTGCTCCAGGTCATTAAGCATTTCACCGGCTGATCTGAAACGGGTAGAAGGATTTTTTTCCATAGCCTTCATCGTTATTTCCTCCAGACCGACAGGAATCTGAGGATTTATTGAACGCGGCTTTACCGGCTCGACCTGAAGCTGCATAATTGCCACAGAGACGGCATTATCAGCTTCAAACGGCAGCTGACCTGTAAGCATTTCGTAAAGCATTACTCCAACAGAATAGATATCTGCTTTTTCGCTGGTAAACTCACCTTTAGCCTGTTCGGGGGCAATATAGTGAACTGAACCAAGAGCCTTATCTGTAACTGTCTGAGTTTCACTTTGAGAAAATCTTGCTATGCCGAAATCAGTAACCTTAATGGTACCATTCTGCAGAAGCATTATATTCTGAGGCTTGATGTCTCGGTGAATTATACCATTGTTGTGTGCATGTTGAAGAGCCTTAAGAATCTGAGAAGTGAAAAAGACAGCTTCCTTCCAGGGCAAAGCACCATTATGAACAATGTAATCTTTCAAAGTAATTCCATCAATATATTCCATTACGATATATTGAATTCTGTCTCCAAAACTGACATCGTGAACCTTTACTATATTAGGGTGAGATAATATGGCTATAGCCTTGGATTCATTTCTGAAACGTTTAAGGAACTCACTGTTTCTTGAAAATTCATCTTTAAGGATTTTAATAGCTACCCAACAGTCTAACTGATTATCATAAGCCTTATAAACATATGCCATGCCGCCGATTCCAAGCAGCTGATGTATCTCATAACGGCCATCCAGTCTTTTTCCTAAATAATTATCCATGTTCTGTTATCCTGATTACTTATTATTAAATATAGCTGCAACCGAAATATTATCAGTTCCGCCGCATCTCATAGCAAAATCGATTAAAGCTTCTACTACATATTCCTCTTGATAGTAAGAGAAAAATTCTGTTATACTCTCCTGATTCAGATAATCACCCAATCCATCAGAGCAAAGTACTACACAATCGCCTGTTGGAAAATCATATATTGAGAAATCACACCTGACAGATTCCCTGACTCCAAGGCATTTTGTTATGATAGTTTTCTGCGGGTGAAGCCTTGCACTTTCTGAATCCAGCTTACCGGCATTTATGAGTGCCTGAACAAGAGAATGATCGACTGTTATCTGTTTGCAGGAATTTCCATCCCATAAATATGCTCTGCTGTCACCTACATGCGCTGTATAGAGTTTATTATTTAAAACTATCGAAATTACTACGGTTGTTCCCATGCCCCTGTAATCTTCAGTATCACAGGACAATCGATAGATCTCAGTATTAGCAATTTCTATAGCATTATTGACTATCACCTTTATATCATCTGCTGTTATGTCTTCTTTTAGCTTGCTTGTTAATTCGGTTTCAATTATTTCAGCGGCCTTCCGACTTGCAACATCTCCGGCCTTTGCTCCTCCCATACCGTCACATACCATGATCCACGAGAGATTATCTGAAATTTTACAGGTTTTATAAACATCCTGATTCTGAGATCGCTTTAATCCAGGATCAGTTTTACCGTAAATGTTCATTTAGGAACCTTTCTTAAATCATGAATTTATGGAAAATCTCATTGTGTGTATTTTCCCTTCAACTGGCCACAGGAAGCCTCGATATCAGCCCCAAGTGTTCTTCTGACCGTTGCAGTTATCCCATGGGAATTCAGTATGCCGGCAAATTTTTTCAAACGTTCCCTGCCGCTTTTTTTAAAACCAGTACCGGTTACATCGTTTACAGGAATAAGATTGACATGAGACAAAATTCCATGCAGCCTTTCGGTTAACTCATAAGCACATGAGTCGCTGTCATTAAAACCACTTATCATAGCGTATTCAAAAGATATCCGCTTATTGGTTTTTTCATAATAATATCTGCAGGCTTTTAAAAGCTCATTTATATTCCATCTGTTGTTTACCGGCATTGTTTTTGAGCGAATCTGATCATTAGGAGCGTGCAGTGAAACAGATAATGTGAACTGAGGATCAAGCTCTGCAAGATCATATATTCTGTTGACAATGCCGCATGTAGATAAAGATATATGCCTCATGCCGATTGCAAGACCTTTTTCGTTGTTTACGAGTTTCAGAAACTTCAGTACATTATCGTAGTTATCAAGTGGCTCTCCCATACCCATAAGAACAATATTGGAAATTCTTTCCCCAATATCGAGCTGAGCTGTTATAACTTCCGAAAGCATTTCAGAAGGCAGCAGATTTCGATGAAAGCCGCCCTTCCCGGTTGCACAGAAACTACAGTTCATTTTACACCCAACCTGAGAAGAAATACATATTGAAATTCCATGAATATATCTCATTATGACTGCTTCGACATACTGCCCGTCATAAAGCTTATATAAATACTTGATTGTTCCATCAAGCTTTGAAACACGCTTAATTTCAACAGCACAGGAAGTTATAAAGTATCTGCTGTCGAGAAGAGACCGCAGATCTTTAGGCAGATTCGTCATATTCTCAAAAGAATCTACACCGGCATTAAGCCATTTATATACCTGCTCTGCTCTGAATTTTTGAATTGACTGCTCTGCAAATTCCAACCTTAGTTCATCTAAGGTAAAGGACTTGATATCGATCTTATTTTCTGACATGTATTATCTTATCCTCTTGAACATTGCTGTAAAGAATCCATCTGTGCCTGTTGAAAAAGGCATCATCGTCAGCTGATTTTCCGGTTCATCAATAGTTCTTGTTATACTTACTGACTCATCAGAGTTAATCGAGTATGGAACATAATCCGGATTTTCAAAGAGAAACCGATTAGCAACCGCATTATTTTCTGCTTTATTTAACGTACAGGTTGAATAGATAAGGATTCCTCCAATTTTTACAAGCCGCTTTGAATTAAGCAGAATTGCATATTGAATTTCAGGAAGAGAATTTATGGATTTGATACTTTTATAACGGATTTCTGGCTTTCTCCGTATCGTTCCAAAACCTGAACACGGCACATCACACAAAACTTTATCAGCTTCATAAATAAAATCTGTATCTGAAGCAGCATCCCTCATCCTTGGATTAACTATGTTCAGCCCCAAGCGTTCTGCGCCCTTTCTTATCAGATTTACCCTTCCTCTGTATAAATCGAAAGAATATATCTCACCCTTGTTGTTCATTTTTTCAGCAAGTGTAAAGGTTTTTCCACCGGGTGCTGCACAGACATCGAGTACTTTTTCGCCTTCGTTTGGATTGATTATATCACAAAGCAGCTGCGATGATAAATCCTGAACATGATAAAGACCTTCATCAAAAAAAGTATTCTGAGTCAGTATACCTGTGTTTGAAATACGATAAGCTGCTGAATAGTTTCCGACTGGATGCAGCCCCAAATTTTCCTCTGCTATTCTCATGAAATCATCATGAGAAATCCTGGTATTATTTCTTCTGACGAATATTGAGGCCTTTTTATTAAAATCTTCCAATAAATTCGCGGTAATATTCTTTCCATATGATAATAACCAGAGATTAATTAGTTCTTCCGGTATGGAATAACGGATACTTAAAGCAAATGGCGAGTCTCCTTCGGGAAAGTTAATCGAATTTTTATTTGTAACAATTGAGCGCAGTACTGCATTAATAAATGAAAACTTCTGCTTATATATTTTTGCAAGTTCAACAGCACAATTAACTGCGGCAGAATCAGGAACCCTTTCAAGGTAGAAAATCTGATAGACTGCTGTTTCAAGAATAAGTTCAGTTATTCTTGAAAGCTTTAACCGCTTATCTTTTAAGTAAAGTGAAATAATATAGTCAAGAGCAATTTTTTTCTCCAGAACACCATAGAAAATAATGCTTACTAAAGCCTTGTCTCTTTTATCCAGATCACTGTATTTCTTTAGAGTTTTATCAAGTACAAGATTAGAGTATCCTTCATTTTCTTCTACTTGTAACAACGCTTCAAGAAGGATTTCACGCGAATTATCCGGCATTTCACTCTCCCAATATAACATCGTCCGTTAAAGGATGACCCAGCAGGAATGCACTTCCGGACATTCGTTTTCCGTTTTCAAGCTGAAGTTCAAGGATCTCAAGAGAGCCCTTGCCACAATACACATAAAGCTTTTTATCTTTACAGTAAAGCTTCCCTGCAGATCCATCGGCATCAGCTATAACAGTTCTGTGGATTTTTATCTTTTTACCTTTATAGAGACTTTCAGCACAAGGCCAGGAGTTTAGTCCTCGTACTTTGTTGTGAATTACATAATTTTCAAGTGACCAGTCTATTGGTGATAAATCTTTAGTTATCACAGAAGCATAGGTAGAAAGAGCATCATCCTGTGGAACAGGGCTCACTTCACCACTTACAAGACCCTGTAATGTCTTTATAAGAAGATCAGCACCGACCACCTTCATTCGATCAAAAAGCTCTTCAGATGTTTCGTCCTCTCCTATCTGAACTTCCTCTTTTAGAAGAATATCTCCGGTATCCAGTCCCTCGCCCATATACATAGTTGTAATTCCGGTTACTTTGTCACCGTTAAGCACTGCATGCTGGATAGGGGCAGCGCCTCTGTACTTGGGAAGGAGTGAACCATGTACATTTATGCACCCGTATTCCGGTATTTCCAGGATTGATTTAGGCAGAATTTTACCATAAGCAGCAACAATTATGAAATCAGGTTTCAGGCTTTTTATCTGTTCAGCTATATCCTGAGTTCTTAAAGTTGTCGGCTGATATACCGGCAGATTATATTCTAATGCCAGCTCTTTTACCGGAGAAAAGCACAATTTATGGCCACGTCCCTTAGGCTTATCGGGCTGAGTGAATACGGCCTGAATCTCATAGTTATTTTCAATGAGCTTTTGTAAAGATGGCACCGCAAAATCCGGTGTTCCCATAAATACTACTTTCAATTTATCATTCCTCGACTTCGGCTTCGTTTGTTTCTAATTCAGATGGGTCCAGCATTCTGGTGACCTTTGTTACAAAAAGAATTCCATCCAGATGATCTATTTCATGGCAAAGAGCTCTTGCAAGAAGACCTTCTCCCTCAATCTCAAAGGTTTCACCTGTTCTGTTCTGAGCTGAAACTTTGACCTTCTGAGGTCTCTCGACAAGTCCGAAATCTCCCGGAAATGAAAGACATCCTTCTACATCTTCTTCTGAGCCATTCATTTCAGTAATGACAGGATTGATAAGTTCCAGTCTTCCGTTCTCATCGCCAACATCGATTACACAAAGTCTCCTCAGGAGCCCCACCTGTGGTCCTGCAAGTCCAACTCCGTTTGCTTTTACCATCGTCTCATACATATCATCAAGAAGAATTGCGAGTTTGTTATCAAATTTCTCTACAGGTCTGCAGACTTTTGTAAGTATGGGATCTCCTGTTTTTACTATATTTCTAAGAGCCATAAAAATTCCTTTCCTGTCAGCACATAGATTCCGGGTTTATATCTATTATGACTGAAACTTTTTTTCTGCTGTTTTTTAAATAAAACTGATCTACTGTAAAGCGAATAAAAGCACGAAGCTTTATTGAGTTTCTACACTTGACCATCATTTTATATCTAAACTTATTACCTATTTTAAAAATATTCGCTTCTGTTGGCTGATAAATTCGCAGAGGCAGATTTTTAAATTCTTCGAGTTTTGCATTCTCTGTCATTATCGACAAAAAATTTTCAGCTGAAAGCCTGACTGTCTCATCATTATCAGATATAAACATGCACATAAGCAGATCACAGAATGGCGGGTACAGAAGCATTTTTCTGTAAGATTTTTCTATCTTGTAGAACCTGCCGAATTTCTGCTCAGATGCAAGTTTAATGTATATGTTCTGCGGCATTTCAGTTTGTATTATTGCTTTGCCCGGGTATCTGCCTCTTCCTGCCCTGCCGACTACCTGTGTTAGAAGCTGGTATGTTCTTTCGTTTGATTCATAATCAACATTATATAATAGCTGATCTATGTTCAGAACACAAACTAATGTTACATTCTCAAAGTTCAGACCCTTTGAGACCATCTGTGTTCCGACCATAATATCATAATTGCCATCAGAAAACTCATCCAGTTTCTTATCAAGGGAGAATTTTCTTGAGACAGAATCAGTATCTACTCTCAGAATTCTTGCATCAGGCAGAAGATCCTGAAGAATCATTTCAGCCTTCTGAGTACCTATTCCTCTTGCTGATACAGATTCGCTGCCGCAATTGCCGCACACCGGAGTAAAGAGTGTCGAATATCCGCAGTAGTGACACATGAGGCGGTTGTTATCAAAGTGATATGTGAGGGATATGCTGCAGTTCGGACATGTAACAACAGTCCTGCACTTTGTACATCTCACATATGTATGATACCCACGGCGATTTATCAGAACTATCGATTGTTTTTTATTCTTGTAATTATCTATGAGGGATTTTTTCGTTGTTTCTGCGAGCTCACTAGTGTTGCCATTCAGAGTCTCGTTAATCATATCAATGATCTCAACCTGAGGGAGAACAGCATTACCAAAACGATTCTTCAGTGAAAACAGATGAATAGATCCGGTTTCCGATTTTACTACGGAAGATATCGCAGGAGTGGCTGACGTTAGAAGCAGGAGTGCATTTGCATATCTGCATCGATGCGCAGCGACTTCTTTAGCATCATATCTCGGAGACATCTCTGATTTATAAGTATGCTCATGTTCCTCATCAATCACGATTAAACCAAGATTTGAAAAGGGTGCGAAGACAGCAGACCTCGTGCCTACCGCTATCTTCACCAGTCCGTCCCTGCATCTTTTCCATTCATCATATCTTTCTCCATTTGACAGTCCACTGTGAATTATTGCAATGCTGTCATCACCAAACCTGTTTTTCAACGACTGCACTGTCTGTGATGTGAGGGATATTTCCGGTACGAGAACGATTACTTCCTGTCCGCGCTTCAGTACACAATCAATAAGATTTATGTAAACCTGTGTTTTTCCGCTGCCGGTAACTCCATAGAGCAGTGCTGTGTCAAAATTTTCTCTAAGTACAAGCGTTTTCAGCTGTTCAAAAACCTTATTTTGTTCGTCACTCAGCTTCGATGTAGAAGCTTCAGCTCTTTTGGCTTCTGTTTTTGGACGTCGATATGTCTCAACATCAAAATAATCGGCAGCTCCTTTTTTAACCAGTGCATCGAAGACACCTTTGGAAGCTCCGGTAAAATAAGACAACTCTTTTACTGAAAGTGAACCAAACTCACATAGAATCTCATAAATTTCTCTCTGCCTTAGCGTGAGGATTCCTTCAAAATTTTCTGCAGAGCTGATCATTTTTTGAGAAGCATCTCCGGTTTTACGCAGAAAAAGTTCTTCTCTCTTTATAACTCCTTTTTTTAGCAGATCGAGAAGTTCACTGTAATCATCGGAAACATTAAACGATTTACGCAGATCATTTGACGATATGTTTCTTACTCTCAAAGTGGAAAGAAATTCATTTTGAAATTCTGATGTTTTATCAGACTCAGGAATTTCACTGCCAAGAGAATAATTATATGAAACTTTATAGAGCATGCCTGGTGGAATCATACAGTGAATTGCATCCCCATAGGTACAGAAATACTTCTCACGCATCCATAATGCCAACTCTATCAGTTCTTTATTTATCACCGGATTCTCATCCAGAACTGAAAGTACGGTTTTAAGCTCAGGAATATCCTCATCTAAGGTATCTGTAACTGAAATCACCATACCGATGCGGGTTCTGTTGCCGTTACCAAAATGTATACTGACCCTCATACCAGGAAGAATATTATCTTTTCCATCGACTCTGTAAGTATATAGTCTGTCAAAGCTCTGCGCAGAATTATCAAGCGCAACTTGTACAAACAGGTTCTCAGCCATTAATAATTATATGGGTCAGGCTCATTAATAATGAATTTTCCATCAACAAAATCCCTGACGGCAAGCTCCACAGGCTTTTCTATGACAGGTGTTTCACTTTCTTCATTTTCCTGAGTTATTTCTCTCGCTCTTTTTGCAACAGCTATTACTAATGAATAACGGCTGTTATGAGGAACTGTAATTATGTTTTCTGAAGGCTTAAGCATGTTTTTTACCCCTTATCTTTAACTATAGTATTTATAATTTCTATGTTTCTTGAAGTTCTTGTTTTTTCTGCCTTTATAATGGCTTCTATTTTTTCAGCAGCTGATTCGACTTCATCATTTACTACAATATAATCATATCTGGAGGCTATCGGAATCTCTCTCTTTGCAGCAGCAAGTCTTTTATTAACTGTTTCTTCATCTTCTGTTCCCCTCCCTCTCAGCCTTGAAGCCAGAACTTCAAGTGAGGGTGGAACGATAAATATACTCACGGCATCTGCAATTTTTTCCTTTATCTGTGCGCCGCCCTGGACTTCTATCTCAAGAATCACATCATTTCCGTTTTCACAGGCATCTATTACTGGTCCTGCAGGAGTGCCGTAGAAATTGTCACAGTACTCTGCATATTCCAGCATCTTTCCTGAATTTATATCATTTATAAATTCTTCTTTGGAAATGAAATAGTAATCTTTTCCGTCAATCTCTCCTTTACGAGGCTTTCGGGTAGTTGCAGATACACTGAACTTTAAGTTCTTGTTATTTTCAAACAAGCGTCTTAATATGGTTCCTTTTCCGCCACCTGAGGGAGATGAAACGACTATCACGAGTCCTTTTTGGCTATTACTCATTTTCTACCTTTTCCTCCTCTTCCATAACTCCATTTATTTTATTGAATAATGTGTCAACAGTGAGTGCCGAGAGAATAACATGATTGCTGTCTGTTATTAAAACAGATTTAGTTTTTCTGCCTTGAGATGCATCGACAAGATTTCCTTTTTCTCTGGCATCCTGAATGATTCTTTTTATCGGTGATGACTCAGGACTCACAATGGAGATTATTCTCTGTATAAAAACCAGATTACCGAATCCAATATTAAGTATCTTCATTTCATGTTACTCTATATTTTGTACCTGTTCTCTGATCTTTTCGATTTCTGATTTTATATCGACAACCATATATGCAATCTCTGAGTCAGATGCCTTGGAGCCTATCGTATTAGCTTCTCTGTTCATCTCCTGAATAAGGAAATCCATCTTTCTACCTATTGCTTCCTCGGAATCAGCAAAAGAATTAAGCTGCCTTATATGGCTTCTGAGTCGTACAGTTTCCTCTGCTACAGCCACTTTATCTGCAAATATTGCAGCTTCGGTTATAATCCGGCTTTCTTCAATATTTTTATCAGCCAGTATTTCTTTAAGCTTAAGCTCAAGCTTTTTTCTGTATTCTTCAACTGTCTCAGGGGATCGTGCTTCAATCTTTTCAACAACCGACAGAATATACTCGGCTCTGCCAAGTATATCTTCTTTAAGCCGTTCGCCTTCAATTTCCCTCATCATCAGGAATGAATCAACAGCTTTCTCAAGAACCGAAAGGACAATTGACCATATTTTTTCCTCATCCTCAGGTTCTTTGTGCACAGAGAAAATATCGGTAAATCTTGCTACATCGCTAATCTGAGGTTCGCCTTTTAAACCATAAGCAGCAGCAATTTCTTTCAGGCCGTTTATATAGCCCATAGCAAGAAAGTGATTTACTTTTACTGATGCATCGTCCTCTTCCAGGTTCTCTATATGAATATAAAGATCAATTTTTCCTCGGGAAATTCTGCTCTGAAGATACTTTTTAATCTTATCTTCAAGAAAAGAATATCCCCTCGATATTTTCAGATTAAATTCAAAAAACTTATGATTGACAGATTTAATTTCAGCCGATACCAGCCTTCCATCGACTGTATCCTCATGTCTGCCAAAACCGGTCATGCTTTTTATCAATATTCCACACTCCCTTCGGTGTAATTCTTAACTTATTTATTTTATCAATTCTGTTCTTACTTTTCAATAAGAAATTACATTATTGTAATGAAATCAATTTTGAAAATATGGAAAGTATTTCAATTGACAAACTTTCTCTATGTGGTAAAATAAAGTATCTAAATTTTGTTGAGAAGGAATTTAACAAAGTATGAAAGCTGCTTTTTTTCTCGGAAATGAATCCTTTGATGTGGTAGAACAGGATATTCCTGAAGTTAGCAATGATGAAGTGCTTATAAGGAACAAGTTTTGTGGTGTTTGTGGAACTGATGTTCATATTTATTTCGGTGAGCCCGGTTCTGCGGATGTTAATCCACCTGTAGTACTTGGCCATGAGTACTCCGGTGTAGTGGTCAAAACAGGAATGAATGTTAAAAACATAACCGTTGGCAGTCATGTTACTGTAGATCCTAACATATATTGCGGCGAATGCATCTGGTGCAGGAATGGTAAAAAACAGATGTGTCCGAATATGCAGGCAGTAGGTGTTACAAGAAATGGTGGTTTTGAAGAGTACAGCGTGGTACCTAAAGAGCAGGTTTTCAGACTTGATGATAATGTTCCTTTCGAATATGCTGCTATGGCTGAGCCCCTTGCCTGCTGCATTCATGGAATCGACACTGCGCAGATTAAGACCGGTGACAATGTGGTTATTGTCGGCGGCGGCGCAATAGGACTTATTATGGCACAGCTTGCAAAACTCTCAGGAGCTGCAAAGGTTGTTGTATCTGAACCTGTGGAACAAAGGCGCAATGCTGCTTGTGAGATAGGCGCCGATCTTACGGTTGACCCCATAAATGAGGATATTGTTTCCAGAATTAGTGACTTCTTTGGTGAGCCTGGTGCAGATGTTGTCATTGAGTGTGTAGGAAATGTTGCTGCAGTTGACTCTGCGGTAAAGATGGCTAAAAAAGGTGGAACCATTGTCCTTTTCAGTGTTCCAAAAATTGGATCTGAGTACAGCCTTGATCTTTTCAGTGTTTATAAGAAAGAGCTGACCATAAAGGGCTCTTTTGTTAATCCTGATACGCATCAGCGCGCAGTAAACCTTATCAATTCCGGCAGGATTAATTTTAAGCCGATTATTACTCATAAGTATTCAATTGACGAAATAGAAGAAGCTATCAAAATGCAGATGAGCAATGATTCTATTAAAGTAATTGTTGAGGCCGTATGACTCTGAAAAATAAATTTTTCACTATCTTACTTCTGATGATCGTTTTTTCACTTTATGGCTGTACTTCCGGAGGTAATGAAGAAACTGTATTTATTACCAGCACACAGCCCTCTTCTTCAGAAGCAGGCTCATCTTCTGAACAGAACGATGAAATAACCGATGAGACTGCAGTTTCTGAGGGAACCGATTCATCAACTCCAACTGAAGATACTTCAGTTGCTCAGAACAATCAGGAGACAGATAGTGAATTTGAAATGGATCTCTCAGATTACATCGGTTTGAGCGTGGATCTCGAAAATATATCTGTGAGCTATTCTGAGATACAGGATGAGATAACTAATTCTCTTTATGATTATATTGAATACTCAGAGGTTTCAAGAAAGTCACAATCCGGCGATGTAGTTAACATTAATATGACCGGTTCATCAAGTCATGACATTCTCTATGATTTTTCATCTAATGACTATGATCTTTTTATAGGCAGCGAAGATTTTGGTGCTGAATTTGATAGAAACCTTACAGGTGTCGAAGCCGGTGATACACTCTCATTCACTGTAAAATATGATGAGGATGACGAGGATGCTGAGTATCCCGGTAAAACAATTAAGTATGAGGTAGTTGTTAATTCTGTGTACCAGATTGTGACTCCCGAGCTTACTGATGATTTCGTTTCTGAAGTATTTGGCATTGACAGCGCTGAAAGTCTGACAGATACCATAGCGGACAGATTGTATGATAAAAAGCTCTCTGAGCAAAAGGAGTATACTTCGGAAATTTTACTTAAGTCTGTTATTGAGAATTCTTCATTGAAGTCTTACAACGATCAGTTCTATGATTCTTGTGCTTCAAGAGTAAAAGAGAATTATAAAAAATACTTTGATACCTACAATGTTTCCTCCCTTGATGAGGTCTATTCCATCCTGGGATTGAGTAAGGATGATATTGAACAGGAAATAACAGATATGCTTTATCGTACAGCAGTTATTAATTCGATTGCTGAGGCTGAGGGCATTGATGGTTCAGATGTAGAGTCTGATGTTTTGAATTTTCTGTACAGCAATGCATATATTAATTACTACGATAAAAATTCAGATGACGAGGTAAATGATGGACTACAATAGCTTAGCACTGCAGAAACATGCAGAATGGAATGGTAAGATAAGGATAGAGGCAGCCTGCCCTCTTAACAATAGGGATGACCTGTCAATTGCGTATACTCCGGGAGTTGCTGCGCCCTGTCTCGAGATTGCAAAAGATAAGGACCTATCCTATAAGTACACAAGAAGAGGTAATCTTGTTGCTGTAATAACAGATGGTACTGCTGTGCTTGGCCTTGGCGATATAGGTCCTGAGGCTGGCATGCCGGTAATGGAAGGCAAATGTGTTCTATTTAAAGCATTCGCTGATGTTGATGCTTTTCCTCTCTGCATAAGTTCAAAGGATGTAGATGAGATAGTACATACAGTTGAGCTTCTCGCAGGTTCATTCGGCGGGATAAATCTTGAGGATATTGCCGCTCCAAGGTGTTTTGAAATTGAGAAACGTCTTAAAGAATCCCTTGATATTCCTGTTTTCCACGACGATCAGCACGGTACAGCTGTAGTAACCTTGAGCGCCCTTATCAATGCTCTCAAAGTAACTAATAAAGATATTACAAAAATCAGGGCCGTTTTGAATGGCGCAGGAGCTGCAGGTACTGCTGTAACCAGACTGCTTCTTGCTGCAGGATTGAAAAATATTACTGTTTGTGATAAGTTTGGGGCAATATGCGAAGGTGATGAGACTCTCTCCGCTGCTCACCGCGAATTAGCTGGAATCACGAACCCCGAACATTTAAAGGGATCTCTTGCAGAAGTTATAAGGGGTGCAGATGTTTTCTTTGGTTTCTCTGCTCCAAGTGTACTGACAGCAGATATGGTAAAATCAATGGCTGAGAAGCCGATAGTGTTTGCCTGTGCTAATCCAAATCCAGAAATAGGCTACAACGAAGCAAAAGAAGCAGGAGCATATATTGTAGGAACCGGTCGCTCAGACTGCCCTAACCAGATTAATAATGTTTTGGTTTTCCCTGGACTTTTCAGAGGAACCCTCGATGTCAGGGCTTCTCAGATAACAGAAGAAATGAAGATTGCGGCGGCAAAGGCAATTGCTGACTACATTCCTGAAAGTGAACTTTCGCCTGACAATATCATTCCTTCTGCTCTTGATAAGTCAGTTTCCATGAGCGTTGCAAAAGCTGTTGCTGAAGCCTGGGT
>R21__coassemble_785_pt1 | contig 24662 bp, 15 predicted proteins | sample R21__metabat2_high_PE_066 | metagenome-assembled genome bin R21
TTGCGGAAAGGCACGCTGAAAAACCAGCCGAGCCAAAGCCGCAGAGACCTCAGCGCACACGACCGGTAAAGAAAGCTCCGGTATCCGCTACCGAAATGATAGACGATGCCGCCACCATAGTCCCGCAGGAGGAAATCCCAAGCGCTACTCATCAGGCAGTTTACGGAACTCTCCCCGAAAATGTGTACACGGAGAGGCTTACTCATCGTGAGATAGCGAATATCATCCACGACCCCGAAGCATTTGAGGAAGCGCAGGAGGGTACAGAATATGATGACATTGACAGTGCGGAGCCATCTCCTGTAATCGGGCTCAGTCCGGAAGAGAATTCAGATGACACTTCAGTTCCGGCTGATACCTCAGGAGCCGAAGAAAATCTGCCGGAGATTCTGCGTGTTTCGGAAGCCGCTGCCGTTCTGCGGTCTGAAAAAGCATCTCCGATACATCAGGCCACTGTTGAAAATCCTGAAAATATTAAGGTTCTCCCCTCTGCTCAGACTGCAGCAAAGCAGAATGCTGAAAAGGCTGCTCCTGAGAAAAAGGAAGAGCCTGCATCCCTCACCAAGGCTGAGCAGTACAGGCTCAGGAAAGAAGAAAAATACAGGAAAATGAGCGGCAGCATAAGCCGCATTTCCGGTGTTATACTCATTGCTATACTTGTGCTTGTCAATGTTTTCAACCTCATAAGTCCCGACAAGGAAACAAGTGAAAATGAGAACAGAAATCTTGCCCAGTTCCCTGAGTTTTCATGGTCGGCAGTACTTGACGGCAGCTTCATGAGCGACTTAAGCTCCTATGTTGCCGATCAGTTCTTCAACCGCGACGGCTGGATTTCTCTGAGGCTCAAGGAGGATAAGGCTCTCGGAGCAACAGAATCAAACGGCGTCTATCTCGGCAAGGACGGATACCTCATAGAAATACCTGATGATCCTGATTATGACAGCGTAAACAAAAATCTTGATGCCATCAATCAGTTTGCCTTGGGCAACACCGACCTGCTGATAAACATGGCAATCATCCCCAATAATGTGACTACCATGCCTGACTATCTCCCGGACAACGCTCCGGCAAGAGATCAGAGGGAGGACATAAAGTACCTGACCGACAGGCTCACAAGCGAAGTAAACTTTATCGACACCACCGATATCCTGCTTGCCCACCAGAACGACTACTGCTATTACCGCACAGACCATCACTGGACAAGCCTCGGAGCATACTATGCATTCATGTATATGGCAGGTGACCTCGGCATCACAGACACTGTCAGCAGCTACCATATTTACACAGTAACCGATTCATTTGAGGGCACGATGGCATCGACCTCCGGCTGTCATGATTCCGATTACCTCGACAGCATAGAGATATATGACCCTGCCGACACCGGTTATGAATTCTATGTCAGCTATGACGATACCTATGAGACAAGCTATTCCCTCTACCAAAGCGCAAAGCTTGAGGAAAAGGACAAGTATACTGTATTCCTCGGAGGAAACCATCCTAAGGTCACAATAAAATCAACGAACGACAACGGAAAGGTTCTCCTTCTCATCAAGGATTCCTATGCAAACTCCTTTGTGCAGTTCCTCACACCATATTATGAGGAGATAATAATGATCGACCCCCGTTACTACTACGAGAGCGTATCCTCCATCATCACAAATGAGAGCGTGACCGATGTTCTCTTCCTCTACAATATGAATACCTACCTCGGCGATACCTCACTTGCCGACGTGCTCGCTTAAATTCACAGGCTCCGTAAAAACCGGAGCCTTTAACTTTGCGTAAATATTTTTATAATTATTGTAATAAGTTATTGTAAAGCGGAATTTACTGTGATATAATTGTCTGCGCTGTGAAAAAACATAAACCGTGAAGTGCATAAAAGCATCGTTAATAAGCTTTAATGCTCTCCTAATATTCCAAAGAACAGGAAAGAAATCAAATGGATACTGTGAACGAACACATCATAATGAAAAAAGGCCCGTTCATAAAGCTTGCGCTTGTGACGGCAATGCCGATAATGATGCAGAACCTCATAAGCACCCTTGTCTCCTCTGCCGATACCATCATGCTCGGCTATGTAAGTCAGGATGCCATGAGCGCATCTTCCCTTGCCAATCAGCTGCTGAATGTGCTTTTCTGCGCAATCTACGGCCTGACTGCCGGCGCATCGGTAATGGCCTCGCAATACTGGGGCAAAAAGGACAAGGAGACCATCGAGAAGGTTCTCGGCCTTGCCATAAAGGTAAGTGTCGGCATCAGCCTTGTTTTCTTTGCCGCCGCATTCTTCTTCCCGGGAATCGTGATGCGCATCTTCACAAACGAGGAAGCCATAATTGCCGAGGGCGTAAAATATCTGCGGATAACCTCATTTACCTATATAATGATAGGCTTCTCTCAGATATATCTCTGTGTCCTCAGAAGCACCGAGAGACTTGTCCTCCCCACAGTTACCTATGTCATTTCGCTTGTTGTGAACATATCCATCAACGCAACCTTCATCTTCGGACTTTTCGGAGCCCCGAAGCTCGGTCTTGTCGGAGTCGCTATAGGCACTGTTGTCGCGAGACTCTCCGAGTGCGCAATCTGCGTAGTCCACAGCTTTACGAATAACGAGATAAAGCTTAAAATAAAATATATATTCGCCCGCTCGGGAATCCTTATGAAGGACTTCCTCAAACTGAGCATTCCTTCAATGGTAAACGACATAGCATGGAGCCTTGCCTGCACAGTCTACTCCATCATCATGGGTCACCTTGGAAGTGATGCCGTAGCCGCCAACGCAGTTGCAGTGATGGCTGTCAATATCGGCGCCATAGCATGCCGAGGCTTCGCAAACGCAACGACTATCATAGTCAGCCGCGCCCTCGGAGAGGACAACAAGCCGGCCGCGAAAAAATATTCAGGCTGGATGCTGTGGATAACATTTGCAGTATCTCTCGCCGGCGGCGTGATCATATACCTGATTAGACCTCTCTTCCTCAATATGTATGACGGAAAGCTCACAGACACAGCGCTTGAGCTTCTGAGCGTAATGCTCCTCATGCAGATAGTGAGACTCATAGGAGAAGGTGTGAACACCTGCCTTATCTGCGGATGCTTCCGCGGCGGCGGAGATTCAAAGTTCGGAATGATTCTTGACACTGTATTCATGTGGTGCGTTGCGGTGCCTTTGATGGCTCTCTCCGCCTTTGTATTCAAGTTCCCGGTAATATGGGTCTACCTTGTGATGTGCCTTGACGAATTCTACAAGATGCCGCCAACCTTCGTCCATTACTTCAGGTTCAACTGGATGACAAACATAACAAGAGATAAATCACAGATTGACACTTAAGCTATAAAAATATAAAATAACAGAGGTATTGCTACCGGCGATGCTTGTTCTTTAAGAGAACATCAGCCTCGCCGGCTCTCTTTGTTAATGTGAGGCAGTTTTCCGTATGAATGTTTGTCAGCTTTCAGGCTAATCTCAGGCGGCTGAATGCTATGCTCTGATTTATGATTACTACTGAACATAACTGCAGACTTATGCTTCATGTGTGAGCGGCTTGACAGATACGCTTTACTGTGCTACTATACTAAAGCGTTTTGAGTAATACTCCTAATCTAAAAGGAAAGCAAGAAAAGAAGAATGAAAAAGTACAACATGATAACCCCCGAAGGGACAAAGGACTATCTCTTCGAGGAGTGCATAGAAAAAAGAGCCGTACAGCAGAGAGTGGCAAATGTCTTCTCAATGCGCGGCTACAATGAGGTGATAACGCCCGGGATAGAGTACTTCGATGTATTTGATCTTGAGGGCGCAGGAATACCGCAGGATGAGATGTACAAGTCCACCGACAACAACGGCAGGCTCATAGTGTTCCGGCCGGATCTCACTCTGCCCATAGCGAGGCTCACGGCAACAAGACTTCAGAACCTGAAGCCTCCGATAAGGCTTTTCTACAATCTGAAGATTTACCGCAACAGGAAGGCTCTCTCAGGCAGGAGCGATGAGACTGCTCAGGCCGGAATAGAGCTCATAGGAGCAGGAGGACTGAGGGCCGATGTCGAAGCCATAGCCGTAGCGGTTGAAGCACTCAGGAAAAACCTTGACAACTTCAGAATCGAGATAGGACACGCAGCGGTATTCAGACTTCTTGCTGAGAAGCTGCCGGTTTCTGAAAGCATAAAAGAAGAGATAAGAGAAGTAATAGAATCAAAGAATTACGCTCAGCTGGGCGAGATACTTGATGGTGTCCCCTCTTCCCCATATGTCGAAGCTGTGAAGCGTCTGCCGAGACTTTTCGGCGGTGAAGAGGTTTTCGAGGAAGCCGCAAAATACATACATGATGCTGATGTCCTTGAAATACTCGATTACCTCAGGAATCTCTACGGAAGCCTGAAAAAACTCGGACTCGGCGACAGGATAATCGTTGACCTCGGACTTGTTCAGCGCAATGATTATTACACGGGCGTGGTATTTGCGGCTTATGCCTACGGCCACGGAGATGCTGTCCTCATGGGCGGCAGATATGACAACCTGCTGAGTGAATTCAATGCACCTATGCCCGCTGTAGGCTTCGGAATCAATATTGATGCGGTTACATCGATAAGGCTGAATTCAATAAAACCTGATGTCCCTGTACCGGATGTCCTCGTCCACGCTGACGACGGATATGAGGTTGAGGCTCAGATAAAGATAAATGAGCTCATTGAGAGCGGCAGAATCTGCGAGTCATCCGTACTCCCGACAAGGGAAGAAGCAGAGGCCTATGCCGCCGAAAAGGGCATATCAAAAGTTATATTTGTCGGTAAGGGGGACTAACATGAAACCATTAAGGATAGCCCTTACCAAGGGCAGACTTGAAAAAGACACAGTGAATGCTCTCGAGAAGATAGGTCTTGACTGCACTCAGGTGAGAGAAAAAGGCAGAAGGCTCATTCTCCCGATAGGAAACGGCGAGATAGAGGTGGTCCTCGCAAAGGCCGCAGACGTCATAACCTATGTTGAAAACGGAGTGTGTGACTTAGGCGTTGTCGGCAAGGACACAATAATGGAGAACGGCAGCCATTTTTACGAGATACTGAATCTCGGCTTTGGAAAATGCCGATTCGCTCTTGCCTGCAAGAAGGGTGTTGACTTCTTTGAGGGCTACTCAGCTAAGACGATAGCATCAAAGTATCCGAATGTGGCAAAGAGATTTTTCGAGAGCCGCGCCATGGATGTAAGAATCATCAAGATAGAAGGCTCGGTTGAGCTTGCACCCCTCCTGGACCTCTCCGACGGTATAGTTGATATAGTCGAGACAGGCACCACGCTGAAAGAGAACGGACTCGAGGTCAAGGAATATATTTCCGATATATCGGCAAGGCTCATAGCTAATGCGGCAAGCCTCAAGCTCCGCAAAAAAGAGATAGAAGAGCTTGCGGCAAAGCTTGAAGCCGTAATTTCACAGAACTGAAAGGAAACAGAAAATGATAAGGATAAAGAAGGGCGACAGAGCGACCTGCGAGGAATTCATCGCAGAGCTCAAGTCAAGAGTCAAGGATAACGACAGGAAGGTTGAGGAGTCCGTAGCCGACATAATCGCTGAGGTTAAGGCAAGGGGCGATGAGGCAGTCAGGGAATTCTCCCTTAAGTTTGACAAATGGGTACCTGAAAAGACCGAGCTCACCAGGGATGACCTCAAGGCATTTGCAGACGAGTGCGACCCTGAGTTCATAGCTGCGCTTGAGAGGGCAGCCGCCAATATCAGAGAATTCCATGCCCGTCAGAAGCAGCAGTCGAGAATAGACACCTACCCGTCCGGTGTTATTATGGGACAGCGCGTGAGAGGACTTCACAGAGTCGGCGTATATGTACCCGGCGGCACTGCCAGTTATCCCTCATCCGTGCTCATGAATGTCATCCCCGCAAAGATAGCGGAGTGCGGCGAGATAGTCATGGCAACCCCTCCGGGACTCGGCGGCAAACTCAACAAGGACATTCTTGCTGCAGCATATGTGGCAGGAGTGGACAGAGTCTTCCTCATGGGAGGCGCTCAGGCTGTGGCGGCTCTTGCCTTCGGCACAGAGAGTGTTCCGAAGGTTGACAAGATAGTCGGACCCGGAAACATCTTCGTTGCAGTTGCCAAGAAGCAGCTCTACGGCACAGTTGACATTGACATGATAGCCGGACCGAGCGAGATACTCGTCATAGCTGATTCCTCGGCAAACGCAAAATACCTCGGAGCCGACCTCATGAGCCAGGCTGAGCATGACAGGATGGCCTCTGCAATACTCATCACTCCGGATGAGAAGCTCGCAAAGGATGTCAGCGCTGAGATTGAGAGACAGATGCAGTATCTCTCAAGAAAAGACATCATCAGGGAATCCATAGACAACTTCGGTGCGATAATCGTATGCGAAAACATGAATGAGGCTGTAGACTTCGCCAACGAGCTTGCCCCTGAGCACCTTGAGGTCTGCTGTGAAAATCCGATGGAGTATATCGGAAAGCTCGACAACGCAGGCTCCGTATTTCTCGGTCACTACTCACCTGAACCGCTCGGCGACTACTACGCAGGACCCAACCATGTTCTTCCCACAAGCGGAACTGCAAGGTTCTTCTCCCCTCTCTCCGTCGACAACTTCATCAAGAAGTCAAGCTTCATCTACTACACTAAGGATGAGCTCATGAAGGCATCTGATGACATAATAAAGCTTGCAAAGACTGAGCAGCTCACAGCTCACGCAAATTCCATCGAGGTCAGAGTAGAGGACAACAAATAATCAAGATTCAAAGGAGATACCGATGTTTACCCTTAATGATAAGATAAAGGACCTTACTCCCTATGAACCGAATGAAAATATATACAAGATAAGGCTCGATGCAAACGAGAGTTTTCTGAAGGTGCCGGATTACGTCATGGCTGAGGCCTACAAGCAGTTCGGTTCGCTGAGTCTCAACAGATATCCGGACCCTAAGGCGGCAAAACTCTGTGAGAGCTTCGCAAAGTGCTATGATCTTGATCCGAAGAATGTCGCTGCGGGAAACGGCTCCGATGAGCTTATCTCGATAATAGCAAACAGCTTCCTTATGGCGGACGAAAAATATGCCGCATTCAGCTATGATTTCTCAATGTATGATTTCTACGGTCATCTTGCGGGTGCTGTGGGTGTGAAAATCCCACAGAATGAGGGTTTTTCCGTAGATGTTGACAGAGTCATCTCTGTCTGCAAGGCTGAGAATGTCAGGCTTCTCATATTCTCCAACCCCTGCAACCCCACATCCCTCGGTATAGACAGGGAAAATGTAAGAAAGATAATCACCTCCCTTGAGAACACTCTCATAGTGCTTGATGAAGCTTACATGGATTTCTGGGATCAGTCACTGCTCTCTGAGGTCAGTGATTATGACAATCTGATAATCCTGAGGACCTGCTCCAAGGCATTCGGCCTCGCTGCGCTGAGGATTGGCTTTGCCGTAGCAAACGAGAGGCTTATAAATGTCATAAAGGCTGTAAAATCTCCCTTCAATGTAAACTCGATATCCCAGCTCATCGCAGGGACAGTACTCAGGCACAGAGGAGAATTTGCCGCAGCGCAGGGCCAGATAGCTCTCTCTCTGAAAACTCTTCAGTCGGGGCTCGAAGCGCTCAATGAAAAATACGGCTCCCCCATGGTGATACTTAAATCCTGCACTAACTTTGTGACGGTGAGATACTCTGAGAGTAAGGAGCTTTTCGAGTACCTCAAGAGTGTGGGAATAGCCGTGCGCTTCTTCGGCTCGTTCCTGCGGATAACCTGCGGTACCAAGGAAGAGAACACACAGGTACTCCGTTTCATCGAAAAATATCTTGCAAAGGACTTCTGATATGAGCAACAGGACCGCAGAAATAGAAAGAAACACAAAAGAAACGAAGATAAAGCTTGAGCTTAACCTTGACGGCGGTGAGGTTGAAATCTCCACAGGCATCGGCTTCTTTGACCACATGCTGAATGCTTTTGCACACCACGGCGGCTTTGGTCTCAGGCTGAAAGCTGTCGGAGACCTTGAGGTCGACTGCCACCACACGATAGAGGACACCGGCATCGTTCTCGGCAAGGCCATAAAGGAGGCGCTCGGCGACAGGGCCGGCATCATGCGCTTCGGCTCTGCCTATGTCCCGATGGATGAGAGTCTCGGCTTCTGCGCTCTCGACATCAGCGGCAGAAATTTTCTCGTATTCCGTGCTGAATTCCTTCAGGAGAAAATCGGCGCATACGACAGCTGCATGACAGAGGAATTCTTCAGGGCTGTTGCTGACAACTCGGGCATCACTCTTCACATAAGCTGTGAATACGGAAAGAACTCCCACCACATGACAGAGGCCATGTACAAGGCTTTCGCCTATGCTCTCAGGGCAGCGGTAAAGCTGAACGGAACAGGTGAGGTAATCTCCACCAAGGGGGTACTGTGACATGATACTTCTCCCTGCAATTGACATAAAAGGCGGCCAGTGCGTCAGGTTATACAAGGGTGACTATTCCACAGCTGAAAAGGTTGCGGAAAGCGCTGTTGACACGGCAAAAAAGTTTGAGCATGACGGCGCAAGATGGCTTCACATGGTAGATCTTGACGGCGCAAAGGCGAAGAAACCCGAAAACCACGAGCTTGTACTTGCCGTGAGAAAAAACACCTCTCTCAATATAGAGATAGGCGGCGGCATAAGAGACATGGCATCGGTTGAATACTACCTTGAAAGGGGCGTTAACAGGGTCATACTCGGCTCGGCTGCGCTCCACAATCCCGACTTTGCAAGAGAGGCGCTGAAAAAATACGGCAGACAGATAGCCATTGGCATTGACGCGCTGAACGGTTTTGTCGCCGCTGAGGGCTGGACCTCCACGAGCCGTGTAAATTACATCGACATGGCAAAGGCGATGGAGGACATCGGCGCTGAATACATCATTTACACCGACATCTCCACTGACGGCACTCTCGCAGGCCCGAACCTTGAGCAGCTTGACAGCATAAACAGGGCAGTCAGCTGCAGCATAATAGCAAGCGGCGGAGTAAGCTCACAGAAGGACCTTGATGATCTATACTCCCTCGGAGTTTACGGCGCCATCACCGGGAAGGCTGTTTACTCGGGAAAAATCGACCTCGAGGCGGCCATTCTGTCGGCGCAGAGGATAAATCCGGCAAAGCTTGCCGGCCGTGAGCTTGAGGATGAGCTTGAAAGATACTTTGCGAAGTCGGAGCTTCTCCCTGCGATAATTCAGGAGGAATCCACAGGAGAGGTGCTGATGCTTGCATACATGAACCGTGAGTCCATGGCAAAGACGCTTCAGTCCGGCTACACATGGTTCTGGAGCCGCTCAAGGCGTGAGCTCTGGAACAAGGGCGCCACAAGCGGACATCTTCAGAAGGTAGTCTCAATAGATGCTGACTGCGATGACGACACCCTGCTGATAAAGGTCATTCAGACAGGCGCCGCCTGCCACACAGGCAGACACAGCTGCTTCTACAAGAAGCTTGTATGAGATAATATCTGAAGCCGTTCGGTTTTATCGGCAGAATACAGACGAAAGTTAAGGAAAAAATTTATGATTGATATACTTCGTTCCGAATATGAAACAGTTCTCTCGAGAAAGGAAAACAGGCAGGAGGGCTCCTACACCTGTTATCTTTTTGAGCAGGGAATCGACAAGATACTCAAAAAATGCGGTGAGGAATGCTCTGAGGTCATAATCGCCGCAAAGAACGGAATAAAAGAGGATACTGTCGGGGAGATAACCGACCTCCTCTACCACCTCACCGTTCTGATGGCAAATGAGGGCATATCTGTGGATGACCTTGAAGCCGAGTATGAGAAGCGCCACGCAAAGGAAGGCAACCTCAAGGTCTTTCATCAGGTCGACAGAAACACATGATGACGGAAAATTCTGCTCAGTCAGTTTTATCCGTATCTGATGACGGAGCTTCAAAGAAGGAAGCAGCGGCCGAAGCTCTGCTGCCCTGGGATTTCAGGAAGAAGGTCGCAGAGTTCCAAAGGCCGGGAGTAAGACTTCTTGAACTGCAGTCTGAGCGGAGGTCTCCTCGGCTTTCTGAGCGGCTCTCCGAGCTGGGTAGTTCGGCAAAATATGATTTTCCTGACTGTTCCTTCGATCTTGTGATAAACAGATATGGAAGCTTTAACCTGAGCGAGGTGAAAAGAGTCCTCAGAACAGGCGGTCACTTCATAACCGAGCAGGTCGGCGCTCTCGAAGCTCCCGATTCCCTTCCGCCGGAATACAACCTTGAGAACGAAGCTGAGCGCTTCAGGAAAAACGGCTTCAAAATTGTTTTCAGAGAACAGTTCTATTCAGAACCGTTCTGTTCAGATTCTGACTCTGCAGGCAGCAGACAGATTCACCGGTTTATGATAATCGCAAAATATAAGGGAGGGTAAAAACCCTCCCTTTTTTGTGGTGTGTCAGTAAAGTTTATGCATAAAATTATGCAGTTCCGCAGTTTATCCCATGACAATCTCAACCGCATGCTCTGCGCCGTCTGAAAATACCGGGAGGATATTTCCTTCTATCGCCTTACCGTCAACAGTCACGCTCTTTATGCCCTTGCATACATGGTCAGGATTAGAGATGTTCATGTTGTAGGTAGCTCCACGGTACTGCCTTGAGGCCTTCATTCCGTCCCAGGCTGAAGGGATTGACGGATCTATCTTCAGACCGTCAAAATCTGCCTGGATGCCAAGGATATACTGGGAAATGGCGACCATGTTCCATGCTGCGGTACCTGTCAGCCAGGAGTTCTTGCCCTGACCGAAGTGATTTCCCGGTCTGCCTATATCGGCGCCTGCATCCTTGCCGCCTATCATCTGTCCGTATACATAAGGCTCTGTCTTGTGAATATCGGAGGTATCCTCGGTGAATGCCGGAGCAATCTTTGAGTAATACTCAAAGGCCTTGTCTCCTCTGCCTGCATAAGCTTCTGCGCAGATTATCCATGCATTATTGTGGGTAAAGATACCTGCATTCTCCTTGTAGCCGCCCGGATAGGTTGAAATCTCGCCGTACTGGATGTAGTACTTTGTGAATGCCGGATTGTTGAGAACAAGTCCGTACTCTGTATTGAGATACTTGTCAATGGCATTCAGTGTCTTTATATCGGCGCCTGTGTCCTTGCCTATATCGGACATTACGGCAAATCCCTGAGGCTCGATGAAAATCTTGCCTTCCTCACATTCCTTTGAACCCATCTTCTCGCCGTTTGCGTCATAAGCTCTTATGAACCAGTCACCGTCAAAGGCAGACTCCATGATGTTCTTCTTCATCTTGTCTATCTCTGCCTGAGCAGCAGCGGCCTCATCTGCCTTTCCGACATGCTCGAGGATCTTTACATAGTTAGGTCCTGTATAGGTGAAGAGTGTAGCAACCATGACAGATTCGGCAATCTTCGAGTAGCCGCCCTCTGCCTCAAATTTCGGGTTGGTATAGGTCTGGAAGCTCTCGCCCGGTGTATCGGAGAAGCATGAAAGATTGATGCAGTCATTCCAGTCGGCGCGCATTGCAAGCGGCAGACCGTGAGGTCCGAGATTATTGACAATGTGATAGAATGAAACCTTCAGATGCTCAAGCATGGTCTGGGCGACCGACATATCGTTGTCATAAGGCACCATCTCATCAAGGATTGACCAGTCGCCGGTCTCCTTGATATATGCAGAAACGGAGAGTATGAGCCAGAGCGGATCATCTGAGAAATCGCCGCCTATATCTGCGTTGCCCTTTTTTGTGAGCGGTGAATACTGATGATAGCAGCCGCCGTCCGGGAACTGGGTTGAGGCTATATCTATTATCCTCTCCCTTGCCCTGTCGGGTATCTGATGAACAAATCCGAGTATATCCTGGTTGGAATCGCGGAATCCCATTCCTCTGCCGATTCCGCTCTCAAAGTATGATGCGGAACGTGAAAGGTTAAAGGTTACCATGCACTGATACTGGTTCCAGATATTTACCATACGGTTGACCTTATCGTCAGGAGTATCGACGCTGAGTATGCCGAGGAGCTTATCCCATGTTTCCTTAAGCTCGGCAAGTCCTGCTGCTACCTTATCGGGAGTATTGTATTTCTCCATCATGGCAAGAGCTCTGGTCTTATTGATGGTCTTTCCGTCAGCCTCAAATTTTTCGCCTACAGGCATCTCACAGTAACCGAGGATATAGATGAGTGTTTTGCTCTCGCCCGGCGCAAGTGTTATTTTCTTATAGTGAGAAGCTATAGGTGACCAGCCGTCGGCAAATGAATTATTCGGCTTATCTGCCGCAACAACCTGAGGGTTCTCGAAGCCGTTATAGATGCCGAAGAATGAATCTCTGTCAGTGTCATAGCCGTCGATGGTATCATTCACGGTATAGAATGCAAAGTGGTCACGCCTGTCTCTGTACTCTGTCTTGTGATATATAGTGGAGTCAAGCACCTCAACCCGTCCTGTAGAGAAGTTCCTCTGGAAGTTTGTGCAGTCATCCTGGGCATCCCAAAGGCACCACTCGGCAAATGAGAAGAGTGAGAAATCCTTTGCGCTTTCGCCCTCGTTCGTGAGCACAACCTGCTGAACCTCTCCGTCATAATTCTGAGGAACAAAGAATGTGACCTCAGCCTTAAGGCCGTTCTTCTTGCCTGTGATGACGGTATAGCCCATGCCGTGGCGGCATTCGTATTCGTCAAGCTCGGTCTTTACGGGTGACCATCCGGGATTCCATATTGTGCCATTATCGTTGATGTAGAAATATCTGCCGCCGAGGTCTATCGGCACATTGTTGTAGCGGTATCTTGTTATGCGGCGAAGTCTTGCGTCCTTATAGAAGCTGTAGCCGCCCGCTGTATTCGAGATAAGCGAGAAAAACGCCTGGGTTCCAAGATAATTGATCCACGGATAAGGCGTTCTGGGAGTCGTGATGACATATTCCTTTTTAGAGTCATCAAAATGTCCGAATTTCATATAAAAAACCTCAATCCTTATATAATCGACAGTCGGAAAAATCCCACTGTACAGCCTGATTATACTACCATTACAAAAAATTATCAATAAAATTTTATCACAAGAATGTAAAGTTTTATGTAAAGAGTTATATTCCCGCTTTTATTTCTCTCATCCGCCTCACCCTGCAGACGGCACTTCCGAAAAAAGCCCCATCTTTTGTGGCCCGTCGTTTCTTTACACTCCCCACAAATATGCTATAATTCCATTTATTGGTATAAGGCTCCGGCACAAATCACTTTAAGCTCCGGCTAACACAAAAGCTGTTTTACCGGATTCTGTGCCTTTGGAAAGAAAGAAACTTCGTATAAAACTTCGTGCATAAAACATCGCACATAAAAAAGGGGGAACTCAGATGACAGAAAGCAATACAGGCAGCAGCAATAACAATTGCTCCGTTCCCGAAATATTCGGCTGCCGTGTCTTTAATGACAGGGTGATGAAAGCAAGACTTCCGAAAAACATATACAAAGCGCTTCGCAGAACCATGGATGACGGCGAACCGCTGACGCTTGATGTGGCAAATGTGGTCGCAAACGCAATGAAGGACTGGGCGGTCGAAAACGGCTGCACTCACTTCACCCACTGGTTTCAGCCGCTGACAGGTGTGACTGCCGAGAAGCATGACTCATTCATCGAGCCTGACGGCAAGGGTGAGATAATCATGAATTTTTCGGGCAAATCACTTGTCAAGGGCGAGCCGGATGCATCAAGCTTCCCATCAGGAGGACTCAGAGCGACATTTGAAGCAAGAGGCTACACCGCCTGGGATCCGACAAGCTACGCATTCATAAAGGAAGGCTCACTGTGCATACCTACGGCATTCTGCGGCTATAACGGCGAGGCCCTCGACAAAAAGACACCTCTCCTCCGCTCAATGGACGAGATATCAAGGTCTGCAGTCAGAATATTGAGACTCTTCGGCAATACTGCGAGCAGAAAGGTTATCTGCAATGTGGGACCCGAGCAGGAGTATTTCCTTGTCGACAAGGAGGTCTTCAAAAAGAGAGAGGACCTCATCCTCACAGGAAGAACTCTCTTCGGCGCTCCTCCTCCGAAGGGACAGGAGCTTGACGATCACTATTTCGGCTCTATAAAGCAGAGAGTCGCCGAATATATGAAGGACCTCGATGAGGAGCTCTGGAAGCTCGGCATACTCGCAAAGACAAAGCACAACGAAGCGGCTCCCGCCCAGCATGAGCTTGCTCCGATATTCTGCGAAGCCAACGTCTCCACCGACTGCAATCAGCTGACAATGGAGCTGATGAAGAAGGTCGCTTCACGCCACGGCATGGTCTGCCTGCTGCATGAAAAGCCCTTCGAGGGAATCAACGGCTCAGGCAAGCACGATAACTGGTCACTCTCAACCGATGACGGGATAAACCTCTTTGATCCGGGCAAGACCCCCAGGGACAATGCGCAGTTTCTCCTCTTCCTCGCCGCAGTCATCAAGGGCGTCGATGAGTATCAGGATATGCTCAGACTCTCTGCCGCTTCTGCCGCAAATGACCACCGTCTCGGAGCCGCCGAAGCGCCGCCTGCCATAATCTCAATATTCCTCGGCGATGAGCTGATGGCGGTCCTTGACTCTATAGAGAACGGAACCATCTACAAGGATGAGGGCAAAACCCTGATGGATATCGGCTCCTCTGTCATCCCGCAGTTCACAAGGGATACCACCGACAGAAACAGAACCTCGCCCTTCGCCTTTACGGGCAATAAGTTCGAGTTCAGGTCCATAGGCTCCAATTTCTCGGTAGCTACACCGAACACATACCTCAATACGATAGTATCTGAGGAGCTTGATCAGTTCGCTGATATTCTCGAGGCAGCCGATGACTTTGACAAGGCCCTCTCCGAGCTTGTCAAAAAGACCATAACCGAGCATAAACGCATACTCTTCGACGGTAACGGCTATGATGAGGCATGGGTCAGGGAAGCAGAACGGCGCGGCCTCTGCAACCTGAGAACAACTCCCGATGCGATACCTGTTCTCATTGCTCCAAAGAATATCGAGCTTTTCACAAAGCACGGAGTCTACTCAGAGATAGAAATGCACTCAAGATACGAGATAAAGCTTGAGAAGTACTGCAAGGTGATAAACATCGAGGCACTCACCATGATTGATATGGTGAACAAGTATGTTGTCCCGGCAGTGGTCAGCTATGAGGGCGCTCTTCTCTCTACTCTTGAGAAAAAGAAGGCTCTGCTGCCGAATTCATCCTCACTGCTTGAGGAAAAGATTCTTGAGGAATACACTGAGCTCAGCGGCAGACTCTATACACAGCTCAGAGCTCTCGAAAATGCTGAAAATGAATGCGCAAAGGTAAGCGAAATGCTCGAAAGAACATATGCCTACAGGGATAAGGTGGTTTCGGCCATGAACGAGCTGAGAGCTACTGTCGACAGACTCGAGCAGATGACCGGAAAAAATTACTGGACTCTCCCAACCTACAGCGACATGATTTACAGCATTCAGGAATAATTTTCGACCTGCGTTTGGAAACTGTATTCAGAACTGTTTTCAGGACCGTGTTCGAAAATGACTCAGCCCCGACTGCAATTTCAGCCGTGAACAGTTCTTCCGACAGCCTGCTTTTGGAATATAAAATAATCAGCTGCTTGTCACATTCCATCTGTGAACAGGCAGCTGATATATTTTTTATGTGATTTTAAGTCCCGCAACATCGGCGATACAATTTTCCCAAGGCGCAGGTTTTCTCAGGTTATTTTGTCCGAGGATTCCGGCGTTTCCGCACAGTGGCTGAACGGTTACTTTGCCATAGACACTCTTTGTCTTTTCTGCAGTTGTCCATCAGGCAGGCTGCTTTTAGCTTACAATAATATTTGCTGTCACCTTTATGGATACATGACTGATATACTTTTGAGGTATGGGAAAATTTTCAAAACCAATATTTTACAAACTCACCCTGAGAATGTAGAATATAATCAGATAGTAATAACCGCGAAAGGTGCCTAAAAATGATAGCCATACTCTTTCTTGCAGCCTACGTTCTCCTATCCGGAGGGCAGACTGTGCTCAACAAAGTCTACCAGACAAATGTAAAAATGAGCGCTGTATCCTACAGCCTGTACCTGATAGTCATGGGTACCGTGGCGGCGCTCTGCTTCTTCCTCATGTCGGGATGTGACATCTCCGGCAATGCCATGACCGTCATAATCGGCTGCATAGCAGGAACGATAGTAATAATAAACATGCTCGTGATGCTGCTGTGCATGTCAAAGGTAAACCTTGCCTTCATGACTGTCGCTCAGAATGCAGGCCTGCTCATCATCCCCACACTCTACGGAATGATCTTCCTCGGCGAGTCGCTGACCCCCATCAGGATAGTCGGCATAGCTCTCATCATCGCAGCTTTCCTTGTCTCCTTTGTCGGTGACCTGAAAAAGGGCAGCGCTGACGGCGAAAAGAAAACCGGCAAGCTGGGATATATAATCTGCATACTGCTCTTCTTCACGGCGGGAGCGGGAAATGTAGTCCACAAGGCATATACTGTAAGCTCTGCCACAGGCAGCAATGAGGCTTATCTCTGCTGGATAAATATCTTCCTCGTGCCCGTGATCATTGTCTTTCTTCTCTGCTGCAGGATAAAGAGCGGAAAGAGCTTCGGTCAGCTTACAGCAGGCATAAACTTCAAATATTACATCTTCGTATGCATAGGCTCGGCAATCGGATGCCTGGGAATGGTCTGCTCCATGCAGGCGATGACAAGAATGCCCGTCTCGCTCTACTCTCCCCTCTACTCATCCATGCTGATAATCTTCCTGACACTCTGCTCAAAGTTCTACTTCAAGGAGAATGTCACTAAAGCCAACTATATTTCAGTAGGACTTGCGATACTCTCAGCTGTCGCATCTGCTATGTAAAAACTGACAGGTCAGTTATGTAAAAACTGACAGGTCAGTTATGTAAAAACCGGCAAGCAAGTTATATAAAACTGACAAGCAAGTTATGTAAAAACTGACAAGTCGGTTATATAAAAACAGACACATCAGCTATATAAAGTCCGGCAAGGCAGACATATAAAGCTGTCACATCGGCTATAAAAAAGCATAGTATAATATCAAAGCCCCGATGGTTTGTATTTACCATCGGGGCCTTATTATCAGCGATATTTACTTTTCTGAGTAAAATACTCCGACCGGTACACTGTCGGGCTCATAGAGTAAAACAAGCTCGTACTATCAGCAGACACCCTTGTTGTCGGGACCTGTGAGAGCAGGTGCTGAATACTTCCATACGCGCTCATCATTGATGACGCCGGAGTAATTCATGCCGTAAGCAAAGTCATACTTGTGTCCGACAGAGTCTGTGTAGCACTCCATGTCTCTCGGTGTATCCTCAGCCTGACGCTCGACATCGTCCATGTCCTTAGGCATCTGCATCGGGAGAAGTGCGCTCGGCTCGTCTGTACCTGCGATGATCCTTGCAAGTGCCTCGGAGGAAGCTGAAGCTCCGCCGTAGAGAGATGCGCCTGAGAATGTGACGACTATGCCGTCAACACTTGGCTCAAACTCGTGGAAGCACATCGGCTTTCCTGTGAATACGGCTGCGACTGAAGGAACATGAAGTCTCTTTGCGAGGTTAGCCATATCGAGTATCTGATCGAGCTGCTCCTCGTTAGTTGTAAGAGCCTTGTGTCCGAAGTAGGAGCGGTTCTCCTTTGTGCCGTCAGGAAGTGTATCGCCTGCGATGGAGACCTTTCTTACATACTGTCCGTCAGCGATATATGGCCTGTACTGCCTTGTGAGCGGTACCCACTCGTGATCTTCGTTTCTGCCGTCCTGTGGGAATGAGTTGCCAGGATCCTTTACCGGGATGAGAATCATGTCAATACCCTGGAGCTCATCGGCTGTACGGCGTGTGATCTTTGCTCCGTCAACATCATCTGTGATAACATCGAAGTACTTCTCTGCCATCTCGAGGCTGATAGGATATGTAGCCTTTGCCTCTGCTGTGACTATGCCGTGGACGTGATCCATCTCCTTATGAGGAGCCTCATAGAGAGCAGGAATATAAACCTTCATTCGTGCGTCATGAGGTCTGATAGCGCCGTTCTCATTCTTGACCATGACAACAGCCTTGACCTGAGCATCAAGAGCAGCAGCCTGCTTATCCTCGGAGTTTACATCAGCGAGGCATGCAGCTTCATCAAGATATGGATTCTCGAAGAGACCTGTGAGGAAGTAGCCCTGGAGAAGTCTCTGAGCAGACTGAGCAAATGCTGCATCCATGACTTCCTTGCCGACCTTCTCGCAGCCGAACTTATATGCGTCCATAAGAACCTGTGGATTTGAGCAGCCGCCCATCTGGTCAACACCTGCCATGATGGCTATGAAAGCTCTCTCGCCCGGCTCGACCTCAGGATCCTCTATATGAGCACCCCAGCCGCAGTGTCTCTTTCCTTCCTTAATGCCCTCGTTGAGGACCATCCAGTCTGTGCAGACAACGCCTGTGAAGCCATAGCGGCCGCGGAGAAGCTGCTTAATCTTATAATCGGAGAAGCTTGAACCGACTGCCTCACCGAGTGAACCATCCTCGGCATAAGCTGCTGAGTAGGAGCTCATTATAGCTGCAGCGGAACCTGTCTTACCCATAAGCTTGAATGCGCCGTCAACAAACGGAACCATGAGAGCCTCAAAGTTCTTATTCGGATAAACAGCGTACTTACCGCCGTCAAGATGAGCCTCACGACCGCCCTCGGATGCGCCCTCACCTGTCCAGTGCTTTGCCATGGCTGTCATGGAGTCCTTGCCCCAGCCAATGTCATCGCCGTTCTCATCGTATGTTGACTGCAGACCATCACAGAATGCGCGGACCATATCTCTTGAAAGTGCCGGATCCTCACCGAAGGTACCGCTGTTTCTGAACCATCTCGGCTCAGCGGAGATATCCACCTGAGGAGCGAGGAAGCATGCGCAGCCCAAGTCACGGAGCTCCTGTGACTGGCACTTTGCGGACTCCCATGCAAGATGCGGATCAAATGTAGCTGCAAGGCTTAAGTTGCCCGGCCAGTCAGCAACACCCTGTCCGTTTCTCGGGTCTGTTGCGAAGTAGCACGGAATACCGAAATCCTTGCCCTCAACATACTTCTGCATATTGTTTGACCATGCGATCTGAATCTCATCCGGAACGCCGCCCATACCTGCGGAGTTAAGGACTGATCTTAAGTGCTGATTGAGGAATGTCTTCTGCTCGTCATTTACTTCAGCCTCAACCTTGACCTGATGAGCTGAGAAGCACATAAGTCCTGCTACCTGCTCGATTGAAAGTCTCTTTGCGAGGTCATCGGCTCTTTCCTCTGCAGGAAGTCTCCAGTCCTCGTAGGGAAGGAGCTCGCCTGTGCCGAGGAAGTCCTTGAATGCGAGACCGTCTTTCTCGATGATCTTCACGCCTGACTCAGGGCTGTAGCCTAAAGTCTTTCCGCCTTCGTTCTCTACAAGATTGTAGCCGTAAGCGGTGCTTTTTTCATTGTACATATTTTTCTGCCTCCTTTGAAATCATATAAAGCACACCTTAAAGTGTATACTTACAATAATACCCTTATATTATACATATTAAACAGATAAAAGTCAAACTTACTTAAATATCTGTATGTTTTACTAAAATAAACAGGCTTTTTTGTATGGAAAACAACAATCTAGCAGAATTATGAGCCGGCTTTTTTACGGCATGGCACTGCACCTCGGTATCATCCTGAACAGTATCTGAGCTCATCACTCGGGACAGTCTTCAGAAAGCAAAATTCAACTATTCAGTTACCTTTGCCGGAAATTTGGAAAATACCGGCTTCAGCGAAGCATACTGAACTCTGCATTCCACATAAAACGGCCATCAGCTGTCAAAGTTATGGCAGGACTGAACAGTTACAGCAAAATAAACATTCATCTGAACATCAGAATAATACAGGACACGCAGAAGCGGCAGCCCGAAAATTCAGACTGCCGCTCATATATAATCTTAAATTCTGTGTCTGACTGCCATGAAACCTGCGTATCAGACGCCCTTATTCTCGGGTCTTAAAAGAACCGGTACGCTGTACTTCTTAACACGCTCATCGTTGATGACTCCGGAGTAATTCATGCCGAATGCGAAGTCATACTTATGTCCGACAGAGTCTGTGTAGCACTCCATGTCTCTCGGTGTATCCTCAGCCTGACGCTCGACATCGTCCATGTCCTTAGGCATCTGCATCGGGAGAAGTCCTGATGGCTCATCCACACCTGCGATTATCCTTGCGAGAGCCTCGCTGGAGCCTGAGAATGTCATAACGATACCGTCTACGCTTGGCTCAAACTCATGCATGCACAGCGGCTTGCCTGTAAACATTGCGACAACGCTCGGCACACCGATCTTCTTTGCCATCTCAGCTGCCTCGAGGATCTGATCGAGCTGCTCCTCATTTGTGGTGAGGGCTGTATTGCCGAAGTAGGAACGGTTCTCCTTTGTTCCGTCAGGAAGTGTATCACCTGCGATGGAAACCTTTCTTACATACGGGCCGTCAGCAGTGTAAGGTCTGTACTGGCGTGTGAGCGGACGGAACTTCTTATCGTCCTCGCTCTGGAACTCAGACTCAGCCTTGCCGTCATTGGAGTTTGCGGCAAATCCCTCGGCAGACTTTCTGCCGTCCTGAGGACTTGAGTTGCCCGGATCCTTTGCAGGAATGAGCACGAGGTCAACACCCTTGAGCTCCTCTTCTGTGAGTCTTGTGACATTTGCGCCGTCAACCTTATCGGTGACAACATCAAAGTACTTGGATGCTATCTCGAGGCTAATCGGGTATGCGACATTCGGCTCGGTTGTTCTCGGAGGCTGGAAAGCTGTGACGAGATAGTATGGAGCCTCATAAAGAGCGGGAATATAGACCTTAAGTCTCTTGTCTGTCTTTTTAACTGCACCGTTCTCGTTCTTGAGCATGACAACAGCCTTGACCTGAGCCTCAAGAGCAGCAGCCTGCTTGTCAGCGGAATTTACATCTGCAAGAGCCTCTGCCTCATCGAGATACGGATTCTCAAAGAGTCCTGTAAGGAAATAGCCCTGAAGGAGTCTCTGGGCAGACCTTGCGAATGCCTTGTCCATTACATCCTTGCCGACCTTCTCGCAGCCGTATCTGTAAGCATCCATGAGGACATCAGGATTTGAGCAGCCGCCCATCTGGTCGACGCCTGCCATTATTGCGAGGAAAGCTCTCTCGCCAGGCTCGACATCGGGATCCTCTATGTGAGCGCCCCAGCCGCAGGAACGCTTGCCCTCTTTCTTGCCCTCATTGAGAACCATCCAGTCTGTGCAGACAACGCCTGTGAAGCCATAGCGGCCTCTCAAGAGCTGGTTAATTTTGTAATCGGAGAAGCCGGAGCCGACAATCTCGCCCAGTTCACCGTTATCGCTCCATGCAGCTGTGTAGGAGCTCATTATGGCAGCCGCGGAGCCTGTCTTGCCGTCAAGCTTAAATGCGCCGTCAACAAAAGGTATCATCAGTGTTTCAAAGTTGCCGTTAGGATAGACTGCGTACTTGCCGCCGTCAACATGTCCCTCACGGCCGCCCTCGCCTGCACCTTCACCTGTCCAGTGCTTTGCCATGGCTGTCATTGAGTCCTTGCCCCAGCCGAGATCATTTCCGTTCTCATCATATGTGGACTGGAGGCCGTCGCAGAAAGCGCGGACCATATCTCTTGAAAGTGCGGGGTCCTCACCGAATGTGCCGTTATTTCTGAACCAGCGAGGGTCTGCGGATATATCAACCTGAGGAGCGAGGAAGCATGCGACACCAAGGTCACGGAGCTCTCTTGACTGGCACTTTGCCGACTCATGAGCGAGCTTGGGATCAAAGGTAGCTGCAAGGCCTAAGTTTCCCGGCCAGTCTGCTACACCCTGTCCGTTTCTCGGGTCAGACGAGAAATAGCACGGAATACCGAACTCCTTGCCCTCAACATATCTCTGCATATTGTTGGACCAGGCGATCTGCACCTCATCCGGCACTCCACCGCCGCCGCCTGAATTAAGGACTGATCTCAGATGCTTGTCAAGGAAGGTTTTCTGCTCCTCGTTTACCTCAGCCTCGAACTTGAACTGATGAGCAGAGAAGCACATAAGTCCTGCCACCTGCTCGATTGAAAGTCTCTTTGCGAGGTCATCTGCTCTCTCCTCCGCGGGAAGTCTCCAGTCCTCATAGGGAAGGAGCTCGCCTGTGCCGAGAAAATCCTTGAAGACATATCCGTCTTTCTCGATGAGCTTAATGCCGGATTCCGGAGAATAACCGAGGGTCTTTCCGCCCTCATTCTCCACAATACTGTAATTATACGGGGTCTTTTTCTCACTCCACATGATAATTACCTCCTTTACTGTATTTTGAATTCTGAATCTGATATTGTTTTATTTTTGGATTACCTTGGATTAATCAAGAGTTCTCCTGCTTCTTCTTTTTCTTTAGAGCCTTCTCAAGCTCTTTGATGACTATCTCGAGAGCCTTTATTCTTGCATACTTCTTATCAACCGACTCGAGCACATACCATGGAGCGAATGTTGTATTCGTCTTCTGTATCATCTCGTTTATCGCAGCCTCGTAGAGATCCCACTTCTCGCGGTTTCTCCAGTCCTCATCGGTTATCTTCCACTGCTTCTCAGGTGTATTCTGACGGTCGGTGAAGCGCTCGAGCTGAGTCTGATTGTCTATCTGCACCCAGAATTTTATGACAACTGCTCCCCAGTCGGCAAGTTCCTTCTCGAACTCATTCATCTCATTGTAGGCGCGCTGCCAGTCATTCTCTGAGCAGAAGCCCTCGAGCCTTTCGACCATTACACGGCCGTACCATGTGCGGTCAAATATTGCGATATGTCCGGTCTTCGGAAGTCTGTTGTAGAATCTCCACAGATAGTGCCTTGCCTTCTCGCCAGGCTCAGGGCTTGCTATCGGATGAACTATGTATCCGCGGGGATCGAGCGCCTGAGCAATACGCTTGATGTTTCCGCCCTTTCCTGCTGCGTCCCAGCCCTCATAGGCGATGATGACAGGTATCTTGGCATTATATATCTCGTTGTGCAGCTCTCTCAGTCTTGCCTGAAGCTCCTTTAAGCGGACCTTGTACTCTGCATCGTCTATGGTCTTGTCTGCAAGACTTATCTCGGAGAGCTTGATGGTCTTGTTCATCGGGAAGGTGTTCTGCCTTATCGGAACTGCGAGCGCATGGTTCTTTATGGCGGTGTCTATGCCCTGATTTAAGTACTGAAGCACATGCAGCTCAGCTATCTTCTTATCCTTTGCATTTATGATATACCAGGGAGCTGACGGGCGGTCGGTGTCCTCGATATACTTCTCATATACCTCAAGGCACTTATCATAGTGCTTGTTCTCCCAGGCATCGTCGGGATCGACTCTCCATGAAGTGCTGCTGCTCTCCTCAAGCAGCTTGAGGCGCTTTTTCTGCTCCTTCTGGGATATCTGGAGGAAGAATTTCATGACAAGATATCCATTGTCGGTGAGCGAACGCTCGGCTGTATTTATGGAGTTTATTCTCTTCTTGTAGGCCTCGGCATCAAGAGTGCCGTCAAGCACTCCGTCGGTGACCTCTTCCATCCAGCAGGTATCGAAGAACTTGAACTTTCCGGCCATTGGTATCTCTGTGAAATATCTCCAGAGGAAGGGCTTGCGCTTCTCCTCCTCAGTAGGCTCGGCATCCATGGTTGCGACCTCAAAAAATCTCGGGTCGATATTCTGTATCACACGGCCGATTATGCTGCCCTTTCCGGAGGCTCCCCAGCCCTCGAACATAACCATTACCGGCAGCTTTGCCTCTTTTATCTTCATCTGATTTGCGGCAAGCTTTTCACGCTCCTGTGAAAGAAGAGTCTTCAGCTCCTCAGGTGCGTATTCACTTACTTTGCTTGCTTCTTTAAGCATTGTAAAAATCCTCCTCATACCTTTTTGTAGAAGCTACAGAGTAATAATAATACATTTGTTGAAAAAGTACAATAATATTTTGAGATTTTTCATTTTTTTGTAAATGTTCTGCCATCTTTAGTCGCAATCATCAGATGAACGGTGATATCTGCCTGCATCAGACTGCGCCGGGTGACGAAAAGTCATCACCGGAAGCACAAATATTCGGAGATAAGATTACCACAGTTTCATCGCTAAAAGGCAGGCAGATAATGCGCTATTGAGATGACATCGAAGAGTACCGGAGCGGACCTGATGACAGTTTACTCGCTGCTGCTTCGGAAAATTCCCGGCACCGATTATTTCAGGCAAAGTTTTGCACAAAGTTTTACACGGAGTTTTACACGGAGTTTTACACGAAGTTTTACACGAAGTTTTGCGGCTGAAAAGAAAGAACAAATTGTTAACAAGCTGTAAAACTATTTTTACATTATTGAATTTGGAAATTTTTGGGTTTATACTCTGTTAGGTACAGACAAAAGACACGTTTGGGGATGGATTTTATGAGGAATTTTTTCTATAGATTTCAGCAGTTTATGTATGGGCGCTACGGCTCCGACAGGTTCAATTTTTTCCTGCTCATACTTGGACTTTTCTTATCCATGCTGAGCAGCTTCACAAGGGCATATTTACTGGTTTTCATACCATATATCATATACGGCTACGCAATATTCAGAATGCTCTCAAAAAATCACGATGCAAGGCGCAAGGAGCTTTATGC
>R21__coassemble_797_pt1 | contig 24205 bp, 20 predicted proteins | sample R21__metabat2_high_PE_066 | metagenome-assembled genome bin R21
GAACGCTAGCCTGTCACGCTAGAGGTCGACGGTTCGATCCCGTTCCAGGTCGCCACGAAAATAGCAAGCATTCGTGCTTGCTATTATGCTGTTATGGCTCAGTTGGCAGAGCACGTCCTTGGTAAGGACGAGGTCACCGGTTCAAATCCGGTTAACAGCTCCATGAAAATCTCCGAAGACTTTCCGTTTTCGGAGATTTTTATTTTAATCCGCTGGTTTACGAGCCTGAAGATAAAAATTCCCCTTTGCGCTGCCTTCCGGTCTAAGCTTCCGGCAGAATAAAGGGGAATTTTTCATGTTTATATTTCAGCAAATAAGAGCAAGTATGCCGTAATAGGCAAATGAAAGAGCAAGGAAAGCCGCAACCATCGGAATCACCTTCACGATAAGTGAGCCCAATGAAATTTTATAATCCTCTGAGCAGAGTGTCAGGCAGATATGGATTGGAGAGACCTGCATTGCTGCATAACCCATGCTCATTACAAGGATAAAGATTGGCAGGACAGATCCTGTGCCAATCGAAGCCATTATCATCGGTATGCACAGCACGTTCATTGCCTGATTGCCGGCGATTATGCTGCCAAAGAAAAATATCATTGCAAAGACTAAAAACTGTGGTATCGGCAGCTTTGAGAAGAAATCCGGCAGCTCTGCTATGACTCCTGTATCTGACAGAAGCTCCTTGAATACCATAACAAGATAAGTGCTTACCATGAGCTTGGTTTCAAATGCTGACCTGAAAAACGGAAGAATCTCTCTGAAGCTGAACCTGTTCACAAAGAAATCAATCACTATGCAGATAAGCACTGCGATCTCCACTTTAATATTGAAAATGAGTATGAGCGCTATGGCAAGGAATATCGCCCAGACTGATTTTAAAAGCAGCTTCCAGTAGTAAGCTTTGGGCTTATCGGGTGTCATTCCGGTATCCCTCGGAATCTTTCTCAGATATACTATCCATCCGGCCGCAAAGAGTGCAAGCATCATCGGAAGCATGGCAAGGACAAATGTGCTGACTTTTACCGCTCCGCCCGTCAGGCTTATCGCAATAAATATGGTCGTGTAGGTTGGAAGAAAAAGCTCGGATATGTGTCTAAAAAATGCAGTGACAGCTGCTTTCTCTGAAGTTTTAAGATAATCCCCTACACTCTCCCTGACGATCGGGCCGCAGATAAGTATCGTGCTTGCTGCAGGCAGACATCCAAGTATAAACGGCACTATGGACGCATTTATCCTTCTGTTGTTGAAAAGTCCGTTAAGGGCAGCCTGACAGTTTGAGAGGTCTTTTCTCGCCTCCATCATGCGCTGCAAAAATGTTATGCAGTAAAATACGAGCAGAGCTTCTATCGTCGTCCAGCTTTTTGTCGCATTCCAGACTGAGAGAGCAGCCTTATCAAGCGGCATGGCAAACAGAAGCACCGTACTGACTGAAGCAGCAGCGGTAGCATAGATGATGTTTTTCTTAAGAATTCCCATAACAAATATGATTATGAGAAATACTATCAGCAGTTTGATAAGATTCATTTCTTTTTTTCTCACCATTAAAATCTATTTTAGTGATTAATTACGGCAATAAATTGCCCGAAGGTAAAAGCCTTCTGTACGGCGGTAATATTAGCATAAATGCACAGCTCCGTCAAATGGTTTTGTGATATGAGGTATAAACCGGTTATGATAATGCCAAGATATGTCACAAATAAAAATGTCCCAATGTGATATAATAACTCCATTAAAAGAAGCAGTCATTTATTACCGGAAACGCAGAAGTATTCAATGAATGAATATGTTTTTTCTTCTTCCTGAATTAAAAATCGCAAAGCCTTGTGCAACCCTCTTAAAAGGATTTTACATGCCAGTTTAAACCTTAGCAGCAGCATACGTTATATCGCAGCACTGTACAAAATTTCCAAAAAGGTATATAATCAAAGACACTGCAGTGAATTTCATTCTACAGAGCAGATTTTATGAGCGGAGGTTGAGACTTTGAGATTGAAAAGTTCAGTAAATCTATATAAGTTAATAAGCTTCTGCCTTCTGTGCATAGCTTTGACATTTATGACTGCGGTTTCATGCATAGCTGAGGAGTCATCAGCTTATGAGAGCATTTCCACAGAACATTTCACTGTCAGCACCGATAAACAGTTTTACACCGAGGGTGACACCCTTAAGCTGAGTATTACCCCGAAATCGGGAGTGAATCCCGGAAGCTTTCTCATCCGTGTATCTTACGATCCTCTTGTCCTCAGTTTTAAAAGAGTTGATGCTTCCTCCGACTGTTACAGCATGTCCTCTGAAGATTCTTCCTCAGTAACGACCGTCTATACGGCGAAACAGGATAATCTTGAAAGTACGGTCGGAGTCTATGTTTTTTCTGTCCTCAGCAAATCTGCCGATACATCGATAAAACTGAGTATTACGGATATTTACGGCAATTCAGCGGAACTTATAAGTGCCGGAGAAAGCTGTGATGTGACCATAAACTTCGAAGAGGAAAAATCAGACGAAGCGCTGCTTTTTGCCCTTAGTTCCGACGGCGGAACACCGAATGAGAGCATATCTCCTGATGTGTTTGCGTATACAATGGATGTTCCTTACAGTGTGAAGGAACTGAATTTTGACTGCGTAGTTTCTGAGGGAGCATCCTACAGCGTAAACCGGAAAAATCTCGGCAGCGGCGGCAGTACTACTGAGTTTACAATAACTGTCACTGCAGAAGACGGCAGTACCAAGAATATTTATACAGTATCGGTAACGAGGGGAGAGTATGAGCGTGAAGCCTCAGAGGCCGAAGCTTCAGCTTTACCTTTCCTTCTTAGTCTTGAGCCATCTAATGGAACTCTCTCACCGGACTTTGACCCCGAGATAAATTCATATACACTTTCTGTCCCATACACAGTAAGCACTATGAGCTTCGATGTGACTGTCTCTGAAGGCGCCTCTGCAAAAGTAAACAGAAAAAATCTTGGCAGCGGCGGCAGCACCACCGAGTTCAGGATAACAGTTACAGCTGAGGACGGTAAGACAAAAAATATTTATACAGTGTCTGTGGCGAGGGGAGAGTATGAGCGTGAAACCTCTGAGGCCGAAGCATCAGCTGCCCCTTTTCTTATCAGCCTTAAACCGTCTGAGGGAACTCTTTCGCCGGACTTTGATCCTGAGGTAAACTCATATACAGTTTCAGTTCCCTATACAGTGAGTACTATGAGTTTTGAGTGGACAGTTTCTGAAGGTGCTTCTGCCAAAGTGAACAGAAAAAATCTTGGAAGCGGCGGCAGCACTACCGAGTTTAAGATAACAGTAACGGCAGCAGACGGCGAGACAAAAAATGTCTATGATGTGTCGGTCTCAAGGGGAACATATTCTCCGGTATCGGTGATTGCTGAAAAAACTGCTGTTCCATATGTTTTCACAATGATTCCTTCAGACGGCACATTGTCGCCGGAGTTTGATCCTGAAGTAAATACATACACAATATCTGTTCCATATGAGGTTCAGCAGATGACCTTTGCCTGTACTGTGTCAGACGGAGCATCGTACAGCGTAAACAGAAAAAATCTCGGAAGCGGCGGAAGCACTACCGAATTTCGAATAACAGTAACCGCATCCGACGGTGAGACAAAAAATGTTTATACCGTCATGGTGACTCGCGGCACTTATGTAAGACCATCCTCATCTTCCTCATCTCAGAAGAAAAGCTCTTCCAAATCGACAAGTGACAAAGATGCTGAGTCGGATACCGAGGAAGCTTATGTGGTGACTCAGTATGAGAGCACCGGAAACCTGACGATTCAGAATGACAGATTCATCCCGGCTCTCATCGGAGTCGGCTGCACTGTGATGATACTTATTCTCATTATCTTTATCGCCCTCATTATCCGTAAGTCCTCGAGAACAAACGGAAAGATTGAAAAGACAGAAAGCCATAAAAACCTGTAAGAACATAAAAACCCCCATCACCCTCAGACAGAGAGATGGGGGAAACTTCGTACTTGTGACAACCTTAGTGCTTCGCACTCGCAACAAACTCCGTCACTTGGTACTTTTTACTTCTCACTCCATCAGGAAAGTGAGATGTACCCAACCTTGCGCATTACCTTGGAAACGGTCTTTCTTGCAATGCGGTGAGCCTTTTCAGCATTTTCGGCAAAGCAGGACTCAAGATATTTTTTGTCGGAGATGAGAGCGCTGTATTTCTCCTGAATCGGAGCAAGGCAGTCAGCAACAACTTCGCCGACAGCAGTCTTGAAGTCGCCGTAGCCTTTGCCTGAGAACTCGGACTCTATCTCATCGAAGGTCTTTCCTGTGGCGGCGGAGTAGATGCCCATCAGGTTGTTTATGCCGTCCTTGCCCTCAGCGAAGCGGACACAGGACTCACTGTCAGTGACAGCGCGTTTGAATTTTTTGATGATGACATCTCTGGGGTCGAGAAGAGTAATGAATCCGTTAACATTGTCATCGGATTTGCTCATCTTCTTTGTCGGGTCAGCAAGGCTCATTATCCTTGCACCGTTCTTCGGTATGATACCGTCAGGAACTGTAAAGGTGGTGGAGTAGAGACCGTTGAACCTCTCAGCAATGTTTCTTGTAAGCTCAAGGTGCTGCTTCTGGTCGGCTCCGATCGGCACATAGTCAGCCTGATAAAGGAGAATGTCAGCAGCCATCAGGCAGGGATAGGTGAAAAGACCTGCGTTGATGTTGTCGGCATGCTTTGCGGACTTATCCTTGAACTGGGTCATCCTCGAGAGCTCGCCGAACTGAGTGTAACAGTTGAGTATCCACGCAAGCTGACTGTGCTCGGGTACCTGACTCTGCAGAAAGAGAATGGATTTGTCAAGATCGATTCCGCAGGCAAGGGTCAGCGCGTAGGATTTGTAAACATTCTCTCTGAGCTGCTTCGGCTCCTGCCGTACCGTGATGGCGTGAAGATCAGCCATTGCGTAAACGCATTCATAGTCGTCCTGAAGAGCGGCAAAGTTTTTGAGCGCTCCAAAGTAATTTCCTATTGTAAAGGTTCCTGTGGGCTGAACCATGCTTAGGACCCTTTTCTTCTGTACCGGTGTTTCCATTTTAAAAATTCCTTTGCAGTTTATTTGTTTATAATGTCTCTGATAAGCTGACCGAGTATCTCTACGCCTTTCACAAGCTGCTCGTCAGTCGGAGTGGAGAAGTTTATCCTGAAGGCATCGCAGGGGTCATTTTCGTTAGTGAGAAAAGCAGTTCCGGGAACTACGCAGACCTTTCTCTTCACCGCCTGATTGCAGAAGTCGATCATGTCGACACCCTCCGGCAGATGGCACCATGCGAATAGTCCGCCGTTAAAGTCATCCCATGTGATGTATGGCGTGAGATATTTTTCCATTGCATCAAGAAGAACCTGTCTCTTCTTTGTATAGATCTTCCTGAGTCCCTCAAGGTGAGCGTTGAAGTCGTAGTTGTGCATGAATTCATAGCAGACTATCTGTGACCAGATGTTTGTGTGAACATCAGCTCCCTGCTTGCAGACTACCATCTTCTGAATGACAGGAGCAGGACCGATTACATAAGCAACTCTCATGCCGGGGCTTATCACCTTCGAGAAGGAGCCCGCATACATGACTATTCCGTCCTCGTCAAAGCTCTTGATTGAGGGGATGTAGTCTCCAACATACCTCAGATCTCCGTAAGGGTTGTCCTCAAGGATGAGTACACCATGCTTCTTCGCAAGATCGTATACCGCGTGGCGCTTTTCAAGACTCATGGTGATTCCAGATGGATTCTGATAGTTCGGTATTGTGTAGATAAACTTTGCGTTCGGATTGTTCTCAAGAGCCTCTTCAAGTTTTGCGATGTTCATGCCGTCGCCCTCCATCGGAACGCCGACAAGCTTTGCGTTGTAGGCTCTGAAGGTATTCAGGCATCCGATGAATGACGGAGCCTCCGTGATGACAACGTCTCCTTCGTTGACTACCGACTTTGTCAGAAGGTCGGCAATCTGCTGAGCGCCGCTCGTGATGAGAATGTTGTCGAAATCCCTGCCAATGTTATGGTTTTCTTTCATGTAGGCAGTCAGCTCCTGACGAAGCATAGGATAGCCCTCTGTCACGCTGTACTGAAGCGCACTGATAGGGTTCTCTCTGAGGAGCTTCTCGCTTATCTCGGCAATGGCCTTTACCGGAAAAGCATCGGGAGCGGGATTTCCTGCCGAAAGAGAGATATAGCTCGGATCGGCTGCGTATTTGAATATCTCTCTGATAGCGCTCGGCTTCAGAGTGCTGACTCTGTCGGAAAATTTGTATTCCATAAATTTTCGCCCTTTCTTAATTGTGATTTTATGCTGTAACTTCTTAAAGTTAAAACTTTCTGCTTGAAAATAAAAAGTCCCTCCTCTGCCGCAAGACAGAAAAGGGACAGGATAAACCTGCGGTACCACCCAAATTGAACCGTGAAACTTCTTGCTCTGCTCTCCTCATTTCATGCTTCGCCTTCATAACTTCCGCCGAAACTGAACTGAAGCTTCTCTAATATAAACCCGCACAAAAAGCTCACAGGAACCACTTTTAAGCCTTAACGCAGCCTAAGCGTCATCGGATACTTGCCTTGTGCTCAAGCGCTTTCCCCGATGCCCTCGCATGACCATTCGCCCGAAAGTGCCTTAAGGCTCACACCTGCCGCCTTATCTCTGAGCGGCACGAAACGGGTTACTATTCATGCTCAGCGGTTTAATTGTATGCAAGAAATTATAGTCATCTTTTCAGGTTATGTCAAGAATTTTCACAGGCAAGCCGACGACAGCATTTATACTCATACTCTTTCAGAAACTTTTTCTCTAATTTCACACTCTTTTCACATTGATACTTTAGAATTCGAAGTGTCAAAAGGAAAGAGGAGCTCCCTAAAATGCTTTTTATAAAGCAGATAAGAGGAAAGAAAAATGAGAAAGAGAATTATGTGCGCATTGCTCAGCGCAGCAGTGGCGGCGGCAATGCTTTCATTGACCGCCTGCTCAAGTAAGAGCGATTCATCCGATATAAGCAGCGCGTCCGAAACTGCTGCAGAGGATTCGACAGAAGAAACATCAGAAGAAGCAAACGAAGCAGACTCCGAAAAGCCAGACGGAGAAGCTGGCGGGAATGGTGAGCAGCCTCCCGAGATGCCTGAAGGCGGCGATGGTGAAACACCACCAGAAAAGCCTGACGGTGACGGAGATATGGCAGAGGGCGGCGAGGCCCCTGAAAAGCCCGATGGAGAGGGCGGCATGAATGACGGCGGTACACCACCCGATAAGCCGGATGGCGAAGGCGGAGAAGGCGGCGGCCCGGGAGGAGGACAGCCCGGCGGCCAGTCCTCGGGAGTAGAGAGCTATACAGCCGTTACTGAGTATTCCGAGGATACAGAAGTCAGCGGAGAAGCCTATGAGTCCACAGGCAGCGATGAAAATGCTGTCCTTATTAGCGGCGGCACAGTAAGCATTTCCGATTCAACCGTCACAAGAACAAGCGAGGATTCAACAGGCGGCGACAGCTCCTCATTCTATGGAGTGGGAGCGGCAATTCTTGCAGCGGACGGCACAGCTTATCTTGACGGACTCACGGTTGATACGGATTCCAAAGGAGGCGCAGGCATATTCTCTTATGCCGATGCTATAGTTTATGTTGCAAACTCAACTATCAGCACAAATAAAAGTACTTCAGGCGGTATCCATGCTGCAGGCGGCGGAACGCTCTATGCCTGGGATACAACAGCCGAGACTAACGGTGAGTCGAGCGCAGCCATCAGAAGTGACCGCGGCGGCGGAACCATGGTAGTAGACGGCGGCACATATACATCTAACGGTACCGGTTCACCTGCAGTCTACTGCACAGCCGATATAACAGTAAGCGGCGCCGAGCTGACAGCAACTAATTCAGAGGCAGTCTGCATAGAGGGACTCAATACACTGAGACTCTATGACTGTGATCTTACCGGAAATATGCCGACAAATGAGCAGAACGATATCGACTGGAACATAATAGTTTACCAGAGCATGTCGGGTGATTCAGAGGTAGGTAACGGTACCTTCCAGATGACAGGCGGTTCACTCACAGCTCAGAACGGCGGAATGTTCTACACAACAAATACTGAATGCACCTTCTATTTAAGCCAGGTAGAGTTCAATTACTCGGAGGATAATCCTTTCTTCCTCCAGTGCACAGGAAATTCGAATGCCAGAGGCTGGGGAAACAGCGGCTCCAACGGCTCCGACTGTACCTTCACAGCGGATACTCTCTCGATGATTGGTGATGTGGTTTACGATTCCATCTCGAATCTCACATTCTATATGGAGAATGACAGCATGCTAACAGGTGCTTTCAGAGATGATGAGACCTGGGCAGGAGAAGGCGGGGACGGTGCAGCTTCACTTTACATTGACAGCTCATCTGTCTGGTATGTCACAGCTGACAGTACCCTCACAAATCTCTATAACGAAGGCACTATTACAGACGAGGACGGCAATACTGTTACCATAGTCGGTACTGACGGAACAGTTTATGTTGAAGGCACAAGCAGCTATACCGTAACAGTCCAGTCCTACAGTGATTCTGCGGATTTCTCCGGAGCATATACAGCAGCTGATTACTCTGAGTATGCAGTAGAAAATCCTTTTGCTGATTAATTTTGATTACAAGTATGTACATTTGATAAATATTCACCCCTCAAAATGGGAAGCCCGGACAGTCCTCCACCTGTCCGGGCTTCTCATTTTGCTTGATAAAATCATCCCTAAGTGTTACTATTCTCTGCAGAGTGCAGCTGTGCAAAAAGCTTAGTCCGGAAAGCCACTTTCAGATAGAGCTGCTGAGAGCTCACAGCCGGATTATAATCCGAAAATTTTAATTATGAGGGTAAAGCCGTGATAACATTTATGCTGCATAAATAGCGCATAGATACTGCATAAATGCTCATGAAGAGCAGAATGCGCAAAGCAGCGGCCGCAAAAAGGATATTATGAAACGTAAAAAATATAATCCCAATGATCTTCTCACCTGCGGTGAGTTCTCAAAAGCCGCAAGGGTCCCGAAAAAGACATTATTTTATTATGATGAGATAGGCCTGCTCAAGCCGTACAGGGTAGGTGAGAACAAGTATCGTTATTATGAGTTCCGGCAGATGACAAAGCTGAGTACAATCAAGGCTCTGCAGTCCACAGGACTCAGTCTTGAAGAAATTCACAGGATTATCAATACCGGCGGTACCAACTTCGATGCAGAGCTTCTGAAGGATAGAATTGACGCGCTTGACGCTCATATCAGAGAGCTTGAGATAACGAGAAGGATACTTGCTCAGACCGTGCAGAATGCCAGAGACCTCGAGGAAACCGGAATGGACAGGATTTTCTATCTTGAGCGTCCGGATATCGGTATCGTAGTCAGCGACTACACCGATGAAACAACCTATGAGAGCCTTCGGGGAGATGTGTCCGGGGGAATCATGCGTGTTTCCTCACCGAATTATCCCTATCCCGACAAGATATTCCACTATCCAATGTTTGAGGATGAGAATGTAAACGGACTGCTCGAATCCGGCAGATACTGCTGCTGTTTCCTTCGGTCAATAGCGGTAAGCGATTCTGTTATAAAATTTGTTGAGATGACCAAAAAAGAAAATATCATGATTTCTGATGATATCATATTCATTGATATAACCAACGATATATTCTCAGTTGATGATGATTATCAGGTAATGCTGGTCATGGCAAAAACAATGTAAAAAGCTCACAGAGCCTGAGCCCTGTGAGCAAAAACGTCCCTTAGAGAGATGTGTGATTAGAGGGATATAAGCCTGAGAAGAAGGTTCTGCCTTACATCCGGCATAAGTTTGTGAAGGCAGTCTATAACTATCTCTCTGCTTTCGGCCGGCTCATGCCTGTAGGCCTCTTCCATAAGATTTTCCCCGTAGAGATATTCGGGGGCTGCATAGCTCGCTATGCCCCAGCCATACTCGCGGCCGTCTTTAGTTCGTGGTTTTTGAAAATCAGCTATACATACATGGGTCTGCATCTGCAGTTTTGTGATTATGGAGTCAAAGCCCTTGTTGCCGCCTTTGCGGTAATTCCCGATTTCCTTGAGCTTTTTTGTCATTATTGCTCCGTTTTCACTGATGATATCATAAAGCTTTTTGTCCTTGAGAGGGGCAAACCCATCATCATAAAACGCATCGAAATCATAGCCGTTACGGCGATAGTTTGCAAACTCAGGGAATGCGTCAAGGCTTATGTAGCCTGCCTTGTTATTGAAAAACTTTCCGTAAACAACATCACCTGTTCTTATCAGCGGACCCTTCCATTCCCAGGGACCGGGAAGTTCATCGGAGAACCACAGATAGGGAGGAGTGCATTCTTCTATTGAGAAGCCCTCTATGTTGTTTTTGAAAAACGGCAGGAATTTTACTTCTTTTATTAAGTCGTGAAGCTGTTCCATGCTTGCAGTTTCATAGAACCTCATCAGTTTCATCACCTCGCGGGAAATCAGAAAGATATAAATCTTTCAGCACAGGGCCGTAAATTTATTCTCTTTAAATTCTAACACAAATCACAGAAAAATCAATAAATCCGATAAATGCAAGGATAAGTTTTTTCAATGTGTTATTTTACTAACAATTGTAATTTCTATTGCACAAAAAAGTTAAAAATGATAATATTAAATTTAGAGCAAAAATATAGATTGCCCGATAAATATGTGAAAATATAAAAAAACTTAAAGCAAGGAAAACCCAGAAAGGAGAAACATAACCATGGATCTTTCGTTTCCGGTGAAACCGTTTAAAACCCATGGCGGCGCCCATGTGCCGCACCATAAAAATACGAGTGCCATGGAGTCGGTGTATATGCCTGTCCCGAGTCAGGTGGTTATTCCCATGACCCAGCATATCGGTGCCCCGTGCAAGCCGCTTGTGAAGAAAGGGGATCATGTATATAAGGGACAGAAGATTGGTGACAGCGATGCCTTTGTCACAGCTCCTGTGCATTCTTCAATTTCGGGAACAGTAAAGGAAATAAAGCAGATAATGCTCACAGGAGGCCAGCTCATCGACGCAGTTGTGATCGACTCCGATGGGCTGAATGAGCTTGATCCCAATATTGTCCCGCCTGCGGAAGTAAAGACAAAGGATGATCTCGTCAGGATAGCCAGAGACTCCGGCCTTGTCGGACTCGGCGGCGCAGGATTCCCATCTTCCGTAAAATTAAATGTTGCACCGGACAAGAAGATAGATACACTTATCGTAAACGTAGCTGAGTGCGAGCCATATGTAACCTGTGACCACAGAGAGGCCCTCGAAAACGGCCGCAACCTTTTCTTCGGCATCTACAAGATAAAGGATATACTTGATGTTCACCGTGTCATCATAGCTGTTGAGTCCAATAAGCCCGATGCGATAGCAGCGCTGAAGGAAATTGCCGATAACAGCGAAATGGATCCGCTTGATGAGGTAAGGGTGCTGGAGCTTAAGTCAATGTACCCGCAGGGTGCTGAAAAGATACTTATCCAGGCATGCACAGGGCGCAAGGTTCCCGCAGGAAAGCTCCCTGCTGATGTCGGCTGCATAGTCATGAACATCGCTTCGGTGACCTTCCTTGAGTCATATATGCGTACAGGAATTCCTCTCATACTCAAGAGGATAACAGTTGACGGTTCAGCTATAAAAAATCCCATGAATGTCATAGTCCCTGTCGGAACCCCGATAAAGGATGTCGTGGAGTTTACCGGCGGATATAAGTCTCAGCCGCATAAGATCATCATGGGCGGTCCTATGATGGGTGTTGCCGTCACCGGTGACGATATACCGATACTCAAGCAGAATAACGGAATACTCTGCTTTGATGAGCAGGAGGCAAAGCTGCGTGAGCCTACCGACTGCATTCGCTGCGGCCGCTGTGTGGCAGCCTGCCCCATGAACCTTATCCCGACAAAGCTTGAGCGCTATAGCAGACTCGGAGATATCGAGCAGCTCAACAGTCTCAATATCATGACCTGCATGGAGTGCGGATGCTGCGCATTCAGCTGCCCGGCAGGACACAGGATTGTCCAGTCGATAAGACTCGGAAAAGCTCAGATAAGAAAGGCGGGTGCTAAGAAATAATGGAAAAAATGATAGTTTCATCTTCACCGCATTTTAATTCAAAGACTACCACAGCTACTATAATGCTTGATGTGATCATCGGCCTTGTTCCTGCCATGATAGCCTCGGTGATATTTTTCGGATTCAAGGCGGCGGTCATAATCCTCACTACTGTAGCATCCTGTGTGCTCAGCGAGTATTTATCAAGAAAGATAATGAAGAGGAAGCAGACAGTGCAGGACCTCTCCTGTGTGGTAACAGGTGTTCTTCTTGCTCTTAATCTTCCGGTTTCTATCAATCCTCTCATTGCGGCATTCGGCGGTGTTATCGCTATCGTCGTGGTAAAGCAGATGTTCGGCGGTATCGGTCAGAATTTTGTCAATCCTGCCCTCACAGCCAGAATCATTCTCATGAACTCTTTCCCGTCAAAGATGACTGCATGGACAGCTCCGTTTGATGCAGCGACTACCGCAACTCCTCTCGGAATCATAAACGAGGGAACAGGTGAGGCTCTTCCGTCATATCTGGATATGTTCCTCGGAAATACAGGCGGCTGTCTCGGTGAAACCTGTGCTCTTGCAATACTCATAGGCGGCGCATATCTTCTGATTAGGAAGGTAATCTCACCGGTCATACCGGTTACATATATAGCAACTGCTATGGTATTTTCACTTATATTCGGAAGAGATCCCCTTACAGACCTTCTTTCCGGCGGACTCCTTCTCGGCGCTTTCTTCATGGCTACCGATTATACTACAAGTCCGATTCATTTCAAGGGCAGAGTGATATTTGCTGCAGGCTGCGGTATCCTCACAATGCTCATCCGTGAGTTCGGTTCGCTGCCTGAAGGCGTGTCATACTCAATCATGATAATGAACATTCTTGTTCCGCTTATAGAAAGATTTGTATCTCCTGTGCCTTTTGGCTCTGAGAAGAGAAAGGAGAAGGCAAATGGAAAAGCTTAATGCAAAAACCGTTCTTGCCCCTGCTGCAATTTTAACTGTTATCTGTATAGTGGTGTCGGGACTTCTCGGTGTCACAAATGCGCTGACCAAGGATAAGATAGCAGAGGTTCAGGCCGAGACAGCTGCTGAGTCAAGAAGCGTTGTGCTTCCTTCAGCCGAAAGCTTTGAGGAGGCTGACGGTTACTATATAGCCTATGCCGGTTCCGATATAGTCGGATATGTATTTGAAACAGAGGGAACCGGTTATGGCGGAGCCGTATCCGTGATGACAGGAATAACCTCCGAGGGTGATATAAGCGGTATAGCAATACTCGACCAGAGCGAGACTCCGGGCCTTGGAGGAAACTGCACAAAGGAGAGCTTCCAGGAGCAGTACAAGCAGAAGGCCCAGACTATTACCGTGGTTAAGAATCAGGAGGCTTCCGACGGTGAGATAGAAGCCCTCACCGGAGCAACTATAACAAGCCGTGCTGTTACAAGTGCAGTAAATGAGGCGGTTGAAATGTACAATGAAGTAAAGGAGGGTAACTGATATGGCAAAGAAAACTCTTATGCAGGAGTTTACAAAAGGCATAATCAAGGAAAATCCTGTACTCAGACTTATGCTCGGCTGCTGCGCAACCCTTGCGGTAACCACAGCCGCATCAAATGCTATCGGAATGGGCGCAGCAACTACTTTTGTCCTTGTGTGCTCCAATGCGGTTATCTCCATGCTCAGAAATATAATTCCCGGAAAGGTCAGAATACCGGCATTTATTACTGTCATTGCCGGATTTGTTACGATAATCCAGCTGCTGGTCAAGGCATTCGTTCCAAGCCTCGATACATCGCTTGGCGTGTTCCTTCCGCTTATAGTTGTTAACTGCATAATCCTTGGCAGAGCTGAGAGCTTTGCAAGCAAAAATAAGGTCCTTCCTTCCATCATAGATGGTCTTGGAATGGGCATCGGATTTACCGCAGCCCTCCTTGCAATGGGCATAATAAGAGAGCTTCTCGGAGCCGGAACAGTATTCGGTGTGCCGATTCTCTCGAATTTCATGGATCCTATCATCATTTTCCTGCTTCCTCCGGGCGGATTCTTCGTCTTCGGAATGCTTATAGCAATAGCAGGCAAGCTCAGCGCAGAGGGTCATGCTCCCGAGACTATGGGATGCTCCGCTTGTCCTCTGGCTGCCAACTGCTCTAAGATTCAGGAAAGCTGCAAAAAGGAGGAGAAATAATTTATGGGAACGATTAAAGTGCTTGTAGGTATATTTCTCGCCGCTATTCTGACAGAGAACTATATCCTCAATAAATTCCTTGGAATATGTCCGTTCCTCGGTGTTTCAAAGAAGCTCAATACAGCATTCGGCATGAGCTGTGCTGTAACAGTGGTCATGGTCATTGCAACAGCTGTTACATGGCCGATATACAATGGCATCCTTGTTCCTGCGGGACTCGAATATCTTCAGACAATAGTATTCATTCTCATCATAGCTGCACTTGTTCAGCTCCTTGAGATTGCACTCAAAAAATATATGCCTCCGCTCTATAATGCACTCGGCATATATCTTCCGCTCATCACTACAAACTGCGCTGTTCTCGGTGTCACAATGCTTGTTCTCGATAAGGCTGCAGCAGATGCGTCTTACGGATATTTACAGGCCCTTGTAAACGCTTTTGGCTCCGGTGTCGGATTCCTTGTGGCAATGGTAATTTTTGCGGGAATCAGAGAGAGACTTGAAACCTGTGATGTACCGGAATTCATGAAGGGACTGCCGATAACTCTTGTAGCAGCTTCTCTTGTGGCTGTTTCGTTCCTCGGATTCGGTGGTCTTGTAGACGGCCTCTTGGTCTGATAAGGAGGCGTTAAATATGAATCCAATTTTATTAGCGGTTATCATCGTATCGGTCATCGGACTCATAGCAGGCATCGGACTTGCAGTGGCTTCAGTTGTCATGGCTGTCCCAAAGGACGAAAAGGCTGAGGCAATTCTTGAGTGTCTCCCCGGAGCCAACTGCGGTGCCTGCGGATTTTCAGGCTGTTCAGGTTATGCTTCCGCTCTCTCAAAGGGTGAAGCAAAGGTCGGTCTCTGCTCACCCGGCGGCGCTGAGTGTGCCGAAGCAGTAGGCAAGATACTTGGAGTCACCGGTTCGGTTGAGCTCAAGACTGCGCTTGTACACTGTGTGGGCAGCTATGATGTCACGAGTGACAAGATGCGCTATGACGGCATTGAATCCTGCTCTGCAGCAGCTCTTCTCGCCGGAGGCGTCTCATCCTGCCGGTTCGGATGTATGGGAATGGGTGACTGTATGCGCGCCTGTCAGTATGGAGCCATCAAGCTCTGCAATGGTGTAGCTATCATAGATAAAGATAAGTGTAAGGGCTGCGGCATGTGCGTAGCCGCCTGCCCGAAGAATCTTATCAGCTTTGTGCCTGTTAAGAAGCAGGCAGTGGTAAGATGCTCCAATTGTGATAAGGGTGCTGCTACTACAAAGATCTGCAAGGTTGGCTGCATTGGCTGCATGAAGTGCGCTAAGACCTGTGAGGAAAAAGCAATAACTGTCTCAAACTTCAAGGCTTCTGTTGATCCTGAGAAGTGCATAGGCTGCGGCAAGTGTGCAGAGGTTTGCCCAAGACATATAATAGATATGATAAACTAACATATTAAACTGACGTAATAAACTGACGCAACAGGCTGATGAACCAGTTTTCAGTCAGAAGCTACTACTATTACAAAAACGAAGAAGGACCCGTGTTTTTCACGAGTCCTTCTCTTCAGTTCCGAGTCCATAGTTCAGCATTATGTTTATGCCCTGCTGATAGTGCTCGGCTTTTTTCTTCTCCACTATTCTGTTTCTCTGGTCAAGTATTGCGAACATCTCATCAGCAAGCTCTTCCAGCGGTGGACAGTTGTAATATCCCAGGTATCCAAGCATCATTCCTGCGGTGTAATCGGTATTCAGTTCACCTGCAATCGCGGAGCATATTTCTTCAGGATACCCGCGTTTGAGCAGTACTTGTTTCAGTTCATTCGCTTTAGGCGACAGCTTTTTTATCATTTTATATTGTATTCCTGTTCGTTATCAAGGCATAAAGCTTTACACGAGTGTTAAATAACTTTATATATAATATGCATTCTGCGGCCTTGAGATTCCATTTTAGTTTATTTCTCGGAAATATCTCAGACAGTTTCTGATTTCGGGATAAATTCCCTTATAATGTCTCTCAGGCTTCTGTAAAGAATCGGCTTGAATTCGTCGATAGGGCATGGCTCAGAAAAAAGCATCGACGAGTAGCATGCCGATCCTGCAAGCTCTATTATCAGAAACAGCATAATTTCGGAGTCTTTCCGGTCAAGTCCGGCCTGACTTGTAAGATTGTGAAAAGGTACAGATATATCAGAGTCCTCACCAAGCTGCGGCTTGGTGATTTCTTTTTTCAGCACTGCCCAGCTCAGATTTTTCGAAATTAGAGCCATCAGCTTGAGGTTGTCGTTCAGCTGATCTATAGCATTGTCAACTATATATATAATTTTATCCTCAATAGACATATCACTTTCAGCCGGAAGGGACCTGTAAGCATTTGAGAATATTCTTGCCGATTCATAGGCCACGAGCTTGTTTCGTATATCATATTTGTCCTTGAAATAAAGATAAAAGGTTCCCTTGGCAACACCTGAATGTGCGGTGATATCGGCTACACTTGTCTTGCTCATTCCGCGTTCGATAAATAATTCTTTCGCTGACTCGAGCAGTAAGCTCAGTTTCAGCTGTTTGTTTCCTTCAACTTTTCCCATAAGTAAAATTCCTTCTCTGCATACTCGCTACAATTATAAACAATTTTTACCTTAATGCAAGTATATTTGCTCAAAAAATGACGAAAAGTCATTTTTATATTGACATATGCGCCGTATGGTATTATAATGCGGTTTGTAAAAATGACAAAAAGTCATTTATTTTTCATGTTAAAGGAAGGGCGAAAATTTATGGTAAAGTTCGGACGCTTCATAGCGTCTAAGCGTGTGCTCGTATTGATAGCAGCCTTGCTGCTGCTGATACCTGCGGCATTCGGATATTTCTCTACAAGAGTTAATTATGATATTCTCACATATCTTCCTGAAGATATAGATACAATGGTGGGCCAGAACATCCTGATGGATGAGTTTGGAAAGGGCGGCTTTTCCATGGTCTTCATAAAAGGTCTTGACTCTGATTCTGTGAAAGAAATGTGCGATGAAATGGAAAAAGTGGATGGAGTCGCAAGTGTTATTTCCTATGAGTCAATTGCAGGCAGCGGTCTGCCGAAGGACCTTATACCTGAAAATTACAGAGAAGCTTTTTCCTCGGATGACAGTGAACTTGCGGTTGTGTTTTTCTCGGGCGGCACGAGCTCAGATGAAACCCTGCAGGCTATAGCTGATATAAGAGAGATAGCAGGTGACAAAGCCCTTGTCGGAAGCATGTCGGCAATAATAGCCGATACAAGGGATTTAAGTGAGCGTGAAGAGCCGATATATGTTCTTATAGCGGTTGTACTCTGCGCCCTTGTACTTGCGATAACCATGGATTCGTTCCTGCTGCCGATATTCTTCCTTCTCAGCATAGGCCTTGCCATTGTGTATAACCTTGGAACGAATCTGTTCCTCGGTGAGATATCATATATAACCAAAGCTCTTGCCGCAGTTCTTCAGCTTGCCGTAACGATGGACTACTCAATATTCCTTTGGCACAGCTATTCGGAGCAGAGGAGCAAATATGATGATAAAAACGAGGCGATGGCTCATGCCATTTCGGAAACATTCTCTTCTGTTGTAGGAAGCTCGCTGACAACTGTCGCCGGATTTATCGCTCTCTGCTTTATGAGCTTTACACTCGGCTTTGATATGGGTCTTGTCATGGCAAAGGGCGTTGTTATCGGTGTTATCGCATGTATAACTGTCCTTCCGGCTCTGATACTTGTCTTTGATAAAGCAATAGCAAAGACAACTCATAAATCACTCATACCGAAATTTGATAAGCTCTGCGCAGGAGTCACAAAGCACTACAAGATTTTCATTGCCCTGTTCCTGATAGTTCTAGTTCCTGCTGTGTATGGATATACACATACAAGTGTTTACTACAAGCTTGATTCCTCCTTGCCTGATTATCTCGATTCTGTACAGGCAAATGCTCAGATTACTGAGGAATACGACATGGGAGCGATACATATGCTTCTTACCGACAGCAGCATACCTTCCAAGGATATCCGTGAGATGTGCGAGGAGATGGAAGCGGTTGAAGGTGTAAAATTAGTTCTTGGGTCAGACAGCCTTGTAGGTTCTCTGGTGCCTTCAGATTTTATTCCGGGCAGTATCAGTGAGATTCTTGACAGCGGAACTCATAAGCTCATAATGATTGCTTCTGAATATGAAACTGCAACAGATGAGGTAAACAATCAGATAACCGAACTTGAGAATATAGCCAAGAAATACGATGACAGCTCAATGCTCATCGGTGAGGCTCCCGGTACAAAGGATCTTATTACAATAACAGACCATGACTTCGCAGTAGTCAGCGCGGTGTCAATACTTCTTGTATTTATAATCATTGCCCTTGTGCTCAAATCAATATCGCTGCCTGTTATCCTTGTTGCGGTCATTGAATTTTCAATCTTCATCAATCTTGGAATTCCTGCATATACGGGAACAAAGCTTGCATTTATCGCTTCGATAGTCGTAAGTACGATTCAGCTCGGTGCCACTGTTGACTACGCAATCCTTATGACAAACAGATATCTCGGAGAGAGAAAGCTCGGCTTTGGTAAGAAGGAAGCCATAAAGACAGCACTCAGTACATCAGCCTCATCCATAATGGTAAGCGCCCTTGGTTTCTTTGCGGCGACTATCGGTGTAGGACTGTATTCCGAGGTGGATCTCATCGGTTCACTGTGCATGCTCATGGCAAGAGGCGCTGTTATCAGTATGATAGTGGTTATGCTGATTCTCCCCTCGATGCTCTATGTATTTGATAAGCTGATAATTTATACTACTTTCGGTGTGAAGAAAGCAATAAGAGAAAATGAAGGAAAGGCATAAGAAGAATATGAAAAACTTTAAAAAGATAATGTGCGCTCTGCTTTGCGTGGTTTATGCAGCTTTTGTTTCCGCAGACGCAGTGCCGGTTTCGGCAGAAAGCAATGAGAAAACAGAGACTGTCTATGTTATCACAGACCCCGAAGGAAATCCTGAGGAAACCATAGTATCGGTCTGGCTGAAGAATAATCTGGGTTCCGATGCTGTCGAAGATTCATCCAATCTTGAAGACATAACAGTAGTAAAGGGTGATGCTTCAGCGAATGGCTCCGGAGAAAACATCAGCTGGCAGACAGGCGGCGAGGATGTTTACTATCAGGGAACATCAAACGAAGAGCTGCCTGTAGGTGTAAGCATCACATATATGCTTGATGGACAGGAAGTGTCAGCTTCAGATATCGCAGGAGCAACAGGTCATATCACAATAAATGTTAAGTATTCCAATAACTCAGCGCGTGAGGTTGAGATTGACGGCAAAAAGACCAATATTTCTGTTCCATATCTTATGGCAACCGGAATGCTTCTCAGCAATGAAAAGGTTTCAAATGTCACAATTGATAATGGTAAAATTATCAATGACGGCGAGAGAACAATAATTGTGGGCTACGGTTTTCCGGGACTGAATGAGAGTCTGGGACTCAGTGATATAGACCTCGGAGAAGATACTGACATAGTTGTACCCGAGATAGCTGATGGCTTTACCGTGGAGCTTGATGCCGAGAATTTTGAGATGAGCCTTTCCGGAACATTTGCCGAAGCAGGCTTCCTCAGCGATGACTCAGTTTCATTCAGCGATGAAGATACCATAGATAAAATTCAGGAAAAGCTTGATACTCTCACTGATGCCGAGAAGCAGCTCACAGATGGTATCGATGAGCTTCTTGAAGGCACTGAGAAACTGAAGGATGGCGCGTCCGATCTTGAAGACGGAGCAGAGACACTCTCCGATGGCGCATCAGATCTCGCCGATGGTGCAGATGACCTTGAGGACGGCGCAAAGACCCTTTCAGAGGGAGCAGTCAGCCTGTCTGACGGCGCTGAGACACTCTCAGACGGAGCTGATACACTTTCAAGCGGAGCTGAGACTCTCTCAAGCGGAGCCGATACTCTCTCAAGCGGAGCAGCTGCACTTGATACCGGAATGGGTACCCTCCAGACCGGAATCTTCAATTATACAAATGGCATACTCACTGCATACAACGGCAGTAAAACTCTGAAGAGCGGCCTTAAAACACTTTCAGACGGAGCATCCGATCTCAGTGATGGCGTCACAGCTTATACAAGCGGAATAGCTTCCGCCTATTCAGGCTCCAAGGAGCTTTCAAGCGGCCTCAAGACCTTAAGCAGCGGAGCTTCTACTCTCGATACTGCTGTAAATACAGATACTAAGAAGTCAACATCCCTTGTTACCGCCACATCTCAGATAGCATCCGGAGCAGAAACTCTTTTTGCTTCACTCAGCAGTCTCAATACAGCGGTTAACGGGGATTCCGATACTTCATTGTCAAATGCAGCATCAGCACTTAACAGCGGTGCGGCGACTCTCAGCAGCGGACTTTCAGCACTGAACACAGCAGTTTCAGGTGATTCCGATACCTCGCTTTCAAATGCGGTGACATCCATATCTTCGGGCGCTGCCACTCTTGCAGCAGGTATATCACAGTTAAATGCAGCAGTTAACACCGGAACAGATACAACGCCTTCACTTGCTTCTTCAGTGACCACTCTCAGCAGCGGCGCAGCTTCGGTTTCATCGGGCGCAAAGTCCGTGTATGACGGTGTTTCACAAGTCAGTTCAGCACTTACCGGCGATGGAACTGCACAGAATCCAGGTCTTGTAAACGTGGCTTCTACAGTAGCTTCAGGGCTTTCCGGCACACCCACTGTTCTCGATGTTGCTACATCCGATATTGCCACTATGGAAAGCGGCAGCATAAATGATGAGGTGTCCAAGCTCCTTACACTTGCTGCATCTTATGCAGAGAGCGATCCTCAGCTTGCAGCATCTCTTAAATCAATAGCAACTAATATTTCCACTCAGCAGCAGACTCTCGGAGCTTATGCTTCTGCACTCAGCTCAGGACTCTCCACACTCTCAGCATCAGTATCAACTGACACAGAAAGCTCAGTATCACTCCTTACAGGCGCATCACAGGTTTATGGCGGAGCCGAACAGGTTTCTGCAGGACTCAAGGCAGCCGATACTGCCATCAACACCGGTACGGACAGCTCACCATCTATGGCATCATCCGTTGCCCAGCTCAGTGCAGGAGCAGCACAGCTTAGTGCCGGCGCTTCAACTCTTGATACCGCAGTCAATACAGGAACCCAGACATCTCCGTCACTTGTAAGCAGTATCTCACAGCTTTCATCCGGCGCAGATACTCTCTCTGCGGGACTTGCAAGTCTTGATTCTGCAGTAAATGTCGGAACGAATGAAACTCCTTCACTGTCCTCTGCAGTCTCGCAGCTTTCATCCGGCGCAGATACTCTCTCGACCGGCGCTGAAACTCTGTATACATCTGTAAGAGATAAGCTTGCCCCCGGTATCACATCACTTAGTGACGGACTTCTCTCTGCTTACACAGGTTCCAAGACTCTTAAGTCAGGACTCAAGACAGCAGTAAACTCTAATGATGACCTGACAGACGGTGCTTCAGCTCTTGCTTCAGGCGCATCGACAGCCTATACCGGTTCGAAGACACTCTCCGGCGGACTTGGCACTGCAGTTTCAAATAATGACACACTGAACAGTGGAGCTTCCACTCTTAAGGACGGAACCTCAAGCCTTGCAAGCGGAGCTACTACACTCGCCGATGGCGCAGCCACACTCTCGGATGGAGCTTCTACACTTGCAGATGGTGCATCAACTCTTGCAGACGGAGCATCTACACTTTCCGATGGCGCAGGCACACTCTATGAAGGAACACAGACTATCTCAGACGGAGCCGATTCACTCGCCGATGGCGCAGAGACACTCTATGATGGAACCAAGACCCTTGCAGAAGGTGCCGAAGATCTCTATGACGGAATGGGTGAGCTTGACGAGGGCTTTGATGAGTTTATGAGTGAGGGAATAGACAAGATTCTTGCTGTCTATGAGGATAATGTCCCTGCACTCGTCCACAGACTTCAGGCAATGCAGGAGCTTGAAAAGGAGTTTACATCCTTCTCAGGCAAGTCGGATGATACAGACTCAAGCGTTAAGTTCATATTCCGCAGTGACTCCATTACAGCGGCCGATGCCAAAGCTGCCGAAAGCGAGGAAGAGGAATAATCTTAGATAAAGCCGTTGATATTATGGATTTTACATAATATTTCATCCGGATAAATCAAAAATTAGCCTAAAAAATAGAATATTGCCGCAAAACTTGATTTTTCTTCTGTTTAACACTATAATCACTGTTGTGAAAAATGAGTCTGCGTCATACAAAGGCGGTGACTTGAAATAAAACTATGGAAAGGAAGATAAAAATGGCAAAGGTTATTTCATGGACAAATAACTTCAGCGGCGAAAAGGGCTATGTAAAGAAGATCTCTATGGCTAAGGGCTATTTTGAGAATACTTTCGTCAAAGAGGAAGCAAGAAAGTTCGCAAGCGATAAGCAGGTTCAGAATGCTCTCAATCAGCTCACAGAGCTCAAGGAAGATGAGAACAACACTTTCTCAGCCGAGGAAATCTGATTGGTTCATTAATCCAAACATAAAAAATTTCCGCTGTCTTTTAAAGGACAGCGGATTTTTTGTTTACCTACAGATATTGCAGAGCCCGGTGTATCAGGCACTGTTCTGCAGTCAGTAAAAATATCAAATTCGGATTAACCGAAGCTTATTTATCCAGGCTCTTCATCGTCGGGATACAAAAAATGCTTTCATATTTTCGTCCCGAAACGCCTTAAACCTTACCATTCCGGCATATCTCTTTTTTAGCATTTCCCATATTGGATTAAACTTTACCATGATGTATCGGCTTAATGGAGACTAAATTGGAGACTTCGGCGAAAAGGTTTCATTGTTTTGAAAGCGAGAAGCTTTCTTTGCCGATAAATGATTATAGCACAGAAATCCCGAAATTTCAAGATGTACGGGCATTTTGTGCTTGAGAAAAAGACAAGGAAGAGTTACCTATTGAGGTTAGCTCTTCCTTTTTCAATTACTCAGTATCATCAGGAACATACTCCATGATGTCATCAGCCTTAACTCCTAAAGCATTACAAATCGCAAAAACAACATCGGTAGTGATGTGCTTGTCGTTTGCTATCTTATACATCTGGTAGTGAGTCAGATGTGCAGCTTCTTCTAAATCCTTTTTCATCATGTTCTTGTCTAAAAGGATATGCCGCAGTTTCTTATAACTTATAGCCATGATAATCTCCTTTTCCAACGGTTCAGAACCGGAAGATACACACAGCCGTTCCAACAGAAAGCATCACTTCATTTGATCTATGATTGCTTCAAGGGCTTCAAGCTTTTCGGTTTTGAGACCTTTCATCTTCTTATAAAGTAAATCAAGCTTTCCGGGATCTTTATTATCTAAATCGAAGAATTCTGAGGGAGTGATGCCGAGATAATCGCAGATATAAAAGAAAACAGACATGGAAGGAAGATTGTGACCATTCTCAATATTGTTGATATAGCCGGGGCCTTGTCCAATGGACAAACTCATATCTCTTGCAGAGACGCCTTTTTTAGTTCTTAATTCGGCAAGTCTCTGAGGAAATTCCTCTTCGATGAGCATCATCTCACCCCCTATGTGTACTATTATATACTACACATAGGGCTAAACTATCCCGTTCATGAGGCAATGTGTATTGACATGTTCCGTCCAGCGGAATACAATATATATAAGTGTCCGATTTGTGATTATATCCGATGCTTTTGCAAGAAAAACTACATATCTTTGCCTTTGAGTCGCACTTCAACAAGTGGCTCCCACTGTGCTTTGTGAATAAGGTCATTATATTTTTCGTCGGGGAGATTGATAAACTCTCCGACGTCTTTATCTGCAAAACCACCGTAGAAGTAATCAGACGGGCTATCAAAGCACGGCACAATTCCTACCTTTCCTTCTCCATTCAAATACTTTGAAATCGTCCCGCCGTTGTAAAACGT
>R21__coassemble_805_pt1 | contig 24118 bp, 25 predicted proteins | sample R21__metabat2_high_PE_066 | metagenome-assembled genome bin R21
ACTGACAGGGCATACGAGATACTGAAGGAATGCTATGATGAGAAGGACATCCGCAAGGAGTCTGAGACACTTTCGCAGGTACTTGAATACACAGACCGCAAAAGCGGCGAGAAGAAATGTTTATTCATGAAAGACCTTGTATTCATCAACTACCGCACGGGTGAGCCGAATAAGAACAGCTCATACGACACGCATCTCTACAAGCTCTGCGAAGAGGCGGGCATTGAACACTTCTGCATGCACGCTCTCAGGCACACCTATGCTACAAGGGCAATCGAGGCAGGAGTTCAGCCGAAGGTACTTCAGAAGCTTCTCGGACACGCAAGCATTAAAACCACCATGGACAGATATGTTCATGTAACAGATGATTCACTCATCGGAGGGGTAAAGCAGTTTGAGGCTGCCTGCACCACTGCACCGTGAAAATGGTGTAGAAATGGTGTAGAACCCATACCGATGAATTATTAAATCAGCCAAAAACCCCGTAAATAAGCCATTTTTAAAGGAGAACAGACAGATATGAAATTAGGTATCGTAGGACTTCCGAATGTGGGAAAGTCCACGCTTTTTAATGCGATAACAGGCACGGCAAACGCTCAGGCTGCAAACTACCCGTTCTGCACCATAGAGCCGAATACAGGCATCGTCGCAGTTCCGGACGCAAGACTCGATAAGCTCTGCGAGATCTGGAATCCCGACAAGAAAACTCCCGCTGTCGTTGAGTTCGTAGATATAGCAGGCCTCGTCAAGGGCGCTTCCCAGGGCGCAGGTCTCGGCAATAAGTTTCTCGGACATATCAGAGAATGCGATGCCATAGTCCATGTCGTCAGGTGCTTCGATGACGATAATATCACGCATGTTGTCGAGGATGCCACCAAGCCTGTCCCGGTGGACCCTGACGGAGATATCGAGTGCATTGACCTCGAGCTGATACTCTCGGATCTCGAGATCGCCCAGAACAGACTTGCAAGAATCAGCAAGGCGGGAAAAGTCGGCAATAAGGACGCAAGGGCAGAGGCCGCATGGCTCGAGCCGCTCGTCGCTCACCTTGAGCAGGGACTTTCCGCAAGAACCTTCCCCTTCGACCCTGAGGATGAAGCTCAGCAGTTCGCTTTGAGGGAGATAGGCCTTCTCTCACAGAAGCCAATCATCTATGCCTGCAATATGGACGATGAGGGCGTGAAAAACCCCGAAGCCAATCCTTACTATCAGATAGTTAAGAAGAGAGCCGACGCAGAGAATGCCGAGGTCATCCCGATATGCGCCAAAACAGAGGAGGAGCTGACGGAACTCGATGAAGAGGATAAGCTCATGTTCATGGAGGATCTCGGACTTGAGGAATCGGGACTCAACCGACTCATTAAGGCAAGCTACAGCCTCCTCGGACTCATCTCGTTCCTCACAGACGGAAAGAAGGAGTGCAGAGCCTGGACAATCAGAAAAGGCACCAAGGCTCCCCAGGCCGCAGGCAAGATTCACTCCGACTTCGAGAAGGGCTTCATAAGAGCCCAGGTCTGCGCTTTCGATACCTTCATGGATTGCGGCGGAAATATGAATGAGGTCAAGGCAAAGGGGCTCTACCGCTCAGAGGGCAAGGAGTATGTCGTCCAGGACGGCGATATAATCGAGTTCCTTTTCAATGTGTAATTGAATACCGGAAAATAACAGCAGCCTGAGAAATTTTATTCCAAGCAATTTCAAACTGAGAAATTTCATTCTGAAGAATAATCTTTAAATGAAATTGAGCTGTTCAGTTACCGACGCAGGAAATTCAGAAATTACCGGATAAATGTACTGAGTTCTGTGTTCCATAAAAGCAGTCGGGAGCTGCATTAGTCCGGCAGACTTTTTGCTTGGAGCAATTATCATCCTGAGAGATTATCATCCTGAGAGATTATCTTCATGACAATAATCTATACGCAAAATTTGCATTCGCAGGAATTATCATCCCGGGTGCAGGAACAGAGGAGGCAGCAGAAAAATGGCAGAATTTAAAAACTATGTATTCCACTTCACGGGAAAGCTTAATCAGAGCTATGTGATGGAGCTTGACAATGATGAGCGCACGCCGGTATATGAGGCAGTCTGTGAGAAGATGACACTCTTCAAGGCGACACCGTTTACCTTTAAAAATCTCGTTTCAGGGTGGAGCGAGAAAATGACGGTCAGCCATACCGTGACAACCTCTGCGGGAGCATATAACTTCAGCGTGGATATCGACTCATACTTTAAGCTTAACGGCGAGAATATCTGGAATGTTTTAAGCGGCATGGGCATTGATTTCCGCTTTTCCCTCAGAGGCGTGACCTGCTGCTACAGGGCGATACTGAACGGCGAGCACATAGGCGACATTGAGACCGCCGGCACAGAGGCGATGAAGCCGAAGTACAAGAACAACCCTCTCGGGAAGATTCCTGCAGAGGGAATCTACAGGATAAGCGGCGATGAGAGATATCTCGATGAGCTCTTTCTGCTCACCTTTGCGCTTACAAAGACAAATTTTTCAATGAAACGCATGGGATGAAAGCGGCTTCGGCCTTGCCTCATCCGTCGGAACCTGCATTTTCTCTGCCTTCCCCAAAAGGGGAAGGCTTTTTATATTATCCAAGGCTTTACCCCCTCAGGATAGCTTGCGTTCAGCTCCCCAATCACGAGCGAAGCGAAGTTTTTCAGGGGTGCCTTTGCAAAACCCCTCAGACTTGCCTTACGGCAAGCCAGCTCCCCTTTCAGGGGCGCCTTTGGCAAAGGGGATAGGTTGTTTTGTTTCCTTGCCAAGGTGTCCAACTTCGCTGTGCTCGTACGAACAACTGCGTATGGGGAAATGTCAGCGATAGCTGACAAAGGGGTAAACTCGAAGAGTTTTGATGTCAGCGCAAAGCACAGAATTGTTGACACGCCGTATGGGAGACTCAGACAGATTTGATTTTACACAGGCTGTTATTTCGCCAAAACAGGAGGAATAGCGGCCTTTTATGCGCCCCGATAGTCATTTATTCTGCTGCCTGCAGCAGGTATAATATGCACATAAAATTTTTAAAGAGGTGTTATTAAACAATGGATGCCGATAAAAGGCTCACAAAAAAAGTTGATGAAAAAGATCTTGGATTATCGTTCTATATGTCCGTAATTATGATTTTCTTCCTGTTAATTCTTCAGCGGACTGTAAATTCCGATTTCTTCAGGAATGACATTTATGAATACCCCGACTGGCTGGAAATAGCTTTCTGGGCTTCTTTCCTGATATATCCTCTGTTCTTCGCCTATTGGAAGTGGCTCTTCTCAAGAGAAAAGTCCGGAAATGATGGGAAGGAAAGAAAAAGCATTGATGACTATCCAAAGGCTCTGCTGATTGCTGCACCTCTCACAACAGGTATATTAAGCATTGCCGGTATAGTTTCGATAAACGGCGGCAAGCTCATAAGCTTTGAGGCCGCAAGGATGCTCAGCACAGAAATGGCTTTATTCAAATGTGTGCTTGAAGCTCTGGTATTTACAAGCCTATTTGTGCTGATCCTGTTCTCTTACATCATAAATAAAGCTGTGGCAAAGAAGGCCGAAAAAGAGCTTGATAAGATGAAAGAGGAGTCAGAGCCTGATACGGCTGTCGGAAAAGGCATAAGAAACTTAAAGGAAAAAACCTTAAGCCGCATAAAGGCGAGAAGCGACCGCCAGACCGAGATTGAAAAGGCTGAAAAGGAAGCTGATGAAAAAGCCGATGAAATCGCTGAGGAAGAGATAAATGAGCTGTATAAAACCGAGTATAACAACGGCTCTAAGTTCTACAGATTCAGGAAAGAGTACGGCAGAGCGAGAAAAAAGCAGGAGATAATCTTTGATGCCCACATGGATGAGCTCGACAAGCTCGACAAACAGTATGGCACCGGTAAGGCTGATAGATATCAGAGATACAACTGGGACGGAAGAAGTCCTCTTGGAAACAGAATCGAAGCTGCAAAGGAGGCCCTGCACATTATAAACGAGAAAAAGCCTGCGTAACTGCGTAACTTCGTAACTGCAAAACTTCGTAACTTCGAAACTGCAAAACTTCGTAACTTCTTAAAGGGCTTAAAGCTCATATCAGATCAAAACAGAAAATAAAAAGGGAATGAAATGTTGATATAAAAAACATGGAAGCTGTGGAACGGAGAAATCTGTTTCCACAGCTTTTCTGCGCTGCTTGGGGGGTGAGGGCATAACGGAACCTCATCCGACTTAATCTTAGATTTATCCACACTTCCCCAGAGGGGAAGGCTTTTCAGATTATCTAAGGCTTCCCCTTTGGGGGAGCTGGCGCAAGCTTGCTTGCGGCTGAGGGGATCAGCGCTAAGCGCTGATTTTTGGATATGCCGTCAGGAGACTCAATGAGGTCTTTGTGCCGTGTCAAGCGATAGCTGACTGAGGGGTATTCGCTTCGCTCGTATGGGTATCTTTTTCTGTTTTTAAAAATACTTGAAAAACTACTGCGATAATTCTATAATGAAAGAAAAACAAACGGGAGACGGATATGATTTATATTGTTAGTTTCCTTGTGACGCTTGCCGCCTGTATGCTTGGCCCGATATGCGGCATGGGCGGCGGTATAATCATCAAGCCTGTGCTTGATGCGACCGGGGTCTTCAGCGTGTCTACGGTTACCTTCCTCTCGGGATGCACGGTAATATGCATGAGCTGCTGGAGCATGATAAAATGCTTTTACCACAAGGAAAGTGTTATCGACCTGAAGAATACTACCTTCCTTGCAGTCGGCGCTGCGGGCGGCGGAATACTCGGCAAGATGCTCTTCAACCTCGTGGCTGCTCAGTTTGCGGACAAGAATACCGCCGGAGGAGTGCAGGCCTGCCTGATGTTTGCGGCAACTCTCGGAGCTCTGCTCTATACCGCAAACAAGGAGAAGATTAAATCAAAGCACACCGACGGGATACTCCCATCGCTCATCATCGGCCTGGGACTCGGCATCTTTTCGTCATTTCTCGGCATAGGCGGCGGACCCTTCAATGTTGTGGTGCTCTATTATTTCTTCGACATGCCCGCAAAGAAGGCGGCTCAGAACAGCCTCTATGTCATAGTGTTCAGTCAGACGGCATCGGTGCTCAAGTCGGTATTGAGCGGCGGCGTTCCTGAGTTTGATCCTGTGATACTCGTCGGCATGATTCTCTGCGCGGTAATCGCAACCGAGATCGGCCGCAGGATAAATAAAAAGATAGACAACAAAACCGCAACAAAGCTTCTCGAGGGAGCAATGGTCCTAATTATGATCATTAATCTCTACAACATTTGGAAGTTCTTCTTTTAGCGGACAGTTATCAGTGGTCAGCGGTTAGTCATCAGTGATCAGTGGTTAGTGGTCTGACCTCCTTGAGTCTCCTGACGGCAAGCCAGCTCCCCCAAAGGGGAAGCCTTTGATAGCCTGAAAAAGCCTTCCCCGCCGGGGAAGGTGGCAAAATCTTCGATTGCGACGGAAGAGACTCCTGCATGGAGGTGAAGGCCAGGCTGACAGAGGGGGATAAGTATCGGCAGTGGGCAGTGAGCAATTGTTGAATTGCCGGGCGGACTAACCAACAGGCCGGGAAAAACGTAATATTGAAAATTAAAATAGATTTGTGTATATCAGTCGGAGGAAATTATCATGACACTTAAGGAACAGGCCGGTTACTACTACAATAACGGCAGAAGCTGCGCAGAGGCTCTTCTCTCTGCAGCAAACGATGTTCTTGGCACGGATTTTTCTGATGCCGAGATTCTCACATTCACAGGCTTCGGCGGAGGCATGGGCTGCAAGAGCACCTGCGGATCCCTTACGGGAGCGATAGCAATTCTCAGCAGACTCTACGGAAAGAGAAGCGACATCAGGGCAATCTGCTCAGAGTATGTCACAATCTTCACCGAGGGAATGGGCATAGGAACCATTGAGTGCGGAGCGCTTGAGGATAAGTACCGCACAGTCGAGACAAGATGCACCGCCACGGTCGAGATGACTGCGGACATGCTCGAGAAGTACATAGACAGGCTCGAGGGAAGAGAAACCAAAAAAGCTCCCGAGGGAGAGGGCTGCACCATATCACCTGATGACATCAAGAGGGTGAAGGGCATGGGCTTCCTCAACCACAAGGGAACCAACAGGTTCAACGCAAGAATAATCACAAGGAACGGAAAGGTCACTGCCGAGGAGTTCGCAAACATTTCGGAGGCTGCGGCTAAGTACGGCGACGGAGACATCAACCTGACAACAAGACTTACGATAGAGGTTTCCGGAGTTGAGTATGACGATATAGACGCGTTCCGGCAGCACATCGCAAAGGCAGGGCTCGTCACGGGAGGCACAGGCAACAAGGTCCGTCCCGTTGTCGCCTGCAAGGGCACAACATGCCAGTACGGCAACTATGACACCGCCGCTCTCTCGCTTGCCGCTCACAAGAGATTCTATGAGGGCTACAGGCAGGTCATACTTCCTCACAAGTTCAAGATCGCATTCGGCGGATGCCCGAATAACTGCGTAAAGCCGAACCTCAACGACATAGGCATATTCGGTGTGAATATCCCGCAGTATGATCCTGAGAAGTGCCGTGGATGCAAAAAGTGCCAGGTCGAGAGCGCATGTCCTGTGAAGGCCGCTAAGGTAATTGACGGCAAGATGGTCATGGATCCCGCAGAGTGCAACAACTGCGGAAGATGCATAGCAAAGTGTCCTTTCCATGCCGCTGATGAGGGCAGAAAGGCCTGGGGCATCTATATAGGCGGCCGCTGGGGCAAGAGGATAGCCATAGGAAAGCAGCTGACAAAGTATTTCTACTCGGAGGCAGAGGTTCTCGATGAGATAGAGAAGGCAATACTGCTCTTCAGGTCCGAGGGACTTACCGGCGAGAGGTTCGCCGACACCATAGAGAGGATAGGCTTCGAGAGGGCAAATGAGCTCATGCTCTCGAATGAACTCCTTGAGAGAAAGGCTGAGATACTCGGCCTGAATGTTGTAGGCGGCGGCACCTGCTAAACTACGTATTCAACTTTGCAGCCAATAACAAAAAATCAGCTCCCGAAGCTTTGTATGCCTCGGGAGCTTTTCAATCCTGTTGTATTTTCAGCTGTCGATTGTTCAGCTGTCTGCCGGCTGTCCGCTGACACTCTTTTTACGGGAATGCTGTCAGCTGCAAGCTGTTCCGGCTCTTCGGACTTTTAGTCCGGAAGTCATTCCGGGGATATTTTTCGCAGAAACAGATTTCTTTGAAAACTTATCAGGACCAGCTTGGCTCGTAGCCGGAGAGCTTCCATGTGCCGTCAATGTTGCTGATGGAGATAAGGCATGTGCCGATATCCTCGCCGAATGCTGAAGCATTGCACTGAACTGTGAATACCTCAACGCCGTCAACCATGTCATGGAATGAACCCTGAGCGCTTGCAGCGTCTATGTCAGCATAACCGTAGCCCTTTGAGCCGTATACCATGTAGAGGTTTCCGCCGAACTCAAGGAGAGGTGATGTGTAGAGCTGGTCGATGATCTCGTCTGTGCAGCTTTCCTTGAGGAGAGCCTTCAGGTCATCGTTGCTGTTTGCGTTTGTTACGAGATAGAGAGATGCGTCTGTGCTGTCGTTTGTTCCCTCTGCAGGCACATCAGCCTCGAGAACTACATCTACAGGAGCCTCGCCGTTGGCTACTGAATCAGCTGAAGCGTATACTGCCTTGTAGACTGTGTCTGTGCTGAACTCGGCGCCGTAGGTCTCAAGGTCAAACTGCTTGAGGAGATTGACGAATGTTTCTACCATTGCGAAGCAGTCCTGCTCAGGTGTGAGACCTGTGTCCTCCTGGACTATGACCTCACCGGGTTCCTCTGTCGGAGCCTCTGTAGGAGCCTCGGTTGGTGCCTGTGTCGGAGCCTCTGTAGGAGCTTCAGTAGGTGCCTCTGTAGGAGCCTCGGTTGGAGCTTCTGTAGGAGCCTCGGTTGCCTCAGCCTCTGAAGAGGAAGCTGCCTCTGAAGATGAGCTTGAAGAACCTGAATTTGAGCTGCATGCGGCAAGTGATGCTACCATTGCGGCTGCGAGTAAAACTGCGAGTAACTTTTTCATTTTGAATTACCTTCTTTTCTGTAAGAAATTAAGATTACCATAAGGGTAGTTCACTATTTTGTGAGATTTTGTCAATAAATATTATTCGGATTTGTATAAATTTTTTTGAGGTGTTTGCCTGTGCGGCTTTTCACGGAGCGGAAATTTTCGGTCCGCAGCTGCCCTTTTACGAAAATCAGCACCTGCTGCAGACTTTGTCGATCTTAACGGCAGGTGTTGTAGTTTAATGGTTTATTTATTTTACAGTTTATATGAAGCGCTTGCGCTCGATGTCGCTTGCTTCTACCCACTCACCGCGGCTGAGAGCGGAGTTCGGGCGGAAAAGGTACTTCCAGTAGGTCTGACCGCCATTCTCAGTGACCGCTCTCATATCTGTTATCGTTCCTCGTGTTGTGGTTATGTGCAGGAATGAGTTGAAGCGCTCAACTGTCTCGCCGACACTGTAGAGCGGTGTGCCGTGCTCCTTCTCCCAGTCTGTATCTCCGCTGTCGCCGCCTGTTACATTCATGAGAAATTCATCGTTAATTTTGTTTAATGTTTTCATTTTATCTGCCTCTTTTCAGATGTTTTATTGTTTTCGGTTTTTGTTTTTTCTGAGCTGTTACCCGTTGAATCTGCCTGAGAAATTACGGATAGCGAAAGCTTACTTTCTCTCGATATCGTTTGCTGTTACCCAGACATCGTTGAAGAGCTCAAAGTCTGTGTGGTGGAAAAGGTAATACCAGTAGGTTCTGCCGCTGCTTGTTGTGACCGGATGCCTATCGAGTATCACGCCTGCCTTTGTGGTGATATGGAATATCGAGAGGTAGCGCTCAACTGACTCGCCGACGCTGTAGAGCGGTGTGCCGTGTTCTTTTTCCCACTGGAGATCATTGTTATCCCCGCCTGTTACCTTTGCAAGTATCTCATCATTTATCATCACTGTCATTGTCTTTTCCTCCGTCGTAGTCGGTGTTATGTTCTGATTCTGTTTCGAAGCTGTGTACTGTCTTAGAAGCTCAGCTTTGCAGCCGAAAGCTTACTTTCTCTCGATTACATTTGAGGTGACCCACTCTTTGCTGCCGTTCTCGTACTGTACGAGGTAGAAGGGAATCATAAACCCGTCGCGGATATATTGTTCTACCGGGCCCATTCTGCGGCCCATTGTGAGGACCTCTGCTTTTGTGGTTGTGATGTGAAGGAAGTTATCGTAAACCTCGACTGTATCGCCCGGGCCGTAGAGATAGAGGTTGTTTTCAAGCTCATACTTGCTGTCTCCCCAGTCGCCGCCTGCAACGTTTACAAGTGCCTCATCATCGATTGTCTTAAGAACTGTGTTTCTCATTTTGTTTTCCTTTGATGTCTGAATTATACTGCAGAGACTGTTGCAGAAGTGTTGCATTCCTGCGCTTTTCTGAGATTTTTATTCTTCGCCGGAAAAATATTTCCTCTCGATGCTGTCTGCTGTGACCGCGGCGGCCTCGCCGTCAGGATATTTTACTTTCTTCTCTCGATGCCGTTTGCGGTTACCCACTCGGTCTTTCCGCCTGCATACTTTACCAGGTAGTAGGGCACTTCTATCTCGTTCCAGTCGTTCCAGCTCTTTATCATCCTCGTTGTTGATACTTCGATGACAGTTGCGTTGACCGTTGTAATGTGATAGCCGCTGAAGTAGACCTCAACCGATTCACCGACATGATAGAGCTGTATGCCGTTGTCATGCTCATAGCGCGCGTCTCCGTTGTCTCCTCCTGTTACGAATGTAAGAGCCTCGTCATTCATTATCTTCATCATTGTGTTTGTCATTGTATTTTCCTCCGTCTGTTAATCTTTTAACTATATATTTTTGAATTTGTTTTCCTTTGATGGCACTATAATACAACAGCGTATGTTGCAGAAGTGTTGCAGATTGAGGTTAAAGATAAATTAGAAAAGAAAAAAAGCGGAATTGCTTCCGCTTTTACTGAGTCCGGCTTGCCTGAGGGCACAATAATTTCAACCCGGGATAATACTGTTATCGTTTTTTCACGCAGCATGCAGCTTACTCAAAGCATCTTGAGTCGCACCAGTCACCGTCATCAAGCGAAATTATGTACCATGGCTTCTTTTCAAGATACTGTATCCGGTATTCCGGATAACCATTGAAATTATCCCATCTTCTGTCGATAATTCTGGCGCGGCGTGTGCAGTCAAACCAGACATAAACTTCTACTTCATCACCGATATTGTAGCAGAAGCAGCGATCATTGATTTCCTGCTTCCATTCATCCCGGTTTCCTCCGCAGATGCCCATAAGCTCCCTGTCGGTTAAAGTTCTTTCTGTGTTTGTCATTGTATTTTCCTCCGCCTGTTAATCTTTTACTGTAAGCTTCTGAAAGTAATTAATTTCGATATATTACTTTCTCTCGATCCAGTCGGAGGAGATCCACTCGGTTCTGTCGCCGCCTGTGAAACGTACTTTGTAGAAGGGGACTTCTATCTCATTCCAGTTGTGCCAGTTGGTGATGACCTTCTTGGAAGATACATTCTGTACCTTTGCGTTCATGGTGAAGAGGTGAAAGTGGTCTGTATACACCTCGACATAATCGCCAACATTGTAGAGCTGAATGCCGTTATCATGCTCATAGTTTGAGTCGCCCCAGTCGCCGCCTGTTACCTTTGTGAGAAGCTCATCGTTTATTGTTCTTGTCATTGTATTTTCCTCCGTATATTTTCTTTGGTATATTTTCTGTGCTTGTGAAGTTACTGAATTTCTTTTGAGTTTACCCATGTAGGGACACGGCGGATCACCTTGGTGCACCATGACATATCTTCAATGGGCTCTACCTTGTACTCGGGATGGCCATCGTTGTTCCATCTTGTGTCGACGATTTTGCAGCGGACTGTGAATGTGAGCCAGGTGAATACCTCAACCACATCTCCGATATTGTAGCAGAAGCAGCAGTTCTTGCATTCTATCAGATACTTGTTGTAGTCTCCTCCTGAGATGTTCACGAGCTCATTGTCGGATAAGGTTTTTTCTGCGGCAAATGTATTTGTCATTTTCTTTTTCTCCGTCTGTTTTATGCTGTATTTTGTATGGTTTATTTTATTGCGTAAATTACATGAACATTGCCGGTGAAGCAAAGCTGCTGAAAAGCTCGTCGCCGATTGCAAGCGCTGTTGTTCTGTCATAGGACTCAAGGAATTTGTTTAAAAGCTTCTTTAATGTTTTCATTGTGTTTTCCTCCGTTTAATCTCTGTATGTTTCTTTTGTTTTCCTCTGATGGCACTATTATATGAGCAGGTGAGTTGCAGAAGTGTTGCAGATTGATAAAAAGATAACAAAACAACGGAAATATTTTTTATTATGAAGTGAGGGCAGATGCGAAAGTTATTTCGCTGCCCGGGTTCACATCAGCGCTGATGGATAAATCCTGCATAAAAATTGAAAGATACATTTTGCGGTAAACATAGTATTTATAACTGCCGTTTGTATGATTTACATAAAATTTTCACGAATACAGAAGCATTTTATTGCCAATCTCTCAAATGAGGAGTATAATCTTGGGAGAATAATTCCGAGAGAGTAATTCTGAGAGAGTAATTCCGGTAGAATAATTCCGGGAATAATTCAGAAGGAAAATTCTATAGGGAATAGTTCTGAAAGAACAATCCTGAGAAAATAATTCCGGACAGATGACCCTTAAGGAAATTCTTCAGGATACAACCGCGGCAAAGCTGCCGGAAAAATCAGAGAGACATTCCGGTTCAAAAAGCAGGTATGGAGGAAAATAAAGGGTATGGACAGAAAGATAGGCGCTCAGCTCTTCACGATAAGAGAGCGCATGCAGACGGAGGATGACTTCGTTTCCTCGATGAAGAAGATAAAGGACATAGGATTTTCGACCGTGCAGATATCAGGAACACCGCTCGGGGCGCAGTTCATGAAAAAGGTTCTCGATGACCTGGGACTTACCTGCGTGGTGACACACAGAAGCTTTGCGGATTTCAGAGAAAATCTCTCCGAGATAATGGAGTACAACTCCATACTCGGCTGCGACAGCTGCTCAATAGGAATGGCTCCCCTCGATATGCTGAAAACGGAGGACGGGGTTTCGGCCTTCATAGATGAGGCGAATGGGATAGCTGACAAGCTCTGTGACAACGGCTTTGTCTTCGGCTACCACAACCACAGCGCAGAGTTCATGAAGCACGGCGGAAAGACGATAATGGAAAGGTTCCTCACGGAGACCGACCCGGAGAAGTTCCGCTTCATCCTCGACACCTACTGGGTGCAGGTAGGCGGAAAGGACCCGGCAAAGTTCATTCGCAGCATCGGAAAGCGGGCGATGTACATTCACTTCAAGGATGTGAGAATAGACCCGGAGAACATGTTTGCGTCCGAGTTCTCGGAGATAGGAGAGGGCAACCTCGACTGGGATGACATAATCGCTGCCTGCGATGAAGCCGGAGCAAAGTGCGCTCTGATAGAGCAGGACATTTGCAGAAGGGATCCATTCGAGTCGCTGAAGATGAGCAGGGATTTCCTCGTTGGGAAAGGGTTCAGGTGAGGAAGCCGCCCCCTCTTGAGTCTTGCCTGACGGCATATCCAAAAATCGGCGCATTGCGCTGACCCCCTCAGTCTTGCCTGACGGCATATCCAAAAATCAGCGCATTGCGCTGACCGCCTCAGCCGCAAGCAAGCTTGCGCCAGCTCCCCCAAAGGGGAAGCCTTTTGCAGTGTGAGAAGCCTTCCCCTCTGGGGAAGTGTGGATAAATCTAAGATTAAGACGGAAGAGGTAAGAAGAGATAATACTTAAATTCACAGGAGGAAACCATGGAAAAAGTACGTCTTGGAATAATAGGCATAGGAAACATGGGCAGCGGCCATATCGGCTATATCAATGAGGGCGCTTGCCCGGAGATAGAGCTGACAGCCGTATGCGACATAAAGGAAACAAGAAGGCAGTGGTGCAGGGAGAACTGCAAAGAGGGAGTCGTGATATTTGACGACGCCATAAAGATGATGGAGTCGGGACTCATCGATGCAGTGCTTGTTGCGGTGCCGCACTACGATCACCCGAAGTATGTCATCGAGGCACTCCGTCACGGACTTCATGTCATCAGCGAGAAGCCTGCCGGAGTTTACACAAAGCAGGTGCGTGAGATGAACGAGGCCGCCGCAAAGTCGGATAAGGTCTTCGCGATGATGTTCAATCAGAGGACAAACTGCGTCTACAGAAAGATGCATGAGCTTGTCACGAGCGGAGAGCTCGGCGCCATCAAGAGAGTAAACTGGATAATAACCGACTGGTACCGTACTCAGGCTTACTACAATTCGGGCGGATGGAGAGCCACCTGGGACGGAGAGGGCGGCGGAGTCCTCCTGAATCAGTGTCCCCACAATCTCGACCTTCTCCAGTGGATATGCGGCATGCCGTCAAAGGTCAGAGCCTTCTGCCATATCGGAAAGTGGCATGATATAGAGGTAGAGGATGATGTAACGGCTTACCTTGAGTACCCGAACGGCGCAACCGGAGTTTTCGTCACCACAACGGGCGACGCTCCCGGAACCAACCGCTTTGAGGTTACCCTTGAGAAGGGCAAGCTTGTATGTGAAAACAACGAGCTGAAGCTCTACCGCCTTGATGTCAGCGAGAGAGAATACTGCTTCACCGCTGAGCAGGGCTTTGTGCCGCCTCCGGGTCACTGGGAGACTGTGGAAACCGACGGCGAGAACCCTCAGCACAAGGGAATCGTCAACGCATTCGCCGCAAGGATACTCCACGGCACCCCTCTTGTCGCCGAAGGATATGAGGGAATAAACGGCCTTACACTCTCCAACGCAATGCATCTCTCAAGCTGGCTTGATGAAGCGGTTGAAATACCATTCGATGAGGACCTCTTCCTTGAGAAGCTGACCGCTCTGCGAAAGACATCCAGAAAAAAGGTTGTAAAGGAAGTTACCTTCGACACCAAGGGAAGTTATTGAGGCAAAGTAAAAAACTATGTCTGAATTTAAATCTGTGATCGCCGGATGCGGCGGCATTGCCCGGGTGCATGCTGCCGTGCTTAACGGCATGGAAAATGTAAACCTGTCGGCTTTCTGCGACATAATCCCTGAGAGAGCCGAAAAATTGAAAGAAAAATACGGCGGAAATGTCTATTCTTCGATAGAAGAGATGCTCGAGAGGGAAAAGCCCGATGTCCTGCATATCTGCCTGCCCCACTATCTTCATGTGCCCGTGGCTGTGTCAGCGCTGAAAAAAGGTATAAAGGTCTTCATGGAGAAGCCTCCCTGCATAGATGCTTCCCAGCTGAGAGAGCTGGCAGAGGCTCAGACGGACAGGACTCTTGCCGTATGCTTTCAGAACAGATACAATGCCTGTGTGCAGTATGCAAAGGAGCTCATCGAATCGGGCAAAGCCGGAAAGGTCCTCGGCTGCAGGGGTTATGTCACATGGCACAGACCTGAGGAGTATTATACCCTGAGCGGCTGGAGAGGAAAGCTCTCCACAGAGGGCGGCGGCGCGCTGATAAATCAGTCTGTCCACACACTTGACCTGATGACTTACCTCACGGGGAAACCCCTGAGGGCGGAGGCCTCGATACAGAACCACCACCTGAAAGGAATAATCGAGGTTGAGGACATGATGGAGGCCTATGTCGAGTATGAGAACGGAGCCGTCGGAAGCTTCTATGCCACCACTGCCTACCACACCGACGAAACTCCGCTCATTGAGATTGACTGCGAGAAGATGAAGCTCAGGATGGAGGACCCTGCGCTTACGATAATCTATCCGGACGGAAGAAGGGAAGAGCCGGAGCTTGCAGGCAGCGCAGCGGCACTCGGCAAATCCTACTGGGGAACAAGCCACACTGAATGCATTAAGGAGTTTTACACAGCGGCAGAGAAGGGCAGAAGCTTCGATACCTCGCTCGATAAGATAATGGACACGGCAAGACTTATGCTCACCTGCTATGATTCCGCAAGAAACGGCGGCATGAAAGAATTGACGGAGATATAAAATATGCTTGAAAATACAAAAATCACCGGCTTTGCCGATGAAATCGCAAATGACATTGAAAGTCAGGTCAGCCTGCTGAAAAAACTCGGGGTAAACTACATTGAGTTCCGCTCGGCAAACTCCAAAGGAGTATCCTCATATACAAACGGGGAAGCCGCAGAGCTTATGAAGTATCTGACTGCAAACGGCATAGAAATTTCTGCCCTCGGCTCACCGATAGGCAAGATAATGATAACCGATGACTTCACTTCTCACTTTGAGACCTTTAAACATACTGTGGAGCTGACAAAAATCTTCGGCACAAAGTACATACGCATGTTCAGCTTCTACATTCCTGAGGGTGAAAAGCCGGAAAAGTACCGTGACGAGGTGTTCCGCCGCATGAGGATGATGGTGGACTACGCAAAGGAGAATGATGTCATACTCCTCCACGAGAATGAAAAGGGCATATACGGCGACAATGCCGCAAGGTGCAGAGAGCTGTTCGATGAATTCTGCTGCAGTAACTTCAAATGTACATTTGATTTTGCGAATTTTGTTCAGGTTGGGCAGGATACTCTTGAGGCCTATGAGCTGTTGAAGGACTTTATCGAATATGTCCACATAAAGGATGCAAGATTTTCTGACAGCGTGGTCGTTCCCGCAGGTCAGGGTGACGGCAATGTTGAGGCGATACTCAGCATGCTCGATGAAAAAGGCTACAGCGGATTTTTAAGCCTCGAGCCTCATCTCGCAGATTTCGCAACGTTCAGGACTCTCGAGCACACGGACGCAAGCCTTAAGGATAAAGGCGGAGTGTGGGCGTTCAGCACAGCCCACGAGGCTCTCATGAAGCTGCTGTCTTCGAAATAAACAGAAATAAACAAAAAAGCTCAGAGCGCAAACCCACGCCCTGAGCTTAATGCAGATTGACAATTTAAGGAATTTACATATAATGAGTCTGAGGGTATTACCTGAGACGAGACGGTTCTGCTGCACCAACCGGAAGGGAGGTGCAGTTCTTATGCCGGTGACGATAACATTTCATATTTTTGACTTGACGATCACGCTGACAATAAAGAAAAAAGGAAACCGTCACTCCGCCAAGTAACGGTTTCTAAAACAAAAAGAAATCAATCTACCTGAGCAGAACCGTCTTATGGTAATGCCCTTATCTATATTATAGCGATATTTTTTCCGGTGTCAATAAAGGTGGACAGTATTTTGGACATTAAGTGCTGCAGTAATGTCCACGCAGTCTGCGATAACAAATGAATGAAAAAGCTCAGAGCGCAAACCCACGCCCTGAGCTTAATTTTTTTAAACAACCGTCAGAAATCCGTTGAAAACTCCGGAGGCTTACAGCTTTGCAGCAATCTCGGCAAACTCTGCCATGAGCTCGGGTATCTGTATGCTCTGCGGACACTCAACTGTGCAGGCTCTGCAGCCTATGCAGTCAGAAGGACCCGCTGAGAGCTTCTCAAGCTCCTCCTTGATTCCCCATGCGCCGTCAACCTTGTATCTGTTGAATATCGCGAGAACAGACGGAATCTCGATTCCCATCGGGCAGCCCGGTGTGCAGTAGCGGCATGCTGTGCATGGAATCTGCACCTGATTATGGAACTTGTCGGCTATATCGAAGAGATACTTTGTCTCGTCCTCTGTGAGGGCAGGCTTGTCAAATGTAGCGATGTTGTCCTTTATCTGGTCGAGGGTGGACATTCCGGAGAGTATCACCTGGATTCCCGGAAGTGTCATCAGCCAGCGCAGCGCCCAGGATGATACGGAACAATCCGGCTCCTTTGCCTTGAGGAGGGTATCGCACTCATCGGTAAGCGCAGAGAGCCTGCCGCCTCTGATGGACTCCATGACAACTATCGGAATATTCTTATCGGTAAGAACCTGATACTCCTCCTTTGCTGTGCCGTAGAGCCAGTCATAATAATTGAGCTGAATCTGGCAGAAATCCCAGTCACGAAGCTCTGCGAATCTTTTCAGAACTGCAGGTGATGCATGTGATGAGAATCCGAGGTTTTTGATGCGGCCGGCCTTTTTCTGCTCCTCGAAGTAAGCTATGCAGCCGCTGTCGATATACTTGTCAGCTGAGCCGTCCATCACCGCATGGATGAGATAGAAGTCGATGTAGTCTGTGTGGAGCTTCTGCAGCTGCTCCTCAAAGCAGGCCTTGTAGTCCTCTGTCGCATTGATGTTGAACTTTGTAGCTATCTTGAAGGAGTCTCTCGGGTAGCGGTCGATGAGAGCGTCACCGAGGAAGTCCTCACTCTTTTTCTCATGATAGACATAAGCGGTATCGTAATAGGTGATGCCGTTTGCCATTGCGTAGTCGATTATCTCCTCGGCTCTCTTGTAGTCGATTGGGTTGCCCTGCTTGTCATCGACGACGGGGAGCCTCATGTTTCCCATGCCGAGCACGGAAATCTTCTCGCCTTTGAAATCTCTGTAGATCATTGTCTTTTTCTCCTTGCATCATAAAATTTGTAATGCATTCCGCGTAATGCATTCCGCGGCCGGCAGTTCAGAACATACCGCCGGGAATTGTGGTGAAGGAAATTTTCCACTTAATGGTTACAACACACTTTCAGTATAACATGTTTGTCAAGAGGATGTTTTGTGAAAAGCTTGCATGGCTTTATCCTGATTCTCTCCGGAGCCTGTTGCGTGAATTTGATGTTTTGGTGTCAGGTACAGGGGATTGAGTTCATTTTGCTTTAGTCAGCAGAACAACATTTTCGGTGTCGTTTCGTTTGAGCAATAATTTTTGCTTTAATTATATATCCAGGCTGTTCTCATTCAGCAGGAAATCGTAAATTCCCATAACTGTAATACCCGCTTCATTTCTCCATATGGGACTATTTCCACCCACGACGATGATTTTCTTAAAAGAATCCGGAATTCTGATAAGCGACGCCTGTTCCTGTTCCAGCTTCTCCTTATCAGGAAGCGCAAACGCAGATTGAATATAATAGCGCTTACTTGCCTGATTGATTACAAAATCAACTTCCAACTGCCTGCGCACCTTTTTCCCGGCTTCGTCCACCCTTATTTCAACAAGGCCCACATCCACGCTGTATCCCCTGTAGACCAGTTCATTGTAGATTGCATTCTCCATCAGATGATTTTCTTCAAACTGTCTGAAGTTCAGCAAAGCGTTTCGGAGTCCCAGGTCAGTATAATAATACTTTGAAGGCGTGCTGATATACTTTCGTGCTTTTATATCATAGCGTTCTGCCTTTTGTATAATAAAGCTTTCCTGAAGATAGTTTAAATAATTGGAGATGGTCGGCATAGAGATGCCTTTATTTCCGCTGCTGTTAAATGTGTCCGAAATCTTCTGGGGGTTTGAAAGTGAGCCGACTGCGGATGCAAGCACCTTCATCAAAGCTTCCAACCCGCTTTCATCACGAACACCGTATCGTTCACAGATATCCTTTAGATAAATTTCTCTGTTCATCCTGTTTAGGTAGCTGCTTTTCGCCTCATGATCAGGTTCTGCCAGAATATGCGGGAGCCCTCCAAAGAACAGGTAGTCATTCCATGCATCCGCTTTTTCTTTGCCGGATGCCGGATAATACTCAGAAAAAGCGAGCGGGGCGATATGTATCTCATCTCCTCTTCCTCTGAATTCTGTCATAACATCAGCGGAAAGGAATTTGGAATTACTGCCGGTGATATAGACATCCACATTGCCTTTCCTAAGCAGCGAATTCAGTACACCGTACAGCCGGATAGGCCTGTCCGGATTTTTAGTTTCCTCCTTGGAAATCGCATACTGTGCTTCATCGATAAAGACATAATATTGCTGGGATTTATCCGATGTTTTGTTCTTTATAAATTCATTCAATGCGTACGGATCACAAAGCGCCTCATAATCCATGTCATCCAGAGAAATGCAAACGATATTTTTCTCCGGTATACCAGAAGAAATCAGATAATCATAAAAAAGGTGAAATAAAAGATATGATTTCCCACACCTTCTGATCCCGGTAATTATTTTGATTAGTCCATTATTTCTTTTTTTGACAAGTTTATTCAGATATATATCACGCTTGATTTCCATATAATGCCACCTATTTTAGAATTTTGGTCTAATTTCCATTTTTATAAAATATACAGCATTATAATTCGAAAATCAATATCAATTTTAGATTTATGGTACGTTTACCGTTTTTTTAAGATGCATTATGTCGCTATCATCTTAAATCAAGTATCATCAAATCACAATCCACATATCTACCATCAATTTTCATATACGCAGGAGACTTTCCAATAAACTTAAATCCGTACTTTTTATAGAGGTGAATTGCTGCAGCATTATCACTTCTTACCTGCAGATCGATTAACTCGATTCCATGGTTACCGGCGAATGCAATCAGCTTTTCCATCAGACTGCTGCCAATTCCGCTGTTCCACTCTTCTCGAACAACGGAAATACCAAGTTCAGCCCGATGATTCATTCTGCGTGGATATACACTAAGAGAACCATCTCCTACGATTTTGCCATCTATCCATGCCAGATACATTACATTTCTGCTGTTTTCCTGCATTGATTGCAGAAAACCGTATTCTTCTTCTGCTGAAAACGGCAGTCCCTCCGCGCCAAATGACAGGTTATCAGATTCCCCGCCAACAATGCGAAGATATTCAAGCAACTCCTCCGCATTTTCAGGCATTGCCAAACGAATTTCAAATTTGCTCATTTCTATACCTGCTGTTTATGTTTAATCCTTGATACGATAGTAATCCTCGGCATCCGCACCGATTTCCGCATAGTCTTTTGGCTTTGAATTTTTCTTGCTCAAGCAAACAACATTCTCGAGTATTGACGAATTTTCCAAGGGCAATTCACGGATATCCTTCCCGCCGATTGGGACAGGGAAGTTAAAGACAATATTTCTGATCCAACAGCCATCCGGCCTTTTCTCCGGATAAATATCAATCCGTTCAATGATAGCCCTCATGAATTCTTTCTTCTCCGGCTCTGTCAGTTCCGCATACAGTTGGTCAAATGTCAGAAGAAGCTGGTAAACATTATCACCGGAAATCTGCTCCTGCCGGATGGATCGGATCTGTGCCTCAATTTCAGCGATCTGCTCTTCCAACACACTGATTCTATCATACTGCTCATCATAGCGGCGCTGTAGATCCAGGATTTTTCTGTCATAATGCGCATCCGTAATATCCAGCGTATCCATCTGCTGCTCCAGGCGGCTTTTGGTTCCTTCTGCCTGCCGGAGCTGACTTCGAAGCGTCTCCAATTGCTTTTCCAGATCAGCGGTATCGACTGCGCAGCCGATCTTGTCCTTGATGGCCTTCTCAAAGCGCTCATCATTAACCATAGCGGAAATGATAGATGCGACCATATTGTCCAGCTCGCTCTGCTCGATATTTGTACGGAAGGTACATTTGTGACCTGTGGAGCCTATGGTGTTTTTGCAATAGTAATAGTACCTTGTCTTATTATCCTTACTGTGGGCCTTGGCGATATTTCCGTAAAGTGATTTACCGCAGCAGGGGCATTTCAAAATACCGCTCAGGATATGCGCATGCTTCGGGTCGTTAACCTTCTCCCTGCGGTAAGCGTTTTTCTTCCGTTTCTCCTGCGCCAGATTCCAGTCCGCTTCCGAAATGATCGCCTCATGCTGCCCCTCATACACAGGGAACTCTGATTGCTGTACGATGTGCATATAGTAACGGTCTTCTTCACCAAAATTTTCAAGGCGCCGTTTGCTTATGGGGTCCACTGTATAAGTCTTTCCAAGAATAACATCGCCCTTGTACTTTTCGTTTTTAATAATTCCCATAACTCCACTGGCGTGCCATTCCACAAGACCTTTCTTGTTAACACACCCCATATCAGTTAACTGCTTTGCAATCAGTGTGCAGCCGTACCCCTGTAAATAAAGATCAAAGATCAAACGAACGGTTTCCGCTTCCTGCAGATTCACAGTAAGAGTCTTATCTTCCGAATGATAGTCATAACCAAGACATCCATTAAAACCAACCAGCTCTCCACGCTGCATCTTCATCTTAAGTCCCATCTTCACATTGCCAGAAAGAGATTCTACCTCCTGCTGCGCCAGAGAACTAAGCATAGTCAGAACCACTTCTCCATTCATACCTAAGGTATCAAGATTTTCCTTTTCAAAGACAACTGTAATGTTCTTATCCTTCAGCATACGAACATATTTCAGTGTATCCATCGTATTTCTTGCAAATCTGGAAACTGATTTTGTAATAACCATATCAATCTCACCATTCATACACTTGTGGATCATCGCCTGAAATCCTTCACGCTTATCCACCTTTGTTCCGGTAATGGCCTCATCTGCAAAGATGCCTGCCATCTGCCACTCCGGAGTACCGGCAATCTTCTCTTCATAATATTTCTTCTGGGACTCAAAGCTTCCCAGCTGCTCATCTCCATCTGTAGAAACGCGAACATAGGCAGCTACGCGAATCCTTCCATCAATGGTATAAGCGGTATTCTGTCCGCGGCGTCGACTGTTCGGCCCGGACCTTTTTGCTTCTAAAACTTTTACGCTACTCATAAAGCTCCTCCTTTTCTATCACAGCCCATCTCCAGGCTGAATTATCTGCAGTAACAACTGCTTTTCGTGTATTCATCCTAATACGGATTTTAAATATGAACGACTGTCGGATCGTATTCTCATCCATGACAATCTCCTTTCTAAGCTCCCTTCACGGAGCAATCATTATTATGCGATCTTGATTCTATCTGCAAATGTATCTGTCTGCGCGACGTAATACATATCCATGAGTTTCGTCTTTACCTTAAAGAATTTCTTTTCGGATAAAAGACCGTCTCGGAATAATTTGCAAACAAGAACCATCTTCTTCGCGTATTCTAATTCCTTACGCATCAAAATCAATCAGCTGCAGAAATTTCCAGGCGAAAAATGTAATGAAAGTGATGACACCGGTATCTATTATCATGATAATGATAACTGGCCAGCTCACGCACCTACTGCGCTATGGTTTAATTACGGAGTTTTAGATGGATTTCTAAAGGAATGGACCATTCGTAAAACTGAACTGACTAATGGCGAGATTACCGCAGATGAGTATTTTGAATGGAAGATCAATTGGCCGCAGACCTGCGATGATTGCGGAAAAAGAGAACCCCAGAAAGTATGGCGATCAGAAAAGGAATTACCATCCACAACAGAATGACAATTTATTTCACGATTTTTTCACAATTATTTCCACTGTGAAATCGTTGATTTTTTCCGATCAATCGCATATAATATCAGTACAGATAGCAATATCTGTGTAGCGGTTAGAGTGTCCAATTAAAACGCTCGTTTAAAAGCGGTTAGGTTGTCCAATTAAAACAATCGTTTAATAGCAGTGGGTGGCATGAAAACCACCCGCTTTTTTCTTTCAGGAGGCTTTATGGATTGGTATGTTGTTGATAAAAAGTACATAAACTATCTCACGCAATTTGATTCACGCGTAGGATATGTTGAATATGCTGGTCGTATTCATTGCCTTTCCAAGAAGAGCATTCATTACGATACCGATTCTCGATTTACCTTCGCCGCCTCGCCCGATAATTATCATCATTTTCTGGGCCTTTGTAACCGGAAGAAGGCAATAGCCAAGGTATTCCTGTAAAGTGGGAATATCCTCTTCCTCCAAAAGCTGACGCAGGAAATCCAGCCATTTTTCCGGAGTCGGAGCATCCGGATTATAAGCGACGGTAAGGCGATTCCTGCAGTATTGTTTTTCTTCTGTAAATCTGCCATCCACATACCAGGTACCATTTGCAACATGGATGCGATCCGCATGAATAGGGATTTCCTCAGCTGCCGCAAAGATCTTCATCGCATTCCAAAGATCATTGACCTTATTGGCAAGCTTACTTGTTACCCATTCGCTGATATCCTCGCAGATTTCCTGTTTCAAAAGAGCCACATCGGTAACGGTTCCATCCTCGTTAAAGAAGGTATCTCCGATATACCTCATAGGATGCTTTCTAAGAAACATCCAGCAATACAAAGGTTCTGAAATCTTCAGTTCCTCAGTGATCCATTCCGGCGCATTAGCCGGCAATACTTTTTTCTTTCCCATAATCGTCCTCCATTTTTTCCTGCTTAAGACGCTCCTGCAATTCTGCAAGCTTCCCGCTCCTAAGCAACTCATCCATCAATAGTGTCTTTTCCTCCTGTGTACCTTCCAGAAGCAGATCCAGCTGATACTCTATCTGATCGAGTTTCTGGCAGGCCTCTACAAAGTGTTCATCCCATTCCTCATCCGGATCCTTAGGTGCATACCTGTCTTTCCATCGGATCAGAAGCCATCTGAAGTCACTGAGAACAGAAAAGCACAGCCTCTCTCTGTTACGGAGCTGCTGTGCTTCTGCAAGTTTTCTTTTCTTCAACTGTATCTCCGGTGAAGGTGGAATTCCTTCCTGCAGCCCATACTGTGCTGCAAGCTGCTTCGCCGCCTCATAGGGTCTAAGACCTGTAAGTTCGGCAACGAAATTGATCACATCTCCATGTGCTCCACAGGCAAAACAATGATAGTGATCCTCTGCGACCAGCATACTTGGATGTCTGTCATCATGAAACGGACAAAGTCCTCTGTTATGACGGTTAACCTTAACTCCATACGCTTCTGCAACGCTCCTCATGCTGATGTTTGATTTGACATTTTCAAAAATATCCATGTCGCTTACCTCCTGTATTTTCTCGGATTTTCATCCTAAGTACTTATACGGAGATTGTTCGGCTGGCAGAAAAAATATGGCATTTACGGAATTTATATTTTTCAGGGACAAATTTCTTGCAAAAATGCAAGAATTGAAAGCCAAAATGGAATGAAATATGGATGTGAAATATGGATGGGTGAGAGGGAGTTTTTTGGGACACCTCATCTGCTAAACTTCTTATCATAGATAGCTGGCGTCAGTAAAAGAACATGTGTTCTATCATTTGTATTGATATTATTCAGCAAATAGAATATAATAACATGTAGAGAATCACTGTTACGAATATGGAACAGACCATTTGGAGACGCTATTATGAAATATTTATCGACCTTTGAAATCGG
>R21__coassemble_808_pt1 | contig 24051 bp, 20 predicted proteins | sample R21__metabat2_high_PE_066 | metagenome-assembled genome bin R21
CTCTGGGGCTTATGTTTCGATTTTTTTGGGACATTTTCGAAAATGCTTGACAGCTTTTATTTCTGAAAACAGGCATTTTATTTAATTTACAGATGATTTTTCACAGCCTGCTCCGGCTTTTCGTCGGAATTTTTACTTTTTAAATAAATTTATATTTTAGTTGAATTAAATTGCAAATTTTGTTATCATAGTCCCAAAGGTATTTTGCTTTAATTTTATTAAGAGAGATGTTGCGCCTTGATAGGTTATTATAATTATACAGTAGTACTCACATACATAAGTCTGATAGTCGCCGTGTTCGGCATCATGCTCGGAATAGACGGAAACATGAAGCTTGCCCTCATACTTCTGATGATAAGCGGAGTGTGTGACCTCTTTGACGGGAAGATTGCTTCCACCAAAAAGGACAGAACCATGAACGAGCGTCTTTTCGGCGTGCAGATAGATTCACTCTGCGACCTTATCTGCTTCGGCGCTCTTCCGGCAGTGCTTGTCGGGGGAAAGATAATCGGTTCGCTCTTTGTCCTCTGCGGACTTATCAGACTCGCAAACTTTAATGTTGATGCCACCAACAAGCTGATGACAAATGACAAATCAAAGGCTTTCTACAGGGGACTCCCGATAACGGCAAGCGCTCTGGTCATACCGGGAGCATATCTTGTGAGCTCCCTCTGCGGTATTTCCTTCAGCGTTTTGGGACAGATTGCCCTTGCAGTGATAGGCGTGCTCTACCTTACACCTTTCAAGCTGAAGAAATTCGGCTGGGGCGGCATGCTTACCCTCGTTGCGATAGGCTCAGTGATTTTTGCGGGACTGCTGATATTTGTTAAATAAGCTGACTATGGCTTTTACTCCCGGTACAAAGGAATATTCAATGAAAAACAAAACAGAAAATGAAGACAGGACTGTCCGCAGGCTCTACACGAGCAGGGCAGGCAGGACACTCTTGAAGGTGCTTATAAGACCTGAGGTTTCAAAGGTGGCAGGCGCGTTTCTCGCTTCACCGCTCTCAAGACCGATGGTCTCTTCTTATATCAGGAAGAATGATATCGACATGACTCCATTCGGGGAAGAGAGATACTCAAGCTTCAGGGATTTCTTTGTAAGATACAAGGAGACGGACATCAAACCGGTGCCCGGAATGCTGATAAGCCCCTGCGACAGTCTCCTTGAGTGCTTTCCGATAGGCCGGCACTCAAAATTCAGGATAAAGGGAAGCGAATACAGGGTTTCGGACCTCTGCGGCGGCAGTCTCCATGCAGAGGAGTTCACCGGCGGCATCTGCCTTGTTTTCAGGCTTCAGGCAAGTGATTATCACCACTACTGCTTCTGCGACAGCGGAACTCACAGCGGGCATAAGTTTATCCCCGGCTCACTTCACAGTGTTCAGCCTGTGTGCCTAGAGAACTACCCCGTTTTCACGCTCAACCGCAGAGTCTGCACAATGCTTGAGACAGAGCATTTCGGCAGGGTGATGCAGACCGAGATAGGTGCTCTCGTTGTGGGAAAGATAGTCAACATTCATCACAGGGGAAGATTTTCACAGGGTGAGGAGATGGGACACTTTGAGCCCACAGGCTCAACCATAACGCTGCTTCTGAAAAAAGACAGCTTTGAGCTTCTGCCGGAGCTTGCAGAAGCATGGGAAAGAGAAATTCCCGTGAAGATGGGTCAGCCTGTCGGTACTGCTCCGGGAATGAAGCAGACGGCCGAAAAAGAGAAAGCAGGAGAAGTATGATAGGATTTTTAAAAAAATATCTGCCGCCGAAGCTGATATTCTGGCTTCTTGTGCTGCTCGGATTTAACGGACTCGCCTACTACGGCGCAAGAATCATCAATGAGGGCCGTGTTCATTATGACATAAGCATTGCGGCTGATTCATGGTTCCCGCTGATACCGGCCTTCACGATAGTATATTTCGGCTGCTACATAACCTGGTCACTCGGGTATATCATCATTTATCATCTGAATAGGGACGATGCCCACAGGTTCTATCTTGCCGACATCATGGCAAAGCTTGCCTGCTTTGCGATATTCATTATAATTCCGACTTCCATGGAGAGACCGGCTGTTCCGGACGGATTCTTCGGAAACATACTCGGACTGCTCTACAAAGTCGATGCTCCCGATAATCTCTTTCCGTCTATCCACTGCCTTGAGAGCTGGTTCGGATTCATAGCCTACAGGGCAAGGAAAGACGTCAGCCCATGGATAAAAATCGGGTTCTTTGTTCTGGCGATACTTGTATTTCTTTCAACATTATACACAAAGCAGCATCTTCTTGCCGATGTTGCGGGAGGAATCATCCTCGCTGAGCTGTGCTGGCTTCTCAGCGGACTTCTGATGAAGAAGCTGAAGAAGAGAAGAGCGAAAGCATCTGCGGCCTGAAGCGTCTTTTCGGTTCAGTGGAGACGAAATACCGGAGCCGGGCACAGAAAGCCTGACATTTCATGTGAAAAAGTTATATGCAGATAAAAAGGCAGACCTTTTTTGCGGGCCTGCCTTTTTGCTGCGCTGAAATTTCCTGCCGCCGGGATTTTTCCCCGGAGGCACAGGACTGAAAGCTGCACAAACAGTAATATGACAATTTTGCATAAAATTAATCCGTAAAAAATAAAAAATATGTAAAAATAACAAAAAAGATGTTGCAATATATCGTGAATTAACATATAATTACACTGTTAAATCGTTAGGAATTTGTGGATTTTTCCTACAGCATATATATTGATTTTGTATATTATGGATACAACTTATGCAGATTTAATAAATACAGTAAATGGCAGCGCCTGAAGATGCTGCCGAAAGGAGCGGTTCTTATGAATCAGTATCAGGCAAAAAACATTATCAACCTTGCCATGGCGGGACATTCCGGATCAGGTAAGACAAGCCTTGCAGAGGCAATGCTCTACCTTTCGGGTGCATCCGACAGACGCGGAAAGATCGCAGAGGGCAATACTATCCTTGATAACGATCCCGAAGAGATAAAGAGAAAGACCTCCGTGCAGGCGGCAGTCGCCCCGATGGAGTGGAAAAATAAAAAGATAAATCTCCTTGACGCTCCCGGACTTTTTGATTTTGAGGGCGGACTCTGCGAGACAATGAGAGCGGCAGACACTGCGCTAATAGTCATAGCAGGCAAGAGCGGAGTTACCGTAGGCGCTGAGAAGGCAATGGCTGCGGCGGACAAGCGCGGACTCTCCAAGATAATCTTTGTCAACGGACTCTGTGACGAGGGCTCTGACTTCTACGGAGTTTTCGAGGAGCTGAAGGCAGCATTCGGACCGGCAGTCTGCCCGGTTGTCGTACCTTTCTTTGAGGACGGCAAGGCCGATAAATACATAAACATGCTCGAGTACCGCTGCTATGACTATGCAAACGGCAAGCCGCAGCTTGTAAATATGCCTGACATGGGCGCAAGACTCGAGGGACTCAGAACAGCTATCTATGAGGCTGTTGCCGAGACAGATGACGAGCTCTTTGAGAAGTACTTCAGCGGCGAGGAGTTCACCCCTGAGGAGACAATAGTCGGCGTCAGCAAGGGCGTCAAGTCCGGAACAATCATCCCTGTTTTCTGTGGAGACGCAATGCTCATGCGCGGCATGGAGCAGTTCATGGACGGACTCGTATGGCTCGCACCGAGCGCAGCAGAGAAGGCAGCCGAGGTCGCAGTGGATCCTGACGGAAACCCTGTAGAGCTTCAGGTAAATGAGGATGCGGCGGCTGCAGCCGTAGTCTTCAAGACAATTGCTGACCCGTTCATCGGCAAGCTTTCCTATGTCAAGGTCATATCCGGCAAGCTTTCAGCTGACTCACAGGTCATCAATATGCGCACAGGAGCTGCCGAGAGAATAGGCAAGGTCGTCACTATGACCGGCAAGAAGCAGGCAGACGCAAAGTACATAGGCGCCGGCGACATAGGCGCAATACCGAAGCTTGCAGCGACAAATACAGGCGACACACTCTGCGCACCTATAAGAAAAGTTACTCTTGATCCTGTTGATTATCCTGTTCCGACCCTCTCTATGGCAATAGTGCCGAAGGACAAGGGCGATGAGGAGAAGATAGCTCAGGGAATCTTAAGGCTCTGCGAAGAGGATCCGACCATAAAGTTTGAGACAAACCACGAGACACATCAGATGATACTCTCAGGACTCGGCGAGCAGCACCTTGATGTAGTTGTTTCAAAGCTCAAGTCAAAGTTCGGCACAGACATAACCCTCACAAAGCCTCAGGTAGCCTACAGAGAGACTATCCGCAAAAAGGTTGAGGTACAGGGCAGATATAAGAAGCAGACAGGCGGTCACGGACAGTTCGGCGATGTATGGATCGAGTTCTCACCATGCGATGCCGAGGGTCTCGTATTCGGCGAGAGAGTTGTCGGCGGTTCGGTTCCAAAGGGATTCTTCCCGGCAGTCGAGAAGGGACTTCAGGAGTGCATAGAGAAGGGACCTCTTGCAGGATATCCTGTAGTCGGACTTTCCGCAGTGCTGTATGACGGATCCTATCATCCGGTTGATTCCTCGGAAATGAGCTTCAAGCTCGCCGCAGCAGAGGCTTACAAGGCAGGCATGCCAAAGGCAGACCCTGTCATCCTCGAGCCAATCGGAGAGCTTAAGGCCATAGTCCCGAGCGACAACATGGGCGACATCATGGGCGAGGTCACCAAGAGACGCGGACGCGTTCTCGGAATGGATGCAACAGATGACGGCAGACAGGAGATAGTAGCTGAGGTTCCGGTAGCCGAGATGCATGACTTCACTACATATGTCCGTCAGGTGACACAGGGCAGAGGAACCTTCACATTTGCTTTCACAAAGTATGAGCAGGCTCCTGAGAATGTGGCTCAGAAGGTCATCGCAGACGCAAAAGTCTGAGAAGCTGATGCTTTTCAGAAGCGGAGAAGTTAAAAATTAAAAAGTTAAACATCTTTTGGAGCCGTACAACTGCTGTGCGGCTCCTGTTCATCTTCTCAATTTGTTGAGAACAGGAAAATTATGTGCTAAGATACCTATTGAAAAACATCCTGTTTACATAGTGAAGGGAAAGTGAGACCGAAAAATGATACTGCGCGGTGATATCATTAAATATATTGGCGAAAAATATAAACGGGGTCCCGAATACCTGTGGATGCGGTATCCCGACTATGCGGCATTCAGACATGAGGACAACCGCAAGTGGTTTGCGCTCATCATGAATGTTTCGAGGGAGAAGCTCGGCCTTCAGGGTAAGGAGCAGGTCGACATACTGAATGTGAAGCTTGAAGATATTTTCCTTGCAGATCTGCTGATACAGCAGGAGGGATATTTCAGAGGGTATCACTTCGGCAGCGGAAACTGGGTGTCAATACTGCTTGACGGCACGGTCCCTCTGAAGGATATCTGCGGATGGATAGACTCAAGCTATGCAGTCACCGCTTCGGTACGCAAAAAGCAGAAAATGAGACCTCCCAAGGAATGGATAATTCCCGCAAATCCAAAGTATTATGACATAGAGCATGCTTTTGACGGAGCGGATGAGATAAACTGGAAGCAGGGGGCAGGCATCAAGGCAGGCGACACTGTCTATATGTATGTGACGGCGCCTGTGTCAGCTGTACTTTATAAGTGCAAAGTTGACGAGACAGATATTCCTTATCGGCATGCGGAGGGGAAAATCCGTTTCAACGCTCTTATGAGGATAAGCCTTGAGAGAAGATATGAGCCGGAGGTTTTTACCTTTGAGAGACTCAGGGAAGAATTCGGAATATACGCGGTCAGGGGTCCGAGGGGCATTCCTCATTCCCTGAGCGAAGCACTGAACATGGGAGAGTAAGCAGAATGCATGATATCTGGAATCCGTGGCACGGCTGCAGAAAATGCAGCGAGGGCTGCGACAACTGCTATATGTATTATCTCGATGCTCTGAGGGATAAGGATGGCTCGCAGATATACAGGACGAAAGCAGGTTTCCGCTATCCACTGTCAAAATACAGGGATGGGAGTTACAAGGTAAAAAGCGGAGAAATGATACGCGTGTGTATGACCTCCGACTTTTTTCTCGAGGAGGCCGATCCATGGAGAAATGAAGCATGGGAGATAATCCACAGCAGACCTGATGTTAAATTTTTACTGCTGACAAAAAGGCCTGAGAGAGCAGCAGATCATCTGCCCTTTAACTGGGGCGATGGCTGGGAAAATGTGATGTTCAATGTTACCTGCGAAAATCAGCGCAGAGCTGACGAGAGGATACCTCTGCTCCTTGAGCTTCCCTTTAAGCATAAAGGGATAATGTGCGCCCCGTTCATCGGACAAGTCAGCATACGGGATTATCTGCCTTCGGGACAGATTGAGCAGGTGCTCTGTGACGGAGAAAACTATGACGGCGCGCGTCCATGCCGGTATGAGTGGGTGAAGCAGCTTCACGATGAGTGCAGGGAGTATGACACAACATTCGTCTTCTGTGGTACCGGCAGAAGATTCATAAAGGACGGAAAGCTCTATAAGCTGGACGGAAAGCTCTCGAGCGAACAGGCAGCAAAATCCGGCCTGAGTTTTTCCGGAAAACCGATGGACTTCAGGCTTTTTGATGAATGGGGAAATCCGATAGAAAGGGAAAGCCTGTATGTGCCGCATTTCGGCGTCAAGTGCAGAAGCTGCGGCATGAAACCAATCTGCAACGGCTGCTCTGACTGCGGAAGATGCAGAGCATCTGAAGAAAGCTGAAAAGCAGGAAAAAGAAAAAGGTGGTGGATATTCAGGTGAAATCCACCGCTTTGCATATATCGGGGCCAAAATTTTTCGATGCATCAGATTTGATACGGTTATGATTGATTACAATCTCAGCTGAATGAAAAAAGAGGGTGCGGCAAAACCACACCCTCCTGCTGTAATATTAAATTTCTGATTTTGAACTCTCAAAAGGCTGCCGCCGGTTTTAAGGGTTCATCAGGGACAATCAGTCAATCTCCACGGAGACCTTCTCATTGTTTCTTGTAGCGGCGGATCTCATGACTACTCTGATAGCCTTTGCGATTCTGCCCTGCTTGCCGATGACTCTGCCCATATCGTCCTCTGCCACATGAAGATGGTAAACATGGGTTCCGTTGGCCGAAGTCTCGCTTGTTACCTCAACCTCATCCGGATGCTCTACAAGACCCTGTGCTATGGATTTAAGCAGTTCCTGCATTTTTCTTTCCTTTCTTTTCAGAAAAAGAAGCGCAAATCGTGCGAATTAGTCGATAACGCCGTGCTTCTTGAAGAGAGCCTTAACTGTGTCTGTCGGCTGAGCGCCCTTAGCCATCCAGTCCTTAGCCTTGTCAGCGTCAACCTTAACAACGCTTGGCTCCTGCATTGGATCATAGTAGCCGAGCTCCTCGATGAAGCGGCCATCTCTTGGATAACGGGAATCTGCAACAACGATTCTGTAGAAAGGATTCTTCTTTGCACCCATTCTCTTAAGTCTGATCTTAACCATTTTTAATTTTCCTCCAAATGATTGAATGTTTGTTTTTATAGTAATCAGTAATCAGTTGCCTTACCTTACGGCAAAAGATTTGATGATTAGCTGATTAATTGCTTATTGTGATTTCCTGCGCATTTACATCGGGAGACCGCCCATGCCGTCGAGTCCGCCCATGCCGTTCATGCCGCCCATCGCAGAGAGCTGCTTGAGCTTGCGTCTTCCTTTTTTGCCGGAGAAGCTCTTCATCATCTTCTGCATCTGGCGGTACTGGTTCATCAGCCTGTTTACATCCTCTACCTTGAGTCCGCAGCCTGCCGCTATTCTCCTGCGGCGCTTTGCGTCTATGGCATCCGGATGACTCCTCTCATAGGGGGTCATGGAGAGGATGATGGCCTCATTGTGGTCCATTATCTTATCGTCGATGTCTATGTCATCGGCATTCTTGATGCCCGGTATCTTCGAAAGTATGCCCTTGATGGGTCCCATCTTCTTTATCTGGCCGAACTGGTCGAGCATATCGTTCAGGTCGAACTTGTTGGAGAGCATCTTCTCGGCTGCCTTCGCCGCAGCCTCCTCGTCAATCCTGTTCTGGGCATCCTCGATGAGTGTGAGGACATCTCCCATGCCGAGTATTCTCGATGCCATTCTGTCGGGGTGGAATACTTCAAGATCCTGAAGCTTTTCGCCCGTACCGCTGAACTTGACCGGCTTGCCTGTGACTGCCTTTATGGAGAGCGCCGCGCCGCCTCGGGTATCACCGTCAAGCTTTGTGAGTATGACGCCTGTTATATCGAGCAGATCGTCAAAGCTCTTGGCAACATTTACGGCTTCCTGACCTGTCATGGAGTCGACTACGAGCAGTATGTCGGTTGGGTTTACCCGCTCCTTTATACGCTTCAGCTCATCCATCAGCGCTTCATCTATTTGGAGTCGTCCGGCGGTATCGATTATCACATAATCGTAGCCGTAGTCCCTTGCGTAGCGTATTGCCTCTTCGCTTGTCTTTACCGGATCCTGGGTTCCTCTCTCAAAGACCTCGGCTCCGGCCTGAGCGCCGACAACCTGAAGCTGCTTGATGGCTGCGGGTCGGTAAATATCTCCTGCGACGAGCAGAGGGCGGTGACCCTGACTCTTGAGCATCACTGCAAGCTTGGCTGCATGGGTGGTTTTACCCGCGCCCTGAAGTCCGCACATCATCACGATGGCAGGCGGCCTTGAGGGGGAATTCAGTCTCTCGCTTGCGCCTCCCATGAGACTTGTGAGCTCTTCGTTTACTATCTTGATGACCATCTGGGCAGGAGTGAGGCTCTTCATGACCTCCTCACCTACGGCCCTGTCGGTAACAGCTTTTGTAAAATCCCTGGCAACCTTGAAGTTAACATCAGCCTCGAGCAGAGCAAGGCGCACCTCACGCATTGCCTCCTTAACATCACTCTCGCTTAACTTACCTTTGCCTCTTAACTTTTTAAAGGAATTACTCAGCTTTTCAGCAAGTCCTTCAAATGCCATATCAAATCTTCCTTAAAAACTCTGTCAGCACCGGATGAACGAAGCCGTTATACCGGTCTTATTTGTTTTCTTCCTCCACAAGCTTTGCTGTGGTGTCGAGTATATCGAGCGCGAGGGAATCAATATCGGGATCTGCGCTCGCAGCCGCATTCTTCTCGCGTATCTCTATTGCGCAGTCGCATATCCTTGTGAGGGCAGCTTCCATCTCCTTGAAGCGCTTTACAAGACCGAGACGCTTCTCCATCTCGATGAGCTCTGTTTCGCTGCGCTTTATCGCATCTCTTGCGCCCTGACGGCTGATGCCGCGGGCCTCGCCTATCTCGCCGAGCGAGAGATCGTCGTAGTAGTAGCTCTCTATGATCTCGCGCTGCTTATCGGTAAGCATTTCTCCGTAGAAATCAAGCAGCAGCACCATTTTCAGATCTTTTGCCATGCCGAGAGCCTCCTTGTCACATAATCCTGTCTGAACCGTGTAAAGATTTTTTCTTTACAGCCCAATGATTATACTACTCACAGGGATGGCTGTCAAGTTTTTTTCTTTACAGCTGATGTGAATAGTGGGCAGTTGTCAGTGATTAGTGGCCGGTTGTCGGTTGTCGGTTGTCAGTGGATAGTGAGCAGTGCAATACCCCTTCAGCTGCGGCAGACTGCGGCGGTTTTGCCTCCGGTTGCAGGCCTTTTGCCTGTTTGCTTCTGCGGCAGAGCAAAGCAATTTAATTTCGTTGCAGGGAAAGCCTTATTGTGGTATAATAATATACTACAGATTTTTGAAAGGAGGCGGCCTCATTGTTCAGACTCATAAAAAAGCACGGCTATGGATTTTTCATGAAGATGACGAAGGACAGGGTGGATGCGTCATCGGCTCAGGTTGCCTTCTTCATCGTGATATCATTCCTGCCGCTGCTGATGTTTATCATAAGCATACTGCAGATGGTTGATGTGAGCGGAGTGAGCCTCCTCAACAGCATAATCTCTCTTCTGCCGGACACGGCCGAGAGCTTTGTCACCTCGCTTTTCAACAGAACCAACAACACGCATTTCACGATAATGTCTGTTTCGGCCGTGACGATGCTGTGGACGGCTTCAACCGCAATATTTGCCATGCTGAAGGCGCTGAATCAGATATTCAGAGTGGATCAGACAGCAAGCTTCTTCAGGGTAAGGGGCTTGTCCATAATCTACACGGTGATATTCATAGTGATGCTCGTCGTGACAGTGGTGCTCTTCGTCTTTGCGGATCCGCTCTACTCGCTGCTGACGGAGCACGTGAACGAGAACCTGGCAAAGTTCCTGCTGTGGATAAGGGATTATTTCGGTTTCTGGCTGCTGTTCATATTTTTTCTTCTGTCTTTCAAGGTGGTGCCGAGAAAGGCAAAGATAAAGCTGAGATACTCGGCAATAGGAGCGTTTATCTCCTCTGCGGGATGGATGATATTTTCCTATATCTTCTCACTCTATGTTGATAATCTGGCAAACTACTCCTCGATATACGGCAGCCTCGCAACCATAGTCATCCTTATGCTCTGGCTTTACTTCCTGATGACGATTATGTTCATATCGGCCGAGGTGGTGGCATGGGTTCAGATGAGCTCCTTCAGACACGATTTCGGGGAGTTTTTAGGAGCGAAGAGAAAGCTGAGGAAAGAGAAGAAGAAGCTCAACCGCCTTGAAAAAAGGTATCTGAAGGGCAAAGAACTTTCCGATGAGGATAACGCAAGGCTTCTTGAGCTGAGAGAAAAGATAACAGGAGATTCACTGCCGCCTGAGGGCGCGCAGGGTGAGATATTCCCCGGACAGGCTGCGCCTGACATGGAGAAGATAGAGACCGAGCATAAGGACGCAAAGCAGAGAAAGAAAGAGAGAAAGCTGAGAAGGCAGGAGGAGCGCATCAGGCGGGCGGCAAGGCCGTTTGATGAAGCGCCTGAGAGCTATCTCGGCAGACCCGGCGCAGAATTCGGCATCAAAAGGGACAAAGGGAAGGAAAACAGAGATTGAATAATTCAGAGATAAACAGAGCGGCAAGAAAAAACGGAAAAAGTGACAAGGCCCCGAGGGGCGCTGAGATAAGGAAGGACTTTGATGAAAGCTTCAGCGAGTATGCGGCGAAGATTTACGCCATGGCTTTCATCCATATCAAAAAGCCCGATGATACCGCAGAGCTTGTCGAGGAGGTATATCTTAAGCTGCTTCTGAGAAAAAAGGACTTTGAGACAGCTGACGAGCGCAGGAGATGGATATTCAAAACTGCCCACAGCTCGATAATGGATTACTTCAGGATAAAGATGCGCAAGAAGATAAGGCTTGAGGACATGAAGAAGCTCTCGCTTCCGTTCAAACCTGACAGCCTGCTGAACGAGATATTCATGCTGCCTGACAATCTGAAGTCATCGCTGTACCTTATGTATGCCGAGGGGATGAGCGCTGAGGAAACGGCAAAGATGATATCCGGCACATCGGGAAGCGTAAACTCAAGGCTCGCCAAAGCTGAGGAGCTTCTGAAAAAATCTGGCGCTCTGAAAAACACAGATAAGCCTCAAGAGCGGATAAAGGCATCACTGAAGCTTATCAGTCTCCCGGATTCTGTCGGGAAGCATATATACTACGAGATAAAGAGGAAATTTCAGGACAAGGCATTCATTTCAAAGGCAAGGCTGAGCTACAGAAAGCACATCCTTGACAGGTACATACCATTCATCGCAGTTTTGTGCATAGGCGTGGTTGTGTATGCGTTCCTTGCCGTTGAAAACGGATGGATAACAGGCTCGAAGTATGTTGAAAGCACAGAGCTTGCCGAGAACTACGGATATACCTATGAGGGAGAGGACAGCACGATAGCAGAGGTGCTTGAATATTACGGCGTGACGCCGATGCCGTCCTCCGCCGATGAAAGTGAGAGCAGCAGCGAGCCGGAACCTGAAACTGTCACACTCGAGAGCTACGCAGGCGATGAAGAGGTGACACTTACCGGATTTGACGGCGATGCCTTTGCCTTGTGGGATGAGCTTGTCTCCACAGGAGCAGTACCGGCGGATATGAACCTTACGGCATTCTCGGTGGATTCAACCGATGCCCAGAATGAGGTGCTTGTGCTTGCCTTTGACAGTGATTTATCGGAATATGAGGATGCCGATGCCCTTGCTGAGGTAATAAAGACAGATTTTCTGAAGATATTCCCGGAGTATGCGGATGTGAGAATACAGACAGCATCATCTGAAGCTGAGGAATGAACGGGAGATAAAGACGCAGATAATCAGTCATTCTGATAAAACACCTCCTGAGCTGTGCGGAAACACTCATGCGGCTGCCAAAGAACATGAAAAGAGAGCCATCGGGCAGAAAACGGCTTCGATGGCTCTTGCTGTACTTATTGAATTGTGAAGCTGATGGATGAACACCCTGAGATTTTTACAGCATGAGGTCACGGATGTACTTTATTGTGTACTTCAATCCCTTCTCACCGAGCTCGCCCTGCCATGTTCTTGAGTGGGGCTCTATTGAGAGATAGCCGTCATAGTGATGCTGATAGAGAGCGGCAAAGAATGCTCTCCAGTTTATGCTGTCGATTCCTGCGGGAGGATTATCGTAGAGCTTGCCGTTAGCGGCCATCTTTGCGAATGCATAGTCCTTATACTCAGGGAGCTTCTTCATGATATCCATGTCTGCCCACTGCTGAGGCTCGTGTGAATCGCCGAGCTGGATTACACCCTTGATGTGGACATAACCGAAACGGTCGCCCCACTGCATGGCCTCCGAGAGGTATGCGCCGTGCTCACCGCCGTGGACAAAGCTGTGGGAAGGATCGTACTTGAGGGTAAGACCCGGTACCTCATCGAGGACAAGCTTCCACTGCTCGGGAGTTCTGATGTAGTTGTTTCCCATTATGCAGTTGACTATAGAGGTTGTCATGCCCTTTTCCTTTGCGTATGCGACTATATCCCTGAGTACCTTGATGGCGGCGGTAATGTTGCCGTAGTAGGTGAGGTTTTTGTTGTAGCCGACACTGCAGAGATAATGGGATGCTCCGAGCTCTGCGCCGAAATCGATGACGGCCTTTACCTCGTTCCACTCACTCTCGATGACAGAGCCGTCATCAGCGATTATCTGGCTTGCCCAGCGGCCTACGGCTCCGCACTCCATGTCGTTTTCCTCGAGAGCTGCCTTGAGCTCGGGGAGCTTGGGGGTTATCTCGCTCATCGGAGCGCCGAACCATTCGGGGTAATTGAGGTCCATTTCAACAAAATCAAGTCCGAGCTCTTTTGCGTGCTTTATGGCATCTGCTTCGGGCCTTACTATCATACCGAGTTTCATGCTTTTTTCCTCCTCATACGGAAAGCTTTATGTAAAAGAGAAATCTATTGAGAGCTTCAGAGGACTGTCTGATTTTATAGAGTCTTTGCGCCAGTATAACGCGAGGGACTCATGTCCTGTTCCCGGGCGGCTTCTTTGCTTCCGGAAAAGACAGGCTTTACTGCCGTTTCCCACGAAAACCTTCAGCCGGATTTCCCTCTTCTGAAAATACTACACAAGCAGTTTAGCACAGGCGGTAAAAAAAGTAAATCTTTTTATCCTTGAACTTGCCGTGAATATATGTTAATCTCAGAACATAATTCCCGAAAGGAGAAAGATACCGATATGGCAATAAATTTTGATGAGCAGAAGAAAATCTTCAAGCTCGATACACTGAATTCAAGCTACGCCTTTCAGATCTATGATGAGGGATATATCGTCCACCTTTACTACGGCGGAAAGATACCCGACAACAACCTCACTCAGTTTCTGAACAGGGGCATGTATAATTCATCGCACCCTGAAAATGAGAAGCTGCTGAACAGCTCCGGCTTCGGCGCATTCAGCCAGGATATACAGCCGATGGAATATTCCACATGGGGAGCAGGCGACTACAGACTCCCATGCCTTGAGATAACAAACATAAACGGTGACAGCACAACGGATGTCCGCTATGTCGGATACAAAATATATGACGGCAAGCCTGACATAGGCATGCCTGCGACATTTGCGGCAGAGGACGAGGCTCAGACACTTGAAATCTATGCTGAGGATAAGGTGACCAGCGCTTATGTGACTCTGATATATACTGTCTTTGAGAAGCTCAGCGCAATGACAAGAGCGGTTAAGCTTGAGAATAAATCGGAAGATGTACTCAGGATAAACAGAATACTCTCCTGCTGCGTTGATTTTTCCGGCATGGACTATGACCTTGTGCATCTCTACGGCCAGTGGGGCAAGGAGAGGACCGAGACAAGGGTTCCCGTCAGCCACGGCATACAGACAATATCAAGCACAAGGGGCGTTTCCGGACATTTCCACAACCCGTTCATGGCTGTAGTCGGAAAGGACTGCACGGAGGAGCACGGCGAGGCCTACGGCTTCAACCTTGTCTACAGCGGAAACTTCGAGATGAGCGTTGAAGCAGACGCAAGAAACACCGCAAGGTTTGTCGGTGGAATAGGCCATGACGGATTTGAGTGGAAGCTTGAGCCGGGTGACAGCTTCATGGCTCCGGAGATGGTCATGGTCTACTCTGACGAGGGCATGGGTGAGATGTCACGCACATTCCACAAGCTCTATATGCAGCACCTCATCCGCTCAAAGTGGAAGGATGTAAGGCGCCCGATACTCATAAACTCCTGGGAGGCTGCTCTCTTCGACTTTGACGATGACAAGCTGGTGGCATTCGCTGAGGAAGCAAAGAAGCTGGGCATGGATATGCTCGTCATGGATGACGGCTGGTTCGGCAAGAGAAATGACGACCACTCAAGCCTCGGCGACTGGTTTGTTAACGAAAAGAAGCTGAAGGGCGGACTTTCATCCCTCATTAAGAGAGTGAATGACATAGGGCTCAAATTCGGAATCTGGTATGAGCCTGAGATGATAAGCCCGGACTCAGAGCTTTACAGGGCTCACCCTGACTGGTGCATTCAGGTAAAGGGCAGAGAGAAGAGCATAGCAAGATATCAGTATGTTCTTGACATTACAAGAGAAGAGGTAAGGGACAATATATTCAATCAGATGTATGATGTCCTCTCAAAGAACAACATAGATTACGTCAAGTGGGACTTCAACCGTTACATAACCGAGCCCGGTTCACTTGCTCTGCCGGCTGACAGGCAGAAGGAGGTTTTCCACAGGTTTACTCTCGGCACATACGACATGATGAAGAGATTTACCGAGGCTTTCCCTGACATTCTCTTTGAGAACTGCTCGAGCGGCGGCGGAAGATTTGATCCCGCAATGCTCTACTATTCTCCGCAGATCTGGACAAGCGACTGCACCGATGCCATAGAGAGACTTACCATTCAGTTCGGCACAAGCCTCTGCTATCCGGCATCGAGCTTTGGCGCCCATGTTGCCAACAGGCCGAGGACACCGATAAGCACAAGAGGTGATGTTGCGCTGTGGGGAACATTCGGCTATGAGCTTGACCCAAGAAAGCTGAGCGACGCCGACAAGGAAACCGTGAAGGTACAGGTGAAGGAGTATGACAAATACTATGATCTCATCCACTTCGGCGAGCTCTACAGAGTTATAAAGCCGACGGACGATGCTTTCCAGTGCGCATGGGAATTCGTCAGCGAGGACAAGAGCGAGGCTCTCCTGACGGCTGTTACAATGAGGCAGAGGGAGACAAGCAACTGCGTGATAAAGCTCAAAGGACTTGACCCTGAGAAGATTTACATTGATGAGGAAACAGGCGAAAGGTACAGCGGCGCTCTTCTGATGAAGGCGGGATTTGTCATCACTCCTGTATTCAAGGGATGGGGAATACCGATGTACGGCACCGACGGCTCAAGCATCAAGAAGCACTTTGTTGCTGAAAAATAATACTGCAAAAGATTCTGCTGCAGGAAGCCTGCAAAGTGCTTTCAGGCTGTGGAACTGCGAAACCAACAGCTGAAAGAACAGTATGAAAATCTGACAAAACAGAAAGAGCTCTGCTCCCTGATATGAGGGGCAGAGCTCTTAAGTTGCTGCTCGATATTAGGCCTTTCCGTTCAGGCCTCATTAGTAGGCTTAGCTTTTACAGAAGCCCTGCTTTTTACATAAGGTCCGTCATGCTCCTGAGTCCTATGGCAAGAGTTGAAGCATTGTGGAGGAATGCGCTTGCCGAGGGCTGAAGCACACCGGCAACTCCGAGGGCGATAAGTGAGCCGTTGAAGCCCATTATCGTGCGGTAATTTGTGTTTATGCGTTTCATCAGAAGAGAAGATATCTCACGCAGACGGACTATGGACCAGAGGTCATCGGCTGATATCGTGATGTCCGCAATCTCCCTTGCTATGGCGGCTCCGGAGCTTATGGCAATTCCGGCGTCCGACTCTGAGAGGGCAGGTGAATCATTCACACCGTCGCCGGTCATTATCACCTTCCGGCCGTTTTTGTGCTCGTTTACGATAAATGCGGCCTTGTCCTCCGGCAGGACCTCGGAATAGAATTCATCCACGCCGACCTTTGCCGCCACTGCAGCGGCGGTCTTTTTGCTGTCGCCTGTCATCATGACTATCTTTCTGATGCCAAGCTCGTGAAGCCTTGAGATAACTTCGGCTGCTTCCTCACGCAGAGGATCCTCGATGAGTATCACAGCCGCAAGCACTCCGCTGACCGCAAGATAAAGATGGGAATATTCATCGGAGAGGTTGAGAAACTTCTCTGTTTCCTCATATGGAACATAGCATCCCTCGTCCTGAAATACGAAGTGGTAGCTGCCGATGACAACCTTCTCACCGTCTACGGATGACGATATGCCGTGAGCGACTATGTACTGCACTGTGGAGTGAGTCTCGTCATGGATAAGGTTCTCATCCTTCGCCTTTGCCACAACCGCATTTGCTATGGAGTGAGGATAATGCTCCTCAAGGCAGGCGGCGAGACGGAGAACATCGTCCCTTGAATTTCCGCTGAAGGGTATCACATCATATACTCTCGGCTCGGCCTTTGTGAGTGTGCCTGTCTTGTCAAATACAAGAGTATCGGCCTCTGCCGCTGCCTCCATGAACTTGCCGCCTTTTACGGTTATTCCGAATTTGCGGCAGTCACGGATGCCAGAGAGCACGGATATGGGCATTGCAAGCTTCAGCGCACAGGAGAAATCAACCATGAGTATTGCGAGGGCCTTGGCAGGATTCTTTGTGATGAGATATGTCAGCGCAGTGGCTCCGAGCGACCATGGGACGAGGCTGTCGGCGAGGTGCGATGCCTTATCCTCTGCTGTGGACTTGAGCTTCTCGGATTCCTCTATCATGTTCACTATGCGGTCATATCTTCCGGCGCCTGAAACCTTGTCCACACGGACAAGAAGTTCGCCGTCCTCGACGGCTGTGCCTGCATAGACACGGCTGCCGTTCTTTTTATGGACAGGCATTGATTCGCCTGTCATCGAGCTCTGGTTTACGCTGCCCTCGCCGTCGAGAACAGTGCCGTCAACGGGTATCATTCCGCCTGTGCGGATCACTATCCTGTCGCCCTCGAGGAGATCGGATGTCTTTACGAGGACATCCGGCCCGTCAGAACCGTCGGGGAGAGTGGTCTTAGCCCATACCTTATCGACATTCAGCGACATTGTCCGCGCAAGGTCATTCACGCTCTTCTTGTGGGTCCAGTCCTCAAGTATCTCTCCGATGCCGAGCAGGAACATGATAGAGGATGCGGTGTCAAAGTCACGCCTTATCATGGACACGGCTATTGCTGTGGCATCAAGCACGGGAACCTCTATCCTGCCCGAAAGCAGACAGCTGAGCCCTTTGAGCAGATATTTTACCGAACGGAAAATGGTTATGCAGGTCCTTATCGGCTGGGGAATGAATATCTTGTTGAATATGCGCTTTGCGCAGCTGAGGACGAGCTTTTCCTCATATTCACGCTCAACTGTGCGGGCAAGGCTCCGCTCGATATCTGCGCTGTGCTCGCCGTTCAGCGCTTCGTCTGCGGGAACAGGCAGAAGGGAGCTGAGCTCCGGCATTGAAAAGCTGAAGCGTGAGAGAAGCCTTATCACTTCGGCTCTGTCTCCCGAATAGAATATAACGGCATCGCATGTCCTGTCATAGACCTTTATGTCGGCTATGTTTACCTTTGAGCGGAAATAGAGGTCAAGAAGCTCTGCTTCGATGAGCCTCATCCGCTTCATTTCGAGATGAACCCTTATGCGTCCCTTTGATTCATGAAGAATCTTGCATTTCATTAAAAACAGTCCTTTATATATGACAACAGAGGGAACCCCTGTTTGAGGGTCCCTCCTGTCAGAAATTATTGGTTTAAAACAGCCTTTGAGCTGAAATCAGCTTCCGCAGACTTCTGCGGCGCAGGATGTTATTCTGCAGCTTCCTCTGCGGGCTCTTCTGCAGCGTCAGCTTCGTCGGCTTTGTCAGCTTCATCAGCGACGACAGTTGAGCAGTCCTCAACTGTCTCTGCTTCTGCGGCTCTCTTCTCGTTTATGTCCTTTGCGTCGGCGAGGACATCGTCACAGCCTTCCTTGACCTTTGTTGCTGCGCTCATCACGCCGTCCTTTGCGCGCATCACTGCGGCCGCTGTCTGTGCGTAAACATTCTTCGCATCCTTGCTGCCGAGAATCTTGAGTCCTGCGGTACCGAAAAGAAGTCCGCCTGCGAATAATCCGAGTTTTGTCCAGATCATGATATACCTCCGAATATGGAAAAATTAAAGGGCTTTAAGTAAAAAGGGCAGAGGCAGTCTCAGGAACCTGATATCAGTGCCGATTTTACGGATAGTCCATCAGTTTTTATTAATTGTGCAGATTGTAGCATAACTGCACAAAAATGTCAATAATATTTTGTGCAAAATAGCATATGCTAACTTTTGTAATACAGAGCTATCGAAAGTAAAATGCGACTAATTGTTCGATTATGCTTACTTTTGCGTTTGCTGATAAGCCTGCGTAACAGGCTTCGTGACGCGCAGCAAACTTTGTGACAGGCTGTGAAATCTGCCGTATATTAAACAGTGTTATGCTCTTCGTAATAACTGTGTAAAATTATGTGAAAAGCTGTGATGCAGGTAAGACTTAAATTCCGGAAAGCCTTGTATAAAGTGCAGAGTATTCTGAAACAGGAAAGAAGCGGTCTGCAGAATAGAGGCGGCGGAAATCGATAAAATAAAAAATTGAAATCAGGCGAAGGAAACTGCGGAAAATAAAAAATCTGCAACACTTCTGCAACACACCGCCGGGTATAATCATGACATAAAGAAACGGAGAGAAAAGGCTCCGCAAAATATAAAGATTAAGGGAGAAAAACAAAATGAAGGCTTTAAAGGGATTTTTAAGAAAGATTTTCACATCATATGATAAGATGAACAGGGAAACAGCTCAGGCTGCGGTATCGACAGGCTTCAGATCAATGCTTGCTGATATGTAAAAAAGTTCTTTCTGAAGGGCATCCGGTAAAGGGAGGGAAATAAAATGACAGTTTTAACATATATAATATTATTTACAGGAATACTGACAGCGGTAAATTCAGTGTGCGGACTGATTGCAGCGGTCAGGATAGAATCGGACTTCGGAATTAAGATAAATTCCGGAAAGCTGCTGATAGGACTCGGACTTATCACCGAGGCGGTCTATCCACTCTTTGGAATAAGCTTCCTTCTCGGCAGGGCGATGATAATCACGGGAATAGTGATGATCATATTCGTCATAGGCAGGGCATCTATGCAGAGCTGCAGTGCTGTTTCCTGACTGCACAAAAGACAGATACAAATTATGCAGGGTCCGGGCAATAGTCCGGGCTTTTGCTTTTGTGAGTGCCTTTTTGGAAAGCTTACGGACTGCACGATTGAACAGAGGCTCAAAAAGTGATAAACTCTAAAGAGTATAAACTCTGAAGAGTAAAAAAATCAAAATGGTAATTAACTCAAAGAGAGATAAACTCAAAGAGCGATAAACGCAGAGAGTGATAAGCTCAGAGAACTATAAACTCATTGAGTGAAAATCTCACAGAATAAAAAAGTTGCAGAAAATATTCACAGAGCGGCGAAATTGAAAATTGGCAGGCTCGGGAAAAAATCAAGGAGCGATTTGCTTGAGGGGCAATAATCCCGACAAGCGGCAGGAAAATTAAAATCTACTCAAGAGGTTATGAACAGGGGTGTTGACAGGATGTTGAAGATAATGAATATATGGAAGAGCAGACGGTCCGTGGCGCTGCTCATGGCGGCAGTGATGGCGGCATCGGTCCTGACAGGCTGCTCCTCGGAAAAAAGCGGCGGAGCAGGCGTGACTGCCGCTGAAACGGCCGCTGTGTCAGTAGATGAAGCGGCTGCAGAGATGTCGGAAATTTCAGCTTCTTCTGACACAGATACCGCTTCAGCCGATTACAATGACGGCAAAGAGGCTGATACAGACAGCAATGTGACAAACGGGCTGCCTGTGGTATCGGACGGGAATTATCCCGAAAGCTTTGATCTCAGGGATTACGGCTATGTGACTCCGGTAAAGCTGCAGAATCCATTCGGCTACTGCTGGGCATTTGCTGCCTGCGCGGCAGCCGAGACAAGCATACTCTCGAGTCTCGGAAAGACCTATGAGGAAACAGGACTCGACCTCTCGGAGCATCATCTTGCGTGGTTTGCAAAGTCACACATTCCTGCTGAGGGTGAGGACGGCTATGACAGCTCAAACTCACAGTCAGGTGAGGGATATTACACTCAGTCATGGGCAGAGCCGGGAGACTATGAGGGCGGCTACCCTCTGTATGCGATACCGGCCTTTGCCGCAGGCATTGGTGCAGCATCCGAGGAGACGGCTCCATACATGGGAAAGAACGGCGAAAAGCAGTACATAAGCGCATTCGGAATATTCGGGAAGCAGGCTTACTGCTACTCTGCAGATGATGACTGGTCGCTTGATGAGGATATAAGATACTCGAGAATGTATGATCTTGAGGCGGCATATCTTCTGCCTGAGATGGCGGCAGACGGTGACAGCCTCAATGAGGAGGGCATAGAGGCTGCAAAGCAGATGCTTGTCACGGGTCACGGCATAGCGGTCGCCTTTACCACCGATGATGAAAATGACGAGGATGCTCCGAAATACATGAACGAAAAGACGTATGCCCACTATGCCTATGAAAAAACATACGCAAACCACTGCGTATGCATAGTCGGCTGGGATGACAGCTACTCAAGGGAGAATTTCAACAGCGACAATCCTCTGCCCGCAGGTGACGGCGCCTGGATAGCAAAGAACAGCTGGGGGGCGAAGGATGAGGAATTCCCGAACAAAGCTGACTGGGGAATTGACGGAACGGGATATTTTTATATATCCTACTATGACATGAGCCTTGAGCTTCCGTCGGCCTTTGACTTTGACACCACTGCCGATTCCTCCCAATATGATGTTGTCGGGCAGTATGATTTCCTGATGACTGCAGACAACACTTATCATGAGGACGAGAACAAGGTAGTGACAGCAAATGTTTTTGAGGCCGAGGAGGATATGAGCCTTGAGGCAGTCGGCACGATGTGCTCATTTCCTGGAGTGAGCATAACTTACGAGGTATACATTCTGGACGATGATTTTACCGGCCCGACGGACGGAACTGCGGCGGCTTCATTTGAGAGAGACTACACTTATGCAGGTTATTACAGGGAAAAGCTTGACTCTCCGATAGAGCTTAAGAAGGGACAGAAATACTCGGTGACTGTATGTCAGAAGGACTCGGAAAAATACTACTATCAGTATGCTGAGAGCCTGACCGGCGCCGACAGTATTCTCTCGCTTTTCTCAAGCGACTACTATGTTGCGATAATGAATGAAGGCGAGAGCTTCATAAGCTTCGAGGGCAAGGGCTGGCAGGATATGCGTGATTACCTTGAGATAGAGGGAGACGGCACGGATGCGGCGGCATTCGATAATTTTTCGATAAAGGCATTCGGAAGGTCGAAGTGAAGAAGACAGTATCAGAGGACATCGGTCAGCAGATTTATTATCGTGTTTGACACAAGAAAGCCTTCGGGTGTGAGGGAAATCCTGCCGCCTGAAGTATTTACAAGCTGCTTCGGAAGCGAGGCGGCTTTTTTCATGAGCTCCGCGAATACTGACGGGCCGTTTTCATATGCCGAGAGGGCTTCACCTGTCAGGCCTTCGGTGAGCCTGAGGCCGAGCATTATTTTCTCGCTGATATCTCCGCCTCTGCCGTCGGGAACAGGAGAAGCGCCGTTCAGAAAATCTTTCAGGCTTCTCCCGAAAAAGAATCTTTCATTTTTCATAAAGCTGTGGGCGGCGGGACCTATGCCGAGATACTCCTCATCATGCCAGTAGTGAAGGTTATGCTTTCCCTCAAATCCCGGCTTTGAGAAATTGCTTATCTCGTACTGAGAGAATCCGCATTCTGAGAGCTTTTTCACACAATGAAGATAAAGGTCGCTCACTCTGTCATCATCGGGGAGGAGAAGTTCACCTTTTCCGGCTTTTCTGTGGAAAACCGTGCCCTCCTCTATCTTGAGTATATAGGAGGAAACATGGCTGACTCCGAGGGATGAGCAGAAAGCTATGCTCTTTGAGAGCTTATCCTCTGTCTGACCTGGTAGCCCTGTCATGAGGTCGAGTGAAATATTATCAAATCCGGCTTTTTTCGCATCTTCGACTGCGTCTTTCACATCCTCTGCGCTGTGAGGCCTGCCGAGAAAGGCAAGCTCATCGGCATTTGCGGACTGCAGGCCGAGGGAGAGACGGTTAAAGCCGCCTTTCCTTATCTTTTCAAAGAAGTCACGATTTACGGAACCGGGGTTTGCTTCAACCGTGACCTCTGCAGAGGCGGTGACGGGAAAATTTTCCATGACGGATGAGAGAAGCTCATTAAGGGCATCCGCGCCGATAAGGCTCGGGGTACCTCCGCCGAAATAGACGGTATCAATGCTTCTGCCGCTGTATATTTCCGAATAATGTTCAATGCGTTTCTTTACTTCCGGGACATAAAGCTCTGTATCTCCCAAGGACGGCTTCTTTGAATAGAAGTCGCAGTAGGGACACTTTTTTTCACAGAACGGTATGTGTATATAAAGTCCGAATGGAGTCATGGAAAACACCTGCTTTTCTCTGATTGAATAAGACTTCTGATAATGTGAATTTTCAAAAACCGGCGGCGAGGGCAGAAAACCGGACATTGACAGAAAGCCGGCGCAGCCGGAAAAGCGAACACATTTTGCCCGGTGAAACTAATCAGCTGCATCTGATGAAAATTCAGAAATTTCCGGATAATGCGCTGATATCTGCATTCCTTACAAAACAGCCATTAACTGCCGGGGTTGTGGTAAGATTACTGTCCATAAAAGCATAAAGAGCATCGAAGCGGCCGGCCCCGGTGCTCTTTCTGATTTCAGTGAGGAGATTATCAGTCATCATCAAGCTTGAGGACTGCCATGAAGGCCTCCTGCGGAACCTCGACCGTGCCGAGCTGACGCATGCGCTTCTTGCCTTCCTTTTGCTTTTCAAGCAGCTTCTTCTTTCGGGTTATATCGCCGCCGTAGCACTTGGCAAGGACATCCTTTCGCATTGCCTTTACTGTCTCTCTTGCGATTATCTTGCCGCCGATGCAGGCCTGGACCGGAACCTCGAAGAGCTGTCTCGGTATCTTATCCTTGAGCTTCTCACACATGCGTCTTGCTCTCGGATAGGCTTTCTCGGAATGGATGATGAAGGAGAGCGCATCGACCACCTCGCCGTTCAGCATGATATCGAGCTTGACAAGACTTGATTTCTGGTAGCCTTTCAGCTCATAGTCAAAGGATGCGTATCCCCTTGTACGGGATTTGAGGGCATCGAAGAAGTCATAGATTATCTCGTTTAGCGGAAGCTCGTAGTGAATATCGACTCTGTCGGTATCGATGTAGCTCATATCCTTGAAGACGCCGCGCCTTTCCTGGCAGAGCTCCATTATATTTCCGACATACTCGGTCGGGGAATATATATGGGAGTTTGTCATGGGCTCCTCGGCTTCCTTTATCTGTGAGGGGTCCGGGTAATTGGTGGGGTTATCGATGAGGACAACCGTGCCGTCTGTCTTTGTTATCCTGTATACAACGCTCGGGGCGGTTGTGATAAGGTCGAGATTAAACTCTCTCTCAAGTCTC
>R21__coassemble_815_pt1 | contig 23900 bp, 19 predicted proteins | sample R21__metabat2_high_PE_066 | metagenome-assembled genome bin R21
TCGCTCGTGGTTAACTTCGCTTCGCTCGTGGTTAACTTCGCTTCGCTCGTGGTTAACTTCGCTTCGCTCGTGGTTAGCTTCGCTTCGCTCGTGGTTAGCTTCGCTTCGCTCGTGGTTAGCTTCACCCCGTTCGTGGCTGTGAAGCTGAACGCAAGGCGACTGAGGGGTCCATCCAATCTCCCTGTTTCAACTTTTTTGCAGATGCTTTGCTTGTATTCAAAACCGCAATTTGATAGTATGTAAGTTGAAGTATAGTCGGCAGAAATCCGCCGATGACCTCAGCTGAAAGATTTCACCTTCAAAAACAGAAAGGACTTCTTTTATGAATACAGAAGAGCTTTATATCACAAACCTCTATGACCTCAGCCATACAAAGGCTGCGCGCCTTCTTGAAAGATATACCTATCCGTGGGAGGCCCTCCCGGATATAGGAGCGTTCATCCTCGAGACAGGAAAGCATCTCTCGCCGTCAAAGTATACCATGGTCGGCGATAATGTCTGGATATCCCGCTCGGCTAAGATTTACCCCAATAACTATATCGCAGGGCCCGCAATAATCGGTCACAATACCGAGGTCCGCCCCGGAGCGTTCATCCGCGGCAATGCCCTCATCGGCGAGAACTGCGTCATCGGAAACTCCACCGAGCTGAAGAATGTCATCATCTTCGATAATGTCCAGGTGCCTCACTATAACTATGTCGGAGATTCCATCCTCGGCTATAAATCCCATATGGGAGCAGGATCCATAACCTCCAATGTCAAGCAGGATAAGACCCTCGTCACCGTAAAGATCGGCGATGAAAGAATAGAAACAGGACTCAAAAAATTCGGCGCAATGCTCGGCGATAATGTCGAGATAGGCTGCAATACCGTCATGAATCCCGGCACCGTCATCGGCAGAGGCAGCCATGTCTATCCGCTCTCTTCCGTACGCGGTTTCGTCCCCGCAGGCCGCATCTATAAGAGCCGCAGCGAGATAGCCGAGATACAGAACAGCTGACAAAAATACACGATAATCCGAACCTTCATAACTCATGCTCTGTGATAGAAAAATTGTTATGAAGCGGAAAAATTATTTGAGCAGCCTGATTTAACAGGGTAACCTCATCTTTCACGCCTGCCCTTACCGCCTTCTGTAAAACGAGTAAGACCAAAGGTCATCGGATGTCGGGAGGGAAAGGCAGCAAAAGTGCGTGAAAAGCCTTCCCCTTTGGGAAAGGTTCAGACGGATGAGGTAATGAACACACCCGGGTGAGAAACAACTTTCAAAAAGGTATACTATTTTCAAACATGTTGGATTTAATAAACAAAATAATCAATCACGATCTTTTCCAGTATGTCATGCTGGCGGCGAGGATAATAACCCCCGTAATGGCGCTGTTCGTGGTCTGGCGAAGCTATACATCCTTCAAGAAGAGCCTTCGTCATTATGACCCCGTGCTCATGCTGACCGACCCTGTCACCGGAGCCGCCTTCCCCATACTCTACTGGGAAAACTCCATAGGCCGCGCAAAGACCTGTGACATAGTCATCCCCGATATGATGGTATCCCGTGACCATGCCGTCCTGCTCAGGCGTGATGAGGGCTGGTTCATAGTCGATACCGGCTCCAAGGGCGGAATTCTCGTCAATGACGAGCCGGTCGAGGGCCGCCGCCTCATCGGAATCGGCGATATCATCACCATCGGTGCAACAAGACTTATTCTCGAGAAGACCGACGGCATCACAACACAGCGCAGAAAGCTCTTCCGCGGCTTCAGAAAGCAGGCGGCATCACCTTTCTTCCTCATGTTCGTCACCATGCTTGTCCAGATATCCATGACCGTACAGCTCATGTTCGGTACAGGCGAGATACTCATGGATCCCCTCACGCCCTTCATCGGGCTGCTTGCCGTCGACTGGATATTCTTCTTCTTTTCAACGAAGATACTCCACCGCATAAGCTTTGAGCTTGAAACGGTAGGACTGCTGCTGTCGAGCATCGGCATACTTCTGCTCACAGGCGAGGGAGACAGCATGACACAGCTCGTGTCCATGATAATCGGCATAGTGATATTCTCCCTCCTGATAATATTCCTCGAAAATACCGACTTCGTGGCAAAGTACCGCTATATTCTCGGCGGATTCGCAATACTTCTCTTCCTTGCCAATATCGTCCTCGGCACAGAGGTCAACGGCTCGAAGAACTGGATATACATCGGTTCCCTCAGCTTTCAGCCCTCGGAGTTCATCAAGGTTATCTTCGTCATAGTCGGAGCAAGTACCCTTGACCGCCTTCAGACCAAGAAGAACCTCACAGAGTTCATCGCCTTTGCCGGCGTCTGCCTCGGCTTCCTCTTCTATATGAGGGACTTCGGCTCAGCCTGCATATTCTTTGCCGGCTTCCTCGTCATCGCGTTCATGCGCTCAGGCTCCATCAGAACCATTGCGCTCATACTTGCGGTTGCGGTCCTCGGCGTGATAATGATAATCTCCTTCAAGCCCTATGTCGCCGAGCGATTCGCCGGATGGATGCATGTCTGGGATCACATAAACGATTCCCTCGGCTACCAGCAGACCAGAGCGCTGACATATATCGCAAGCGGAGACCTCTTCGGCATGGGACTCGGCAGAGGCTACCTGCACTTCATAGCAGCAGGTGACTCCGACCTCGTCTTCGGCATGCTATCGGAGGAGCAGGGACTGCTCATGAGCTTCACCGTCCTCTTTGCCCTTGCCCTCCTCATCATGTACACAAGAGCCGATGTGGCAAGAAGCCGCTCGACTTTCTATTCCATTTGTTCAAGCGCGGCAGCAGGAATACTTCTCTTTCAGACCTGCCTGAATGTATTCGGCACCACCGATATTCTCCCCCTTACGGGAGTCACACTGCCGTTCATCAGCGCAGGCGGATCCAGTATGATATCCGTCTGGGGAATGCTTGCCCTCATCAAGGCGAGCGATGAGCGGACCTATGCCGCAAGACGGGCAAACCACCGTGAGCGGAAAGAGTTCAAGCGGGAGGAGCTTGAGGAGCGCAGAGCCGCCGCAAAAGCCCGCTACGGAGTCGATGAGGACACCGCAGAGATATATGTCCCCAAGGTCGACCATGAGGGCATGCGCGCGGTCAGAAATCAGTATGAGGATGCCTATGACCGCCGTGACCCCGGCAGGCGCTTCAAAGATAAGTACGGAGCCTCTCCCAAGCCTGCAGTTTCCCGTAACCGCAGAACGGCAGCGCCCTACTACGATAAGAATGACTATGTATCTCCTGCCGCCGATGATTATGACGAATACACCGGCTATGACGAGAACTTCGAAGACGATTACTCCGATTACGAGGATGAGTATTCCGATACAAACCGCGCCGCAGAGGACGATGACATCCGCCGCGGCATAACACAGAAGATGAACTACCGGAATATCGAGGAGGACATCTTCAGCGTAAGGAGGGATGACGATAAATGAGAACAGTCGGAAAAAGATCTCTTGTGCTCTATATCCTCCTTGCCTGCTTCATTGCGGGTTGCGGATTTCTCGCCTTCAAGATAATCACAAACGGAAGCTCCTGGGTCACCCAGGCATATAACGGACATATCTATGCCGAGGATGCAACCGCCGTCACAGGCAATATCTATGACAGAAACAAAAATCTCCTCGCCACCACCGTGGACGGTGAGAGAATATATAACGATGACGAGACCATCAGAAAAGCCCTGCTTCATACCGTCGGCGACAGCTCGGGATATATCGGCACCAGTGTGCAGTCGCTCCTCAGGGCAAAGCTCATGGGCTATAATATCTTCACAGGCCTCAACCGCACACCCCTCACCGAGATAGGCTTCAACAATATGACCCTGAGTCTTGACGCAAACATCTGCAGGGTCGCCTACAATGCCCTCGGCAGCTATAACGGCGCTGTGCTTGTCTACAACTATCAGACAGGCGAGATAATCTGCAAGGTTTCAAAGCCGAGCTACGATCCCGGAGCCGTCCCGTCAGACCTTCTGACAAACAGCTGCTATGACGGAGTCTTTGTGGATAATACCATATCCTCCTCATATACTCCGGGTTCAATCTTCAAGATAGTCACGGCCGCATGCGCCATGGAATATTTTGATGACTGGGCAACCCGAACCTATACCTGCAATCAGGTGATGGAATTCGATGACGGTGATATAACCTGCCTCGGAAACCACGGCACCCTCAATATCGAGCAGGCCATGGAATACAGCTGCAACTGCTACTTTGCCCAGCTTGCCATAGAGCTCGGCGCCGAGAGGCTGCAGGATACCGCCGAGGACCTCGGCTTCAACCGCTCCTTCAGCTTCACAGATTTCACCACAGGCGAGAGCCTGATAAATCTCACAAGCTCCACCAAGGATGTCTTTGTCGGATGGGCAGGCGTCGGTCAGTATACCGATACCGTAAACCCCATGCACTATCTCTGCCTCATGGGAGCGATAGCAAACGGCGGCAGCTTCGTTGAGCCGACAGTCACCACCGACAGCATTTTCGGCACCACAGGCAGCAAGACAAAGCTCATGAATTCCACCATGGCCTCGAACCTCAAGGACCTTCTAAGAAAGGATGTCGAATATTATTACGGCGACAGCATGTTCCCCAGCGGCTGGGAGGTCTGCGCAAAGACCGGTACCGCTGAGGTCGGAGATGATGCCGAGCCGAATGCGTGGATAGTCGGCTTCAGCTCGAATACAGCTTACCCCTATGCCTTTGTAATCTGTGTGGAAAACGGCGGCTCAGGCTACAGCGTTGCCGGAGGTGTCGCAAGCACAGTGCTCAGCGCAATGGCAGGATAATTCAGTGAAAAGTGTTCAGTGATTAGTGGTCAGTGGCAGCAATCAGCCGCTCCCTTATGAAAGCAGAAAGGCAGTTTCTTTGCCAAGGGCGCCCTCTGAACAACTGCGTACGGGGAGCTGAACGCAAGCTAACCTGAGCAGCCTTCAGCAACACATAAAAATTTTTAAGCAGGGCATCTGTTTTTTCGCCGGATGCCCTGCTTTCTGTATTCCGGCGGCCGATATTCTGCGTCTCAAATATTCTGCATTCTGCGTTATACATTTTGCATACCCGATAAACCTTGATTTTACCGTGTAAACTGATATAATTTGTTCAGGAAAATCATTACGAGTCTGAGCTGCCGATAAAATAGCGGCAGAAATTAAAGACATCAGTACATAAAAAATAAACATCAAACGAAAGGAAACACAGAAAATGGCAAGAATCAGTATTGGAGAAAAATTACCCGATTTCAAGGTAGACACATCAATGAAGAGAGGCACAAGCTTCTCGGAGATAGCCGGAGGAAAGCCCGCAATGTTTGTGGTGCTCCGCTACATCGGATGCCCGTCATGCCGCTATGATGTCCATGTCCTCACTCAGAAGTATTCCGAGTTTCAGGCAAAGGGCGTGAATGTCGCAGTAGTCATGCAGAGCACAGTCGAGAACCTCGAGGAGAGCCTGAAGGACGCAGCCGTCCCGTTCCCGATAGTGTCCGACCCCGACATGAAGATATATAACGAGCTCTCAGTCGAGCCTGCGAAGGATATGGCAGGACTTGTCGGCGGAGATATGGAGAAGCTTCAGGCAAAGGGCGCAGAGTGCGCAAAGCTCGGCTTCGAGCACGGCAAGTATGAGGGCATAGAGGAGCAGCTCCCCGCATTCTTCTATGTTGAACCCGATCTCACAGTGAAGGTCGCCCATTACGCATCCACAATAGTCGATATGCCTACAGCCGACGATATGCTCGCCATGATTTAAGAAAAACCTGAAAGATAAGCCTCTGAGATTGCCCTCAGCCAAAACTTTGCAAGTTAAACTCTGCAAGTTAAACTCTGCAAGTTAAGCTCTGCAAGTTAAGCTCTGCGGACATCTCAGCATGTGCCTTATGAAGCCCTGAAAGGGATTAAAATCAGATTCTTGAAAAACGAAAAAGAAGGTAAAAACAGAATGCAGATTAACGGACAGAGGGAGTTTGATCTCCTGAATAAGATAGGCTTTATCCGTACAGCAGGCTCAGGCGAGGAGCTGAAAGCCGCCGAGATAATAAAGGCAGAAGTCGAGTCCATCGGACTTGAGGCCAGAATTGAGCCATTCAATATCTGGGATGCAGTAGTCGAGAAGGCAGAGCTTGAGGTCATCGAGCCATACAATAAAAAATACACAGTCACCTGCTATAAGGGCTGCGCAGACTGTGAGAACCTCGAAGCCGATTTCCTCTATGTTGAAAATGCAGGCGATGTGTCCCTCAAGGAAGCAAAGGGAAAGATAGTCCTCCTCAATGGCTATCTGAGACTCCCTGTGTATAAGAAGCTCCTGAAAGCAGGAGTCGCGGGCTTCATCACCTACAGCGGCACTCTCCTCGAGACGGAGGAGGACTCCGACCTCTTCACAAGAGTCCTCAGAGAGAAGCTGCGCGCCCACGGCAGCCTTCCGGGAGTAAACCTCAGGGCAACAGATGCCTTTGATATTGTTAAAAGCGGCGCAAAGCGTGTCCGGATGACAACAAAGAACCATGCCGTCACTCTTGAGTCAAGGAATGTCATCACAGAGATAAAGGGCACAAAGTACCCTGATGAGATAGTCGTCTTCGGCTCTCACATGGACTCCGTGCCGTTCTCAACAGGAGTTTACGATAACGGCGCAGGCTCTGTCATCCACATGGAGACACTCCGTTATTTCAAGGAGAATCCTCCCGCAAGGACAGTCCGCTTCTGCTGGTACGGCTCCGAGGAGATAGGTCTCGAGGGCTCACAGGCCTATGTGAGAGACCACAAGGATGACCTCGATAAGGTGGTCTACATGGTAAATACCGATGTCGGCGGCTGCGTGCTCGGCTCAGAGACCGCAATAGTCCTCGGCAGCAAGGAGATGACAGACTATGTAGACGGCTTCATGAAGCAGGCAGGCTACGATGTGGATGTCAAGCAGGATATCTACTCCTCCGACTGCATACCTTTCGCAGACAACGGAATCCCGTCCATCAACTTCATGCGTTTCTCAAGGGACGGCGGAGCATTCATTCACTGCCGCTATGATATAATCGACTATCTCTCAGCGGATGCCCTCGCCCACACAACAAAGCATGTCGTGGACTTCTGCGGCAGGCTTGTGAACTCAGCAGTATTCCCCGAGAAGCGTGAGATACCCGAGGATATGAAGAAGAAGGTCGATGAATACCTCTACAAGAAAGAGATGGAAGAGCTGAAAGCCAAGGCTTAAAGCTGAAGCTTCAGGCAAATGTAAAAATTCCGCCATCCTGCCGATTTATGCAAAAGCACTGATGCATCTGCGATGTAACGGTGCAGCCGAGCAGCTGGGTAGCTGAGCAGCTGGACAGCTGCAGACAAAAGCTCAAAACCACCGCTTTCATCCCCATCAAACAGCTAATTGCATCCATGAGCAATAATCGGCGCAGACCGTCGACAAAGGACCCCTCCCAATCCGGGAGAGGCCCTTTTTACCTGTGGCTGCGCAAATTGCGCTAATGCAGAGAATTTTCATACCACAGGCCGGGCAAAGCAGAATATAATTTCTGCCACAGGCGATGACGAGGACCTGCAGACCGCATACTGCAATTTTGATATCTTGAAATAATCACGGTACCGTGATATAATGAAGAAAAAACAGCATGGGATGCAGTTTAAAAATGCCGGTATTAGCTCGATTTTACGGGATAGTGATAAAAATGTATTTCCTCCAAAGCGAACATGATCCGCCTCATATACATGCCATGTATAATGATGATGTTGCCGCCATTGATTATATGACAGGAGAGGTACTTGAAGCGCTCAATATGGTTCGTGAATGGATTGAATTAAACAGAGACGACATTAAGATGATATGGGAAACACAGGAGTTCAGAAAACTTCCACCGCTGGAATAAAGGAGTAAAGTTATGTTTCATAAGGTTAAGAATGTTACCGCATTGCCGGATTTCAAATTGAGCGTGCAGTTTTGTGAGGGGGTTACTAAATTCTATGATGTAAAACCATTATTTGATAAATTGCAGGTATTCCGCTATTTCATAGACAGAGCAGAGGAATTTTATGCAGTCAGCGTTGATATGGGCGGCTACGGTATTGTTTGGAATGATGACCTTGATCTTTCGTGTGATGAATTATGGGAACACGGAATACAGACAGAAACGCCCTTTGACGGTCTGATGTCATTTGCAGATGCTTCCGAGCTCTGGGGTCTGAATGAGAGCACATTAAGAAAAGCCGTTGCGTATGGAAAACTGATCAACGGTGTGGATGTCTGTAAATTTGGAAAACAGTGGATAGTATCCGTAAAGGCCATGAAACGCGAATACGGTGAAGAGGGAAACAAAAAAACAGCAGTATGATTTTTTACTGCTGTCGGAAACCGGAAGTCACATCCGGGCATGCTTTGAAGGCAGACCGGCTGTGGCTTTTTATTTTTCCGGTGACCGTTCACTATAAGGTCTCAGGTCATTGCATCTTGCCCTGTACGAAAACCCTGCCGGACCTGTAAACCTCACTCATCCTTTATTCTCCCCGGAACGGCTGTAAATCCAAACATCGCAAGCGCCTGATTTACTTTATCAAGGCGAACAGTTTCCTTGCCCTGTTCAAGCTCTCTTATGAACCTTAAACCGAGACCCGAGCGTATCGCAAAATCTTCCTGTGTCAGGCCGGCCTTTTTTCTCTCCTGCCTGATAAATTTACCAATATTATTCATGAAATTATATTACACCCTTTCGGGTATAACGTCAGGCAATATATATGTAAATTATACCCGCACGGGTATAAAATATTTTTCAGGATTTTGTGACTGAACTGTTGCCGAAATTGAACACCTCCGAATGAAGCTTTATTCCGCTTTGCGCAAGCCGAAGCCTGCTGAAACGAAGCTGAGCACAGCCGGAATAAAGCTTATCGCAGGTAAACACCGCCAAAAAATCGGATGCGAGCCTGAAACCCTGCCCGCATCCGATTTTTATTAATGTATATTTCTGCCGCTATGGCTTTATTTTATCAGAACTCGTTTCCCGGGAACTTCGGTATTCCGTCAAAGCCCTTCTGAAGGTCCTCATCTGTCGGAATGTAGTCGACCATCTTCCCGTCATGGAAGGATTCATAGGCAACCATGTCAAAGTAGCCAGTTCCCGTGAGGCCGAAGAGGATAGTCTTTTCCTCGCCCGTCTCCCTGCACTTGATAGCCTCGTCAATGGCTGTGCGGATTGCGTGAGAGCTTTCCGGAGCCGGGAGTATTCCCTCTGTGCGCGCGAACATCTCAGCCGCCTCAAATACAGCCGTCTGCTCGACAGATACAGCCTCCATGAGTCCGTCATGGTAAAGCTGAGAGAGTATCGAGCTCATGCCGTGGAATCTCAGTCCTCCTGCGTGATTCGGAGAAGGAATGAAGCCTGAACCCAAGGTGTACATCTTTGCAAGAGGGCAGATCATTCCCGTGTCGCAGAAATCGTAAGCGAACTTTCCTCTTGTGAAGCTCGGGCATGAAGCAGGCTCTACCGCAATTATCCTGTAGTCCTTCTCTCCCCTGAGCTTTTCTCCCATAAACGGAGAAATGAGTCCTCCGAGGTTCGAGCCGCCGCCTGCGCAGCCGATGATTATGTCAGGTGTGATGCCGTATTTGTCAAGAGCAGCCTTTGCCTCGAGTCCTATGACAGACTGATGCAGAAGCACCTGATTGAGCACGCTGCCGAGAACATATCTGTAGCCATCGTTCTTTGTAGCAACCTCAACTGCCTCGCTTATTGCGCAGCCAAGGCTTCCGGTTGTGCCCGGGTGAGCCTCGAGTATCTTTCTTCCGACCTCTGTAGTCATGGAAGGTGACGGCGTTACATTCGCTCCGTAGACCCTCATGACCTCACGGCGGAACGGCTTCTGCTCGTATGAAACCTTTACCATGTAGACCTTGCAGTCGAGTCCGAAGTATGCGCATGCCATGGAGAGGGCTGTGCCCCACTGTCCGGCGCCTGTCTCTGTTGTGACGCCCTTGAGTCCCTGCTTCTTGGCGTAGTAGGCCTGAGCGAGAGCCGAGTTCAGCTTGTGACTTCCTGATGTGTTGTTGCCCTCAAACTTGTAGTATATCTTAGCAGGAGTTCCGAGAGCCTTCTCAAGGTGATATGCCCTCATCAGCGGAGACGGGCGGTATGTCTTGTAGTATTCCTGTATCTCCTCGGGTATGTCTATGTAAGCTGTCGTGTCGTCAAGCTCCTGGGCGATGAGCTCATCGCAGAATATCGGAGAGAGCTCCTCAGGCTTCAGCGGCTCGTGGGTAGCGGGATTGAGAAGCGGAGCCGGCTTGTTCTTCATGTCAGCTCTCACATTGTACCACTGCTTCGGTATCTCGTTTTCATCCAGATATATTTTATATGGGATTTTGTTTTCAGCCATTTTTGTTTTTTTCCTTTCCGTCTGCTTTTCTTAAGCCTTGCTTATAATATCACTTGATTTGCCCGCAGTAAAATGATAAAATGCAAGCATATGATAAGTAAAACTTATGGTAAAGGAAAATACTGATGAACTTAAACCGTCTTGAATATTTTGTCGCCGCAGCCGAGATGCTGAATTTCACGAAGGCCGCCGAGCGCTGCCACATCTCACAGACTGCGATGACACAGCAGATGCATGCCCTTGAGGATACCCTCGGGGTCGATCTCTTCATAAGGAACAACCACCATGTGGAGCTGACAAACGCAGGAAAAGTGTTCCTCGATGAAGCCAGAGCAATACTTGAGCGAAGCTACGAGGCCGTGCGGCTTGCAAGGCTTGCCTCAGAGGGCGATACAGGCGAGATAACCATAGGCTACATAAACGGCTACGGCCACAGCGATTTTGCCCAGCTGCTGCGAAACTTTCACATCACCTTCCCGAATATAAACATCAAGCTTGTCAGGAACAACATGAGCGTCCTTCTCGATATGCTCAGCCGCCGCGAGTGCGATCTCATCTTTGCGGTTGCGCCGTTTGAGAGAAAGCACCCGGAGTTTGACCATCTTTATTTCGGCAGCTACCCTGTAATGGGAGTCATGCCGGTGACCCATCCCCTCTCCTCAAGGCAGAGCCTTACCTACCACGACCTGAAGAACGAGAAATTTATAATGATGCAGCCCTCGGGCAGACCGAAGGAGCAGATGGAGGAATCCTTCCTCATCTATGAGCGGGGCGGCTATATGCCTGATGTTGTAGGCATGGAGGGCGATCCCGAAACTCTCCTTCTCATGATTTCCACAGGTCTTGGCATCAGCATCCTCCCCGAATATATCGTGAAGCCTTATCAGCAGTATAAGATGCTAAAAATTCTCCCCATGCTGAAGCCGGACGGACAGGCCGAGACGGTTGACTTCGAGATAAGCTGGTCGCCCGAGAATCATAATCCCGCCATAGACCACTTTCTGAGCCTTGTCTCAGGCACGAAAGTACAGCTGTCCTGACCACGGTCATAGGGAGATGCGCCCTGAGGTTTCCGGTCAGGATTTCAGGAAAAATGACCGGCCGGTAATTTTACACACAATAATTTCACGCAGATACACTGCACCAGGAGAAGAAAATGCAGAATTTTTCATCAGCTCAGAAGCACCGTCCACAGGTAGACATGAAAAAAGAGAGCCGGACTCAGCCGGTAAAGGCTGCGGCAAAGGTCCTCTGCTTCGGTTCGCTCAATATAGACTACACCTATTCGGTGCCGAGGTTTGTGGAGAGAGGAGAGACAGTCCCCTCCACAAGGCTCGATACCTTCACAGGCGGCAAGGGGCTGAATCAGTCCATCGCCCTCGCAAGAGCCATGGAAATCAGCTCCTCCGCAGATATAGCAGACTGCGAAAGTGCTGCAGGCTCCGCTCATTCCGTCAGCATAGCCGGAATGATAGGAGAAGAGGGCATTTTCCTGAAGGATGCCATGGATGCTGCAGGGGTAGATACCTCGCTCATGAGAGTGCTCTCCGATATAAGAACAGGCCATGCGATAATCCAGAACAACGCAGAGGGCGACAACTGCATAATTATCTTCGGCGGCGCAAACCGTGAGATAACTCCCTCTTACGCAGATGAAGTCCTGTCACACTTTTCCGCCGGCGATGTGATAGTCATGCAGAACGAGATAAGCTCTGTCTCAAACATTATGAAGGCCGCAGCCGCAAAGGGCATGAAGATAGTGATGAACCCCTCCCCCATAGATGACGAGGTGTTCAGGCTTCCGCTCGAGCTTACCGACCTGATGATACTCAATGAGATAGAGGCAGGCGCGCTGCTCGGAAAGCAGGTGGATGTCCGGGATGCAATAAAGGATGCCGAAGCCCTTGCGGAAAAATACAGCTGCAAAGCCGTCATAACCCTCGGGCCATACGGCGCAGCCTGTTCGGACGGACGGGAAAGCTTCAGCGTAGGCGGCATAAAGATAAACACCATCGACACCACGGGAGCCGGTGACACCTTCACAGGCTATCTTGTCGCGGAAATGATAAGTGGAAAGAACCTGCGTGAAGCAGTAAATACCGCAATATATGCCTCCGCCCTCGAATGCACAAGAAAAGGCGCCGCCCCGTCCATCCCGACAATGAGCGAAGTGAAAGAGTTCATGGGCATCTCCCGATAACAGGAAAAACCACAGCAGAGCGAGCTCAACCGGCCAACCTGTGCGGTGTACACAAACTGTCATTCTAAAAACGAGATCTGCCGCTATCCCGGCTCAGCTGAAAAAGCACCGGCTGCTGTATAAGAGACACATGTTACTCTGTATTTTCATTCGTCTGCTTTGATTTATTATGCCACTTATACTGCCATTAGAATTGATTTATTATGCCATTTATGATAATATCATCTTAGTTGCTAAAGGAGGTTTGCTATGCTCAGAGAAGATGAATTTAATGAATTCAAGAAAACAACCGGTGAATTAAACGAAGCAATGATCTCCATATCGGCAATACTTAACAAGCACGGACACGGAACAGTTTATTTTGGCTTGAAAAACAGCGGAGCCCCATTCCCTTTTACGATAAATGATTCTACACTTCGTGATGTTTCAAGAAAAATCTTTGAGGCTGTCCGGCCTCAGATATTCCCGATTATAAATACAGAAATCATTGATGGTGTAGATGTAATAACCGTAAGATTTGAAGGAAATGAAACGCCTTATTCTGCCTTTGGAAAATATTACATCCGCACAGCGGATGAAGATCGTGAGCTTTCTCCGGGTGAACTTCGTAAAATTATGATTGGCAAAGAATATGAAGAAAACTGGGAAAACCATTCTTCAAACGAAACTGTCGACGATGTAGATGAACAGACCTTAAATAAATTCTATCTTTCTGCGACAGAATGCGGTCGTCTTCCGGACATTGGCGATAATAAAGAGCAGCTTCTTGAAAAACTGGGATTATTAAATGGAAAGTGCCTTACCAATGCCGGGCAGCATCTGTTTTCAGCAAATAAACCAATAGTGTTGAAAATGGCTGTCTTTGCTACTGAACATAAAACAACTTTTCTCGACATTGTTCGTGAAGAAGGCAATATTTTTCAGCTGATTGACGCCGCTATGAATTATATTATTCGAAATATTCGCTGGAGCGCAGAGCTCAGTGAAGATGGGATACACAGAACCGAAACACCGGAGGTTCCCATTGACGCCATTCGTGAATCTGTTATCAACAGTTTTGTGCATGCCCGTTACGGCAGTTCTGTCCAGCATGAAATTGATATTTTCTCAAACCGAATCTCAATCACAAACCCCGGCTCTTTTGCCAACTCATTTGAACCGGCTGATTTTGCAAAGAGAGATCTGCATTCTTATCTGAGAAATGAAGTGATTGCGAAAACACTGTATCTATGCAGAGATGTAGAAACTTTCGGCTCAGGCCTCAGAAAGATATACTCAATGTGTGATGCATCTAATGTAACGATAAGCTATATTAACGGTGAAACGGATTTCACTTTTGAATTTTCAAGAGTTGATAGAAATATCGTGCCAGGTGATGGCACGATAAATGGCACTTTAAATGGCACTGTAACAGAACTCGAAGCAAATATTCTGTCCTTGCTGAAGGACAATCAGCATATAACCATTGCCCAGCTTGCAGAAAAAAGCAATAAATCATTAAGAACAGTAAACAGAGTTCTTGCTTCACTGAGAAGCAAAGGCCTTGTATGGCGTGTGGGCTCAAATAAAGCCGGATATTGGAAAGTACAGTGACGCTTTTTAAGAGATAATAAAAGAAGAGTACAGCAGACGAAGCCGCATGTTGATCAGCACCCGTGCCCGCCTGCTGTGTTTTATTTTTATATCGTTATAGTCCCACATCGATAACTTAATGCAAACTGCCCTTAAAATCAGGGCGCCCCTATGGGAGCTGCTGCTGAGCAGGGTAAGCCTTCCCCTCCGGGGAAGGCGGCAAAATCTTCGATTACGACGGATGAGGTTCACATTATATTGACCTGAAATCACACTAATCACCGACCGCCAGTCACTAAACACTAATCACTGCACACCGGCCACTGATCACTGCCCACTGACAACTGCCCACTGACAACTACATCCCTTTAGGCAGTGTCAGATGCGCAGGCATACCGTTGACCATAAGTCTTGATACCTCCGCCTGAATGAGCGGCTCGGCGTACTGGATGAAATCCTCGGTGACATAGTTTCCCTCTTTGTTTATCCACTCGAGAGGGACCTTTTTCTCAATGTTTGCTATCTCGTGAACATCGGCAACATCGGTGACACAGATGTACGGCTCCCTCGAGATTCTCTTAAGGATGACCATGCTGCCGCTCTCGCCGCCGAAGGCAGCCTTGACCGCAGCGCCGCCAACCTTGAGCGCCTCTGTGAGGTCTGTGAGAGAAACCATGTGAGCTCCGCAGCGCTGAACCGTGGAAAGCTCTATGGAGCGGACCTTGCAGCCTATGGTCCGGCCGAGATAGTTCGCAAGATGCTGACCGACACCCGAGAGAAGCTTGTGGCCGAAGGCATCGACAGCCGTGGTGTTTCCGACTATCTCGGAGAACATCGCTCCCGTGGCATCCTTAACGCCCTCGGATACTGCTATGACTACCGATTTCTTTGTCTTCTGAAGCTCCTCGATGTCCCTCCTGACCTTCTCCATTGAAAAGGATATCTCAGGCAGATAGATGAAGTCCACTCCGTCACCGTTGTTGTCACGGGCAAGGGCGGTGGCAGCCGTAAGCCAGCCCGCATTTCGTCCCATTATCTCAAGGATGACTATGCTCTTCATGTCATAAACACTGCTGTCAGCGATTATCTCCTTGGTTATCGTGGAGACATACTTCGCAACACTGCCGTAACCAGGCGTGTGATCGGTCACAGCAAGGTCATTGTCTATCGTCTTGGGTATTCCCATGAAGCAGATGTCGGTGTCTATCATCTGTCCGTAATCAAAGAGCTTGCCGATGGTGTCCATCGAGTCGTTTCCGCCGATATAGAAGAAGCACTTGATGTCAAGTTCCTTCAGTATGGAGAATATCTTCTCATAGACAGGGTCGCCGAGCTTCGGCTCGGGCAGCTTGTATCTGCAGGAACCGAGGAAGGAGGACGGCGTCTGCTTCAGAAGCTCAAGGTCCATCTCGTCACGGATGACCGTGCTGAGGTCAATGTATTTCCCCTCGAGCAGCCCCTGTATGCCGTAGCGCATGCCGTAAACTATGCCGGCGCCCCTCTGAAGCGCAGTCTGATAGACTCCGGCGAGGCTTGCGTTTATCACGGCAGTCGGTCCGCCCGACTGTCCGACTATCACGTTTCCAGATTCAAGAGCATGCTTTAATTTCATGATGTATGTCCTTTCGCTGTAAAACTGCGTATGTAAAACTGCGTATGTAAAACTTCGTATGTAAAACTGCGTATATAAAACTTCGTATGTAAAACTGCGTATGTAAAACTTCGTATGTAAAACTGCGTATGTAAAACTTCGTATGTCAAATTGAGTATATAAAACTACGTACCAAACTTCGTATGAAACTGCGTATCAAACTTCGCGCCTGACTTCACATCAGGGAGGGTCGGATAAGAATTTGCCTGAACCTACAGGCTGCTGAATTCCCAAGCTTACGGCCCATCCAACTGTTTTCATCACTTTTCCGATTTCTCATACCGGTCAGCTTCCCGCGGCTGAATTTCACGCAGCAGGAAGCTTTTTGGGTTTCAGCTATATTACAGAAACATTGCGGTGTGAACAGCTTCAGCGTGAAAGTATCTTCTTCAGATACTGCCCTGTGTAGGACTCAGGCACATCTGCAACCTCCTCGGGGGTTCCGTGAGCAATGACCGTGCCGCCGTTTGCTCCGCCCTCAGGGCCGAGGTCGATTATGTAGTCCGCTGTCTTTATCATGTCGAGGTTGTGCTCAATGACCACAACCGTGTTGCCGCCGTCCACAAGCTTCTGCAGAACATCTATCAACCTGTGAACATCAGCCATGTGAAGTCCCGTTGTAGGCTCATCGAGTATGTATATCGTCTTGCCGGTGGACTTTCTCGCAAGCTCCGTTGCAAGCTTCACTCTCTGGGCCTCACCGCCCGAGAGAGTCGTTGCCGGCTGGCCAATCTTGACATAGTTAAGTCCCACATCCCACAGGGTCTGCAGGCGCCTTGCTATCTTCGGTATGTCCTTGAAGAACTCGAGGCCCTCCTCGACTGTCATCTCAAGCACATCATATATCGACTTGCCCTTGTACTTGACCTCGAGTGTCTCGCGGTTATATCTCTTGCCGCCGCAGACATCACAGGGGACATATACATCCGGCAGGAAGTGCATCTCTATCCTGACTATTCCGTCGCCCTGACAGCTCTCGCATCTGCCTCCCTTTACGTTGAAGGAGAACCTTCCCGAGGTGTAGCCTCTCATCTTTGAGTCCTGGGTACTTGCGAAGAGGTCCCTTATATCGTTGAAAAGTCCTGTGTATGTCGCAGGGTTGGAGCGTGGAGTCCTGCCGATAGGCGACTGATTTATCTCTATGACCTTGTCGAGGTTATTTATTCCCTTTATCTCCCTGTGTTTTCCGGGAACATGCTTTGCCCGGTTGAGCTCTACGGAGAGCTTCTTGTAGAGTATCTCGTTTATGAGGGAGGATTTCCCCGAACCGGAGACACCCGTCACGCAGACAAACTTTCCGAGCGGAATGTCAACATCTATGTTCTTCAGGTTGTTCTGAGCCGCTCCGATTATCGAGAGCTTCTTTCCGCTGCCCTTTCTGCGCTCGGACGGAACCTCGATTTTCTTTCTTCCGCTCAGGTAGTCTCCCGTCACGGAGCCTTTGCAGTCCATTATTCCCTTAACCGGTCCGCTGTATATGACCTCGCCGCCGTGAATTCCGGCTCCGGGTCCTATGTCGATTATGTGGTCGGCCTCGAGCATTGTTTCCTCGTCATGCTCCACCACTATGACGGTGTTGCCGAAGTCTCTCAGATTTTTCAGCGTTGCGAGGAGCTTTGAGTTGTCCCTCTGATGAAGTCCTATGCTCGGCTCATCAAGCACGTAGAGCACTCCTGTCAGCGAGGAGCCTATATTTGTCGCAAGCCTTATTCTCTGGCTCTCGCCGCCCGAGAGGGTTCCCGCGCTTCTTGACAGGGTTAAATATTCAAGTCCGACATTTCTGAGGAATCCGAGCCTTGACTTTACCTCCTTTATGATGGCGGCTGAAATCTTCGTATCCCTGGGGCTGAGCTTCAGCGAATCTATGAAATCAAGAGCCGACACCACCGAGTTGTCGCAGAAATCCGAGATGTTCACTCCTCCGACAGTCACCGCAAGGCTCTCCGCCGAGAGTCTCTTGCCCTTGCACATGTCGCAGGGAATCTCGCTCATGTAGCTCTCTATCTCTTCCTTTATCCAGGCAGAGCCTGTCTCCCTGAATCTTCTCTCCAGATTGTTGATAACTCCCTCGAAGGTTGTCTCAAAGGTACCCTTGTCATATACTCCCTCTCTTGTGAGGGTTATCTTCTCGCCCTTGGTGCCGTAGAGAAGCACATCTATCACATTGTCGGGAAGGTCACCGAGCGGAGTGTCGAGAGAGAAGCCGTAGTGCTTCGCAAGCCCCTTCATGTACATTGCTGCTATGGTGTTGCCCTCAAGCGCCCAGCCTGCGCCCTTGAGTCCTCCCTGAGCTATGCTCTTTGACCTGTCGGGGATTATCCTCTGAGGGTCAATCTCAAGGAAAACTCCGAGTCCTGTGCATTTCGGGCAGGCGCCCTCGGGAGAGTTGAAGGAAAACATTCTCGGCACAAGCTCCCTGACGGAAACTCCGTGCTCGGGGCAGGCATAGTTCTGGGAGTAGAGCACATCATATGGCTCATCGCCGAGCACATTGCATATGCTTATGCCGTCGGTAAGCTTCGAGGCCGTCTCTATGGAGTCGGTGAGCCTTGTGCGTATGTCGCTCTTCACCACAAGCCTGTCAACTATTATCTCAATGTTGTGGCGCTTGTTCTTCTCAAGCTTTGGGGCATCGGCGAGGTCATAGGTCTCGCCGTCTATCCTTGCCCTGACGAAGCCGCTCTTCTTTGCGGAATCTATCTCTGCTCTGTGCTCACCCTTTCTGTCCCTGACAACAGGGGCGAGTATCTGTATCCTCGTCCTCTCGGGCAGCTCCATTATCGCGTCGACTATCTGGTCAATGGACTGTGCGCTTATCTCCTTGCCGCAAACGGGACAATGGGGTATGCCTATCCTTGCGTAGAGCAGTCTCAGGTAATCATATATCTCTGTGACTGTTCCAACCGTGGAGCGGGGGTTCTTTGATGTGGTCTTCTGGTCTATTGCTATTGCGGGCGAAAGTCCCTCTATGCTCTCGACATCCGGCTTGTCCATCTGGCCTAAGAACATCCTTGCGTATGAGGACAGCGACTCAACATATCTTCTCTGACCCTCTGCGTATATCGTATCAAAGGCAAGGCTTGATTTACCGGAGCCCGAAAGTCCGGTTATGACAACAAGCTTGTCCCTCGGTATATCCACACTTATGTTCTTGAGATTGTGGACCTTCGCCCCTCTTATGAAGATACTTCTCGTATCAAGATTTTCAGGCATCTTATCTCCTTCTTCTTTCCTTTATCTTCGGCTTTGCCGCATTCACTCCCTGGAGCTGCTTTATCTTGTCTCTCAGGTAGGCCGCATGCTCAAATTCAAGCAGCTTTGCGGCAGCCTTCATCTCCTTTGTCAGCTTGGCTATCTCCTCCGCCTTCTCCTCAGGAGTCATGCGGCGCATCGATTTGCCCTTTTTGTCATCCTTGTGGGTGGATATCTCCAGAATCTCTGCGACATCCTTCTTTATGGTCTGCGGGATTATCCCGTGCTCCTCGTTGTATTTCTGCTGTATCTCACGGCGCCTTAAGGTCTCGGTTATGGCATATTCCATGGATTCCGTCACCTCGTCGGCATACATTATGACCTCGCCCGAGGCATTTCTTGCGGCTCGTCCGATGGTCTGTATCAGTGAGCGGCTTGACCTTAGGAAGCCCTCCTTGTCGGCATCGAGTATTGCGACAAGGGACACCTCGGGGATATCAAGGCCCTCTCTCAGAAGGTTTATTCCCACGAGGACATCGAACTCGCCGAGTCTTAAATCCCTGATTATCTCCATGCGCTCGACCGTATCAATGTCATAGTGCATGTATCTTACCTTTATGCCGTAATTTTCAAGGTACTGCGTCAGATCCTCCGCCATCTTCTTTGTCAGGGTTGTGACGAGAGTCCTCTCGCCCCTGTCGGCCCTTGTGTTTATCTCACTTATCAGGTCATCAATCTGGCCGTCTGTGGGCTTCACCGTTATCATCGGGTCAAGAAGTCCCGTAGGCCTTATCACCTGCTCGGTCACAACTGCCGAGCGCTCAAGCTCAAAGTCTCCCGGTGTAGCGGATACGAACAGCGCCTGATTTATGTGGGCATAGAATTCATCGAAGTTCAGCGGCCTGTTGTCATAGGCTGAGGGCAGACGGAAGCCGTACTCAATGAGCGCGTCCTTTCTTGCCCTGTCGCCTGCGTACATCGCCCTCACCTGAGGAAGCGTGACGTGTGACTCATCGACGAAGAGCAGGAAGTCCTCAGGGAAATAGTCTATCAGCGTGAAGGGCGCCGAGCCGGGCTCTCTTCCGCTCATGACTCTCGAGTAGTTCTCTATTCCCTTGCAGAAGCCTATCTCACGCAGCATCTCTATGTCATATCTTGTCCTCTGCTCTATCCTCTGCGCCTCTATCAGCTTGCCCTCGCCCTCGAAGAACTTTACTCTCTCGAGCATCTCCTCCTCGAGCTCCTTTAAGGCCCTCTCGGTCTTTTCCCTCGGTACTATGTAGTGGGATGCAGGATATATAGCCACGTGCTTGAGCTCGCTTATCACCTCGCCCGTCAGCGGGACTATCTCGCTTATGCGGTCAATCTCGTCACCGAAAAATTCCACCCTTATGGCTTTCTCCGAGCTTTCGGCGGGGAATATCTCCAGCACATCTCCCCTGACCCTGAACTTATTTCTCACGAAGTTTATGTCGTTGCGCTCATACTGTATCTCCACGAGCTTCGCTATCAAGTCCTCACGGCTTTTCTCCATTCCGGGCCTTAAGGAGATTACCATCGTCCGGTAATCTATAGGGTCGCCGAGTGAATATATGCAGGAGACGGATGCGACTATTATCACGTCCCTCCTCTCACTCAGCGCGCTTGTGGCCGAGTGGCGCAGCTTGTCTATCTCCTCATTTATCGCAGAGTCCTTCTCGATGTATGTATCGGTCTGGGCGATATATGCCTCCGGCTGATAGTAGTCATAGTAGCTGACGAAGTACTCGACTGCGTTGTCAGGGAAAAACTCCCTGAACTCCGAGCAGAGCTGTGCGGCAAGAGTCTTGTTGTGGGCGAGTATCAGCGTGGGGCGGTTGAGCCTCTCGATGACGTTTGCCATCGTGAAGGTTTTTCCGGAGCCTGTGACTCCGAGCAGCGTCTGCTCGCGGTGCCCTTCCTCAATGCTTCTGCATATTGCGTCTATCGCCTGCGGCTGGTCGCCGGTAGGCTTATACTTAGAGACGAGCCTGAATTTATCCATGATTTTTCCTCCTTTCCATGTGGTTCTCCTTTTTCTGTTTTTAACCTGAATATTATACCGCTTTTTCCGTATAAAGTAAAGAGAACAGGAAGGACACTTTGCCGCTGCGGCCGCATTTACAATGAGGCAGGCTTTCAGTTTAAGAGCCTTTCTGGCTTCGGCATCCTCTGCTAAACACTGCAGACAGCTGCCCTTTCTCTCAAATCCTTAAAATCTTCCCTTTTTTGCAAATTACTTGCAGCATCTATGCTTTCAATGCAAAATAAGCCTTGATTTTGGGCCTCGTTTGTGATATTATATTCTCCGCTTGTGAAGAATGCGGCGGAAGAAGCGGGTATGAAAGCTCGCTGCCTCACATGAAGCCGCACTGCAAAGCATCGTGACAAGGAGGTGTAACATAAATGCCAAACATCAAGTCCGCAAAGAAGCGCGTTAAGGTTATCGAGACAAAGACTCTCAGAAACAAGATGGTAAATTCTGCTCTCAAGACAGAGATTAAGAAGGCCAACGCTGCTATCGACACATCTGCTGCAAACAAGGCTGACGCTGTCCGTGTTGCTGTCAAGAAGATAGACCAGGCTGTAGCCAAGGGAATCCTCCACAAGAACACCGCTGCAAGAAAGAAGTCTGCTCTTGTAAAGAAGCTCAACGCTTCTGACTGATTTTCTTTTTTCTCCTCCCGAAGGTGGAAGAACAGAAAAATATACAGAAGACAAAAAAACACAGGGCTTCAGCGGCCCTGTTTTTTTGTTGCCTTTTTAATGCAACTTTTTTGCAAATTTAACAGAAAACAAATTGACTTTAAACCTTTCGTTATTTATTATAATGCCATAAAACAAGAATAAATTCAGCCGAAAGGAATCTATATTATGAGTAAGATATCTTCAAAGTTAGTCGTTATAATCAGCATCGTGCTCGCAGCTGTAGCCCTCATCACAACTGCTACAACAGCTCTTATCTATCTTGACAAGAAGAAGGACGAGGAGGAGCTTGAGCGTTACCTCGACGAGTCCATCCAGTAATTCCTGCTTTTAAGGTAAGCAGCGGGACGGCTTTCCGTTTCAGTGAACGGGCCTGCAGAAATGCTTCTGTCCCGAAACATAATTTCATCGGCATATTTATGCTCTCCGTCTGTCAAAGCCGGGGAGCTTTTTTATTTTGCTCTGAGCCCTCTTTCAGTCCGGAGCACATAAAAATCTGCCTTTAAAAGCTATATTACAATTATGTAAAATTATACATCTTGATTTGCTTTACAGATGTTTATTCTTTAACAATTTGTGGTAAAATATCGTTGCTGCCGTAAATCCGACTGCAGCGATTCATTTGTTTGTGTGGAGGAAACCCTGTTAAATGAGCGAAAAGAAGAATGTTATCGAACACCTCAGAGAAGAATTCAGCCAGTCAAGGCTTGTGCTGACCGCCCTCGGCGATGAAACAAGACAGCACCTCTTCCTTATGCTTCTCGGCAGTGACAAGTCCGGCGCAAGAGTGGTTGACATTGCCCGTCAGACTAACCTGTCAAGGCCCGCCGTATCTCATCATATCCAGATACTGAAGGAAGCCCAGATAGTGAGATGCCGCAAGGAAGGCACCAAGATCTACTACTACATCGACCCCTCCGACAACGAGATAGAAAAGCTCATCACTCTTTTCAAGGACATCACCGACCACATAAACAGCACAAGCGCCTTATAAAATATCCTTCGTATAAAAATATTCTTTGGATATTGACAGAATATTCTTCGAATTATTCTGGAATTTCTTTCAGATTCCGGTGAAAAGCCGCAGATTTCCGTGCAGTAAATCATCTTCAGTTTGAAAAGTCCCCCTTGTCGGCGGCTCTTTGATTTCTTTCCCGACCGGAATCTTCGGGTGTCCTCAGGGCATCGCAGAAATACAGATTCAGAAATATGTGAATGACGGCTCAGGGCCGTCTTTTTTGTTTTCCGTCTTTTTATTTTCCCCTTTCAGTTTTCCGGCTTTTCTTCAGACAGCGGCAGACTCAGTTGAGCCTGTCGCCGCATACTATCCACATGATGGCCTTCAGCTTCCTCTGAGATGACTTCAGCTGCCTGCATACTGTGGATTTGCTGCGCCCGAGAGCTTCAGCTATCTCAGCCTGCTTAAGCCCCTCGGCATGGAGCAGAAAGACATCCCTCTCGGCTTTCGTCAGTCCCTTTGCTATTGCGCGGCGGCTGATTTCAAAGAGCCTCCTGCGCTTCTCGGCTGTCCCCTCCTGCTCTCCCTCTTCATTCTCCATGTCAAAGTAGTTGTAAACCGCCCCCACGGCGTTTCTTTCGTTCTCCCAGTCAATGTGAATCTCGTCTCTTCTGCTCATTGGGCATCATCTCCTTTTTCGTCTGATTTTCGCTTGCTCTGTCGCTTTCAGCCCGCTGAAAACTTACCCTGCATCCGGCTCATAAGACTGAACCGTACAGCCGGTTTCCAAAATTAGTTCTCAGGAGCGGTTAATGAGATCAGTCACTAAGAAAAGCTAATAAAGCAATCCGCGGAATCGTTTTTCAACGCCGCAAAAGCATTCCGCAATTAAGTTTCAAATTTTCGTTCGCTCAGAATGATAGCATATCTGCGGCTTAAAATCAAGATTTTTGGGAACAAAATTTCGAGTTCACACTAATCCGGGTGTTTCATGGATGTTCTGCGGTCGGGCTGCACGGCTGCGAGATCGTCTGATTTTGAATTGGCAGTTCTGAATCCGGGCAGATGCGCAGAGTCAGCTGAACAGTTAACCGGTCAGACAGTTACATAGTTACGAAGTTTCACAGTTACGGAGTTTCGCAGTTATGAAGTTTCGCAGTTACGAAGTTTCGCAGTTACGAAGTTTCGCAGTTACGAAGTTTCGCAGTTACGAAGTTT
>R21__coassemble_816_pt1 | contig 23838 bp, 24 predicted proteins | sample R21__metabat2_high_PE_066 | metagenome-assembled genome bin R21
TTCGTCAGACTTCGTCTGCCAAATTTCCCGGTGGGAAAGGCTTTATCCCCCTCAGGCTAGCTTGCGTTTGGTTTTCTGTTGGTGGGAATAAAAAAGCAGGCGGAGAAGCTTTTTCTGCTCTCCGTCTGCTCCGGGGTTATTGCTTTTTGATTATGGCTTTGCTGTGTGAAATACGGACTTTAATTATCTCTCGATTGCATCTGCATAGAACATCTCTATTTTGCCCTTTTCGGAACCATCAAGTCGGACTCCGGTATACCTTGCATAGTGGTCCACAAAGACTCCCGGCTTATCAATAATGTCAACTTTGGTTATCTTTACACGGTTAGTGAAGATGTGAATGTCACCGTCATACACCTCTACTATGTCGCCGACCTTATAGAGCGCTTCCTTGTTCTTGTACTCGGCTGTTGAATCGCCGTAGTTTCCGCCTGCTGCTGCCTCGAGCTGCTCGTCATTGATTTCGTTTGCCTTTTTGATGTCTGCCATTTTAGTGTCCTCCATTTTTGTTTTTTGGCTGATTGTTTATATTTGTCCTCATTGGGATTTTTATGTTTTTGGGCTGAACTCCCTCAGGTTAGCCTGTGTTCAGCTCCCCCATGGGGCGCCTTAGCTCATCCGTCGCAATCGAAGATTTTGCCGTCTTCTGTTAATATGTTATCTCTCGACAGAATCTGCGTCGAAAACATGGATTGTGCCTTTATCGCTGCCGTCAAGACCTACTGCGGTATAACTTGCGTAGACATCCTTTATGCCATTGAACGCATCATCTATTTCTACTTTGATTATTTTTACACGGTGGGTGAAAATATGGAAAGAATCGATAAATATCTCCACTACATCACCTACCTTATAGAGGGCTTCCTTGTTTTTAAACTCGGCCCCTGAATCGCCGTAGTTTCCGCCTGCCGTTCTTTCAAGCTGCTCTTCGTTCATTCCGTTTGGTGCTTTGGTGTCTGCCATTTCGGTGTCCTCCGATGATGTCTTTTTCTTATTTTGCATTCGCATTTCCGCTCAGCATGATTATATTACAACAAAAAGTGTTGCACAAGTGCTGCAGGGAGGAAAATTATCTTTACCTCATCCGTCAGCTTCGTCTGCATGTTTATATGGCGGCGGGTGCTAAGATATCTCTCCATCTGACTGAGCTGCTTTTTCTGCATACAAGGTAGAAGCTGAGCTCGGCGGAGTCATCGGAGAAGGGAATGTTTGCACGATTTCTTCTTTCGCCGCCGCTTACCTGCAGGGTTATGTTTGTGGAAAAGGATGGCAGCTCGGATAATCTTGTGAGGTCGGAGAGGGCTTCCATGGATTCCTGCTTATAAAAATGAGAATCGGGCATCTCGCGTCTGACGATTTCCTCCCATACGCCGACCTGCGAGAGCATCAGAAAATTCTGGCGGTTCATCTCGGCAAATGTGACGGACTTTCTCGATGCGGCGGGGTGGATTATGCTGACTGAAAGGTTGAGATGTTCCCTGATGTATTTCCGGGAAATGCATGAGCTGTCGTCAAGGGGGCGGGTGAGTATGATGATGCCGTACTCATCTGCCATGAGGCCTCTTACAAGCTCTTCCTCTCCGGCTGTGATTGATGTAATTGTGATATTCGGGTAAAGGGCTGTCGCCCTCGGGAGAAGCACCATCAGCGGTCCCGGAGCCACGCTGCCGATATTCAGGGTGTTCAGGCTTCTGTTGAAGCTCCTTATGTGCCTTTCCATCTCAGCTTCTCTCTCAAGCATTTCGGCGGCATATCTTGCGAGAAGCTTTCCTGCTTCGTTAAGGTATAGATGCTTCTTTTCCCTGACGAAGAGCCTGAAGCCGAAATAGTCCTCAAGCTTCTGCATGGATCTTGTCAGGGTCGGCTGGGTCATGTGCAGCTTATCGGCGGCTTCACTAAGCGTTCCGCAGGAAGCGAAGGCATCGAGCTGCTCAAGAAGGTATATTTCAATCATTATGCTCCTCCATGTATACGCGGCGCGTATATTTATATGATTAATTGTCATTTTACTTTATTTTTTATCTGCGGTAAAGTATAGGCAACAAAAATATTAAGGAGTGTTATAAAATCATGGAATATTTCACACTGAACAACGGCACAAGGATGCCATTAGTCGGAATCGGCACATTTCGCCTCAGCCCCGATGAGGCACAGATTTCCGTCACGGCTGCGCTTAACGGCGAATATGAGCTTATTGATACGGCAAACTCATACATGAACGAAAAGGCGGTAGGAAGAGGAATAAGGGAGAGCGGAAAAGGCCGTGAGGAAATTTACCTTTCCACAAAGCTCTGGCCGAGCGTTTATTCCTCGGCTGATGAAGCCATTGACGAAACCCTTGCAAGGCTCGGTGTGGATTACATTGATCTGCTTTTCCTGCATCAGCCGGCAGGGGACTACAAGTCAGCTTACAAAGCCATGGAGAGAGCTGTGAAGGCGGGCAAGGTCAGATCCATAGGTCTTTCGAACTTTGACGAATTCAATCTTCCGAAGCTTAAGGAGATAGTGGAGACCTGCGAGATAAAACCATCGGTGATTCAGGTTGAGGCTCATCCATATTATCCGCAGAATGAGCTGAGAGCCTACCTTGATACCTTCGGGGCAAAGATTATGGCATGGTTCCCTCTCGGTCACGGAGACAGCAGCCTTCTCAAGGAAGAGATTTTCGCAAGGCTTGCCGAAAAGTACGGCAAGACACCCGCACAGGTGATACTCAGATGGCACACACAGATCGGCAACGCTGTTATTCCCGGCTCAAAGAACGAGGAGCACATCAGGAGCAACATAGACATCTTTGACTTCACTCTCACGGATGTTGAGATGGCAGAGATTGCGAAGTTAAACAAAAATGTGCGCTACTACATGTCATCGGAGGAGGCTCTGGCAAATTATGCGGCTTACGCTCCGGATTTTGACGCGCAGCCGTAAGATATTTTTACTCGGCAAATATACGATTCAGCGGAATAAACAGGGAGGGGAAACCTCATTCGACGAAGGCCGCCTTGTGATGGCGGTGCGTTTATACTGAAAGCAGAAGGAAGGATTTATTTATTATGAAAGATACAATTTTAAAGCAGTCACAGATTTTCTGGAAGGCACTCGAAAAGGGAGATACGGCGGGCATGCGCTCGGTATCGGACCCGGGATGCTGGTTTGTCCACATTGGAATGAGCTGCGGTCTTGACGAGGAGATGGATGCCTTTGATAAAAAGATATTTCAGCCGACGGTCATAACCATTCACGGGCAGGAGGTAAAGGAGTGGGGAGACACGGCCGTCTGCCTGACGGATGTTGATTACAGTCTGCTTCTCGGCGGACATGAGACAACCCACCACTTCATGACAACAGAGGTTTTTCAGAACCAGGGCGGTGAGTGGAAGCTTATACAGTTTACCTTTACGGCGCTGATAAACTGAGCTTGACTGAATATGTCAGCAGAATAAACAGGGAGGAAGAGAATATGGATTATATAACCCTTAACAACGGGTACAGAATTCCGGCCATGGGATTCGGAACCATAAATCAGTTTGGCGAAGAGATTTCAAAAAATGTTGCTTTTGCCCTCAATAACGGCTACAGGCTGATTGACACTGCCAACAGATACGGAAATGAGACTGAGGTAGGTGAGGGACTGAGAAAATCAGGCCTGAAAAGAGAGGAATACTTCATCGAGACAAAGCTCGGCCCTACGCTTTATGAAAATGACAGCGCGGTGGATGACACTTTGAAAAGAATTGGAGCTGATTACCTGGATGTGATGATACTTCATCACCCTGTAAACAATTATATTTATGCATACAGGATGCTTGAAAAAGCTTACAAAGAGGGTAAAATAAGAGCGATAGGCATTTCAAACTTTCCTGTTGATAAAATTAAGGAAGTGCTTGAAAAGTGTGAGGTGAAGCCGGCTCTTATGCAGCTTGAAGGACATCCTTATTTTCCGGCTGAGGACAGAAAAGCTTTCTGCGATGAAAACGGCATAGCTCTTCAGACATGGTTTCCGCTCGGCCACGGCTCAAAGGATATGATAAATGAGCCGCTTTTTGCCGAACTCGGTTCGAAATACGGAAAGACGCCCTCACAGGTTATACTCAGGTGGCATATCCAGTTTGGATTCTGCCCTGTTCCGGGCAGCCGCTCAGAGCAGCACATCAGGGAGAATGCTGATATTTTCGATTTCTCTCTTACCACTGAGGAGATGGCCCGCATTTCAGAGCTTAACCGCCACGAGCCGTTCTACCATGTGACAGAGGAATCTCTTAAGAGACTGTCAGTGACAAAGTGTAATTTTGAAGAACAGTAAACTGTTAATTGCTAAGGAGGAAAACACAATGAAGGTACTTATGATAAACGGAAGCCCGAATCCGAACGGAAACACAGCCATGGGTCTCAAGGAGATGGCCAAGGTTTTTGCGGAGCAGGGAATTGAAACAGAGATAGTCAATGTAGGAAACAAGGACATCCGCGGCTGCATCGGCTGCAGAAGATGCAAGACAATCGGAAAGTGCGTTTTTGATGATCTTGTAAACGAGACGGCTCCGAAATTTGAGGAGGCTGACGGCATCGTTCTCGGCACACCTGTATATTATGCAAGCCCGAACGGAACGGTGGTTTCATTCACTGACAGACTCTTCTTCTCGACACCTTTTTCAAAGGCCATGAAGGTCGGAGCTGCTATCACTGTTGCGAGAAGAGGCGGAAACACGGCGACCTATGACATGATGAACAAGTATTTCTCAATCTCAAACATGCCGATAGCCACAAGCCAGTACTGGAACATGATGCACGGACAGAAGCCGGGTGAGGCAGAGGAGGACATAGAGGGCCTGCAGACAATGCGCACTCTCGCGCTTAACATGAGCTTCCTGATGAAATCCATCGCTCTCGGCAAGGAAAAATTCGGAATGCCTGAATATGAGAAGATAAGCTTCTCCAATTTTGTAAGATAACAGGACTGTCAGGCTTTTCCGCAGCCGGGATTTAACAGCTGCGGATAAAAAGTAAAATTAAACTGAAGGAGAAAAAAGATGGGCAGAATTGATTTCGGCGCAAAGCCCATGGCTCTGCCGATGCCGGTATTTATCATAGGTACATATGATGAGAACGGTGTTCCAAACGCTATGAACGCGGCTTGGGGATGCATCACTGATTTTCAGGAGATAACCATAAGCCTTTCCGAGCACAAGACAACCGAGAACCTCTCAAAGACCGGCGCATTCACTGTAAGCATGGCAACCGAGGACACACTCATCGCCTGCGACTATGTGGGTATAGAGTCGGCTAACAAGGTTCCTGACAAATTTGAGAGGGCAGGCTTCCACGCTGTGAAGAGCGAAAAGGTAAACGCTCCGCTGATAGCTGAGCTCCCGATGGCTCTTGAGTGCAGAGTGAAGAGCTTTGAGGACGGAATACTCATCGGCGAGATAGTAAATGTCTGCGCAGATGAATCTGTAGTGACTGACGGAAAGATAGATGTGAGGAAGCTCAGGCCCATAACATACAATCCGTGCGACAACACCTACACGGGTCTCGGCGAGGTTCTCGGAAACGCGTTTTCTGACGGACTTAAGCTTAAATAATGGTTTATTATGCGGGCGGCGGCAGGACTTCGGCTGTGGCGGTTTTACGGGGCATTCAGGATGACAGCTGCATACGGCAGCTTCTGATGTTTCTTAAAATGGCGTTTTACGGATAAATGGAGCTGAAAAATCAGCCGCTGATAATCAGCCGCTGAATTCCAATCGCTGAAAGCTAAGGCATCTTCGGAGTTTCCTTTTTTGCGGGGGAAGCTTTGGGGATGCTTTTTCTTTTTTTTGTAATGAGGGGAGGCTGAGATGCTTTTCCGCTTGCTTCTTTGTAAGTTTGTAAGAAGGAAAGCTTTTGAGGCGCTTTTCCGACTTTTATCGCAGCTGTTTAGTGACGGAAATTCAGAAATTTTCAGATTTGGTGAAATGTACTTATCTCTGCATAAGCAGCCATCAGCTGCATTAGATTGGCAGAACTGAACAGTTACTTTTATCCTACTGAAGAGGATGGCTCCGATGATTTTCGCAGGGGGAGTTCGGGGAGATTTCCGGTTTTTGGGGGAAAGTGTGGATTTTTCGCCGTTTTGTAGTATAATGGGTTAACTGAGTTTTCCTGCGGTCCGACCACAGGAAGGAAACGCATTCGGGAAACCCGGCGGCGCTGATAAAGCTGAGAAGCTGAACATTAAAAAGCTTTCGGGAACGGAGGAAAGGCGGATATGCAGATGCAGGAAATCAATCTTTCTAAAAAGCGGTGCTTCTGGTGCAAACTGAAAAATCCTCTGTATGTTGCCTATCACGACAACGAATGGGGTGTTTTCCCGGAGGCTGAAAAGAAGCTCTACGAGCTTTTCATTCTTGAAACCTTTCAGGCGGGACTTTCCTGGGAATGCATACTAAACAAGAGGGAAAATTTCCGCAGAGCCTACGACGGATTTGATATGGAAAAAATCTGCGCTTACGGAGAGGACAAAATCGAAGAGCTGATGAGCAATCCCGGAATCATACGCAACAGGGCAAAGATAAAGGCGAGCATAAACAACACACGGGTATACAGGGCCATAACAGAGGAGTTCGGCAGCTTCAAGGCATATCTTGAGAGCTTTACGGGCGGAAAAGTTATCCGTGAGCCGGATGTGAGCATTACGGTGAGCCCTTTATCGGACGCGCTTTCCGCAGACCTCAAGAAGCGGGGCATGACCTTTGTAGGCTCGACCACGATATATGCATTCCTGCAGGCTGTGGGGATAATCAACGCTCACGCAGAGGACTGCTTCTGCGTGACGGAGAAGCAATGAGGGCGCAGAACTTCGGAGCTTTAAACATGAAATATACCTTAGAGGAAAAAACGATGGAAGAGAACATAAAAGAAGACGCAAAACCTGCAAAGAAGAAAAGCGGTCTGAAAATCATAGGAATCATTGCGGCGGCTCTTGTCATCGTTAATGCCGGGGCTTGGGCAATAGTCAATATGCTTGACAACAGCGAGGACGATACTGCTGTCTCGGAGATTGTCACCTTCGGCACATACGAACAGGACAATGACACGGAAAACGGAGCGGAAGCAATAGAATGGATTGTGCTTGACGAGGAGGACGGAAAGACACTGCTTGTGAGCAGATATGTTCTTGACTGTCAGCTCTACAACACCACGGACACAGATGTGACCTGGGAAAACTGCAGCCTGAGAAAATGGCTTAACGATGATTTTTTTAACACGGCTTTCACCCCAGAAGAACAGGAAAAGATAGAGACGGCAGAGATTTCGGCGAATTCGTACAGCATGTTCTCGTCAAAAAAAGCAGGCGGCACGGCGGACAAGGTGTTTCTGCTGAGCACGAATGACCTGCAGAAGTATTACGGTCTGAGCGACATGGACATAGCAGACGGCTACAGGGAAACTGAAGAACTGATGATACTGCCTACAGAGTATGCAATGGGGCAGGGGGTATGGACAGATGAGGAATACCTGATAGACGGCAGGGCGGCCTGCTGGTGGTGGCTGCTGCCATTCAACGAAGCCAATAATCTTACTGCCTTCGTCAGCAGCAACGGCACCGTGGCATACATGGCTATGATCTGAGCTTTGAGGGTATTGGCATCCGTCCGGCTGTATGGGTAACCCGGTAGATTCGAAGGCTCAAGCCTGAAAACCGTTGAAATGAAAAGCTTTCCGGGATGGTTTGCTTTCAGGCGGATTACTGTTCCTCTGCTGATTGCACAGCATAACTGACAGCAGATTCCGGGGACAGAATGATACTGCAAAGCTGCGCAGCTGAACGGTGAAATATACGGACATGAATATGCGAAAAAAGGGGCTGCACTGAGCGGCCCCTTTTTCAGGAAAATTTATCTGTGTCAGGTTAGGTGTTTACGCTTTAAGCTTCATTCCGGGTATTTGTCTGCTGCAGCTTTTTAATAAGAATAAAGTAAGCGGGGATAATCACGAAGTCGGCAAAAACCCATGCGATCGGATTGGAGAAGCAGGCTCCGGTGAAACCGAATTTCGGGACGATGAACAAACCTATGCCTCCTCGCGCAATCATCTCAAGAATCGCTGCTATGAGTGCGATGTTAGAAAACCCAAGACCCTGAATTGAGAACCTTACGGTAGCTATGATACCCTGACCCCAGAGGAAGCATCCGGTGATAATCAGGCATCTGAAGGTAAGCTCAATCAGTTCAGCTTCTGCGGTGTCAACAAATATTGTTATCAGGTTTCGTCCGAATAAGGCAATAACACCTAAAGCAATCAGACTGAATGACAGGCCTATAATCGTTCCGCTTTTTACCCCTCTCCTGACTCTTGATATGTTTCCTGCTCCGAGATTCTGGCCGCAGTAAACGGACATGCTGGTACCGAGGGAGGAGGTGACGGACTGAAGTATATTGCATATTCTCTCAGATGCGGTTATAGCGGCGACTGACGATGAACCGAGCGTATTTATGCTGCTTTGAAGAATAATGCTTCCAATGCCGCATATTGAGACCTGAAGTCCCATCGGAAGTCCGTTTTTCATGAGCAGGCTCATGCATTCTCTCTCGGGTTTGAGATCTGATTTTCCGATATGAAGAACCGCGTGCTTCTTTGCGATGATTAAAAAGCATCCTGCAACGGAAACCGCTTCACTGATGACTGTTGCAAAGGCAGCGCCGAAAATTCCCATATTAAAAACCGTAATAAACAGAAGGTCGAGAATTACATTAAGAACAGAACAGAGAACAAGTATGAACAGCGGAGTTCTGCTGTCACCGATGGCTCTCATCAGCCCGGCAAGAGCATTATAAGCGCATCTTACGGGGATGCCCCAGAACATGGTCACCATATAAATATATGCCATATCATATATATTTTCGGGGGTGTTCGTGACATTTAATATGGTTCTGCACAGTATTACCGAAGCTGCTGTGAACACGGCAGACAAAGCTGCGGCTATCCATATCATATTGCCGGTTAATTTTTTCAGCCTGACGTCATCCCTGGCGCCAAAAGCCTGGGAAATTGGAATGGAGAGTCCTGAGCCCATTCCGGTGATAAAACCGAGAATGAGAAAATTTACCGAATTAAGACATCCCACAGCTGCGAGCGCATCTGTGCCGAGTGTCTTTGAAACAATGGCGGTATCGGCTGCAGTATAGATCTGCTGGAATATAAGTCCGAAAAGAACCGGAATCGAGAAGCTGATAAGCAGTCCGGTAGGGGAGCCTTTTGTCATATCACTGCTTTTATTCATTTTGCTGCCTCCGTTTTTAAGATATTTTAAATTATAGCGGGAATAATTTTTTCTTCCATTGCCAGTATTTCCTGTGTGAGTTTTATGCCGCGGATTTTAAAAAATGGGTATTATTCCGGCGGAAAGATGTTGATTAATGGAGAACAGGGACTTAAAATACAACTGAGGTGATCCCTGTGGATTTAAGAACAATAAAAACCCGGAAAGCAATAAAAGAAGCTTTCATTGATTTGTTATCGGATACGGATATAAATAAAATAACCGTTACAACCATTTCCGAAAGAGCAATGATAAACAGAAAGACTTTCTATCTGCATTATGAAACGATAGAAGATCTGATCAGCGAATTTCTGAATGAGATTGCTGACGAGTTCATCGAAGAATCGGATAAGCTCCCTCCGGACAGGCCTCATGAGGATGCCAACAGCCTTTTCCTGAGGTACTGCGCTTCACGGCCTGACTACATTCAGAAGATATTCTGCTATCCTCCCTATCACGAACTCTGCGATATCCTGTTTGATAAAATATATTATCATAATCTCCCGAAAGACCATCATTACCACTCTTATTCACCGGAAAAACAGAATATAATACATTTTTTTTACCGCTCAGCAACCATGGATATTTACCGACAGTGGATTAAAGACAACAGGCGCATGAGCATAGATGAAATCTGTGAGCTTTCGGGTCATCTGATATCCCATGGTGTTTCTGATATATGAAAACTTTACTGCCGGCTGAATGCCGGCTTTTTTATGAATGTCAGGCATCGGATCCCGGATTTGTTCAAAATTATTGCCGGATTATGCCCGGGGAACATTTCTGTTGATTTACATCAGCCTGTCTGCTAAAATATAAATGGACTAATATGCTTGGGCTAAGCTGTGCCGCTTTGTAAATTTACAGCTTTGGAGCTTCCCGGTTCCGCTGCTTCATATTCATGCCTGATTGAGCAGTCTGTGAGTATGCAGATATCAGGAGTTTAACGGAGCTGCGAGCAGACGGACAATCGGAAGGTTCAGCCTATTTTAAGATATACAGCATTGGAGAGAAAGCAAAAGCATGACAGATAAAAAAATATCAGCCGGAGAAATGAATAACGCCTTATGCGGTTCGGAGGGAAATATCTGTGAGGATACGGTATTTGAGCCTCTGAACCCCGCGGATTACCCTGAGGGCCAGAGGAAGCTTATCGAAGAGGTGAACCGAAGGGCTTTGCTTGCAAATGAAAAATACCGCAGGGCAAGGGCGCAGGCTGATGAGGAAAATGACGATATCCGTGACATAATCGCATCGGCTGACATGGGCACCTGGCACATCGAACTGATTGAGGGGAAAGAGCCCCGCATGATCGTCGATGACAAGATGGCGCTCCTTTTAGGCATAAGGAGAGAGGACTATACTCCCGAAGAAACCTACGACGCATGGTTTTCCAGAATAAAGCCTGAGGCGGTGGAGTCGGTGCTTGCGAGCGTCGGAAAGATGGAGCAGGGCTTCAGGGATGAGAACACCTATCCGTGGATACATCCCACAAAGGGCGAGAGGTATGTGCGCTGCGGCGGAACTGCCGAAAAGGTCGAGGGCGGATTTGTCCTCCGTGGATACCACTATGATGTTGACGCTCAGGTGAGGGAGGAGCTTGGGAAGCAGGAGGCCCTGAGGGCAGCGCTTGCCGCAGCGGAATCGGCGGGGCAGGAAATCAATGCGATACATCTGGCGCTCGGCTCGGGTGACTGGGATATGGACTTTGACGAAAGCGGCAGCATGACAGCCTGCACCTGGAGTCAGAAGTTCCGTGAAATGCTGGGATACGAGTCAGCCGAAGACTTCCCGGACAGGCTGGAGTCATGGTCGGATCTTCTCATTCCGGAGGATCATGAAAGCGTCCTCAGACACTACTGGGATGTTGTAAACGACTACACGGGTCAGAAAACATACAATGTTGACTATCGTCTGCGGACGAGAAACCGGGGCGAGCGGTGGTTCCGCGCCATCGGCCGTCTCACGAGAAGAGAGGACGGTTCACCGATAAAGTTCTACGGAATCTTCCTTGATGTGGATGAGGAGATAAGGACCCGCAGAAACGAGGAAGCAAAGTCGGCAAACCTTATCGATGCTCTCAGCTCGGTTTATGTTGATGTTATTCTTGTCGACATGGCAGAAAACAAATCAAGAGCTGTCAAGATGGACAGCAGGGCCGGCGGCCTCAGCGGAGGATATTTTGCCGCTACTGACAGGCCGTACAGCATGAGGGCTTATGCGGATTCATATGTACATCCTGAGGACAGATACCGCTTTGAGCCTATAAGCAGCATTGAAAAGTGCAGAGAATTCTTCTCGGAGCGCTCGAAGTATTCGTTTGAATACAGGGCTGTACATGAGGGGGAGATCCACTACATGCAGATTCAGCTTGTAAGACTGGACACGGAGAGAGACGAGTTTGTCATCGGCTTCAAGAATATTGATGCCCAGGAGGCGGAGAGACTCGAGAAGACAAGGCAGGAGCATGAGCTTCTCGGCATAGTAGGGGCGCTCAGCACGGAATACGCATCGCTCTTCCTGCTCAATTCCCGGACAAACACCTATCGTGTGATACGCACCAACGCCATCGCTGACGCCTTTGTTGCTGAATATACCGATGTTGAGGCGGGGCTGCGCCGCTATATCGATACCTGTGTGGTTCCGGAGGACAGGGAAAAGATGTATCTTGCCTGCACGATCTCACACATGAACGAGGTGGTGCCGGAGACGGGCATTTACTCTGTCAATTACAGACAGATAGATGAGATGGAAAACTCTCACGGGCAGATGAACATTGCCAGATTCAGGGAAGGTGACGAAGCTGTCTATTTTGTCATCGGTATCCGCAACATCACCCCGATGATAAAAAAAGAGCTTGAGACACAGCACGCTCTGCAGGAGGCTTATGATGCTGCAGAGGCGGCAAGCCACGCCAAGAGCGACTTCCTGCAGACAATGTCACATGACATACGCACGCCTATGAACGGAATCATCGGCATGACTGCCATTGCGGCGGCTCACATAGATGACAGGGAAAGGGTACAGGACAGCCTGCAGAAGATAACCCACGCAAGCCGACACCTCTTAGCCCTCATCAACGAGGTTCTCGACATGAGCAAGATTGAGTCGGGCAAGGTTTCTCTCACGGAGGAGGAATTCAACCTCTCGGATCTCATTGACAATCTGCTGACCATGACAAGGCCGCAGATAGAGGAGCACGGACACGAGCTGAAGGTCAACATAGTGGATGTTCAGCACGAGCTTGTCATCGGCGACTCCCTGCACATTCAGCAGGCTTTCGTCAACCTGATGAGCAATGCCATCAAGTACACGCCAAACGGCGGAAGGATAAATCTTAACATCCGTGAGATACCGTGTAATCAGGAGAAGGTGGGCTGCTACGAATTCGTCTTTAAGGATAACGGAATAGGAATGTCCGAGGAGTACCTCAGGCACATCTTCGAGCCGTTCTCACGCGCTGAGGACGGGCGCATCAACAAGATTCAGGGTACGGGTCTCGGCATGCCTATCACGAGGAACATCGTCCGCATGATGGGCGGTGACATTAAGGTTGAGAGCCGGGAAAATGTGGGCTCGACCTTCACGGTTACCATCTTCCTGAAGCTTCAGGACACCGGCATGAAGGAGGACAGGCGGTTTGCGAACCTTGCTGTTCTCGTGGCTGACGATGACGAGCTGAGCGTGGAGTCCGCTGTCGGGATACTCGAGGAGCTTGGCATGCAGGCTGAGGGTGTTCTCTCGGGTGCGGCTGCGCTTGACCATGTGGTCTGCCGCCACGGGGAAAAGAGGGACTACAACGCGGTTATCCTTGACTGGAAGATGCCGGGGATGGACGGTGTGGAGACGGCGAGAGCTATCCGCAGGGCGGTAGGAAATGAAGTGCCTATCATCATCCTCTCGGCCTATGACTGGTCAGACATTGAGGAGGAGGCAAGGCTCGCCGGAGTGAACGCATTCATCAGCAAGCCGCTCTTCAAGTCGAGGCTTGAAAGGGTATTTGATGAGATCATGGGCGGGAATGAAGGCAGCGAAGCAGAAAATGAATCCCCGCTGCAGGAGCTTGAGAAGATGGATCTCTCCGCATACCGCTGTCTGCTTGCGGAGGACAATGAGCTGAACGCTGAGATCGCGCAGGATATTCTTGAGGAGACCGGAATGACGGTGGATCATGTATGGGACGGCACCGAGGCTGTGGAAGCTGTTCTCACAGCTGAGGACGGAAAATATGACCTTGTGCTCATGGACATACAGATGCCTAAGATGAACGGATATGACGCGACAAGGGCAATCAGAGCCTCCGACAGGAAATACTGCAAGACAGTGCCTATCATCGCGATGACGGCAAATGCTTTCGCCGAGGATGTTCAGGCGGCAAGAACAGCCGGAATGAACGAGCACATCGCAAAGCCGATTGACCTGAAGGTGCTGGCGAAGATAATGGACAGGTGGCTTCTGAAAAAAGAATAATCGATATAGCCTGATAAACAAGCTGTCTGAAAAAACGGATTGTCTGAGATTACGGGAGTCCGGCAGATTTACAGAATTCAGAATTTACGCAGCAAAAAATCGCACCGGGGTTTGTTTCCGGTGCGATTTTCTGTTTGGGGAAATTATAGGGGAGTTAAAGGAAAATTATGGGGAAATTATAGGGAAATTTATCCTGTTCTGTTTTTATGCTTGATTCAGTATCTGTGTTTCAGCCGTTGAAGCTTCGGCATTATGGGCGCTGTATTCTGTCGGCTGTTACCCATGTTCCGCAGTCTGCGTCATCCTTTTTGACGAAGTAATGGATGACATCATAACGGTCAAACATATTAAAGCCGCACATATCCTCCCACACCTTTACCTGGACTATTCTGGCGCGGAATGTATGTATGTGAAGCACTGTGTGGTATATTTCCACATAGTCGCCGACATTATAAAGCTGAACATGGTTTTTACACTCATATACGGCATCTCCGCTGTCACCGCCTGTGACATAAAGGAGAAGACTTGTATCAACTGCTGCTGTATTTTTCATTTATGCATACCTTCCTTACGGTAAACTCGGTTTTTCTGCGGCTGCTTATCAGAATCTGCCGCTCTCGATATCGTTTGCGGTTACCCATCTCTCGCTGCCTGTCTCAAGCTTCACTCTGTACCACGGTATCCAGTCGGGAGAGAGGAGCAGACCCTGATTGAAATCCTTCTTGCATGAGATTATCTTTCCTCTTGTTGTGGTGATATGGAGGAAGTTATCGTAGACCTCAACCAAATCGCCCGACTTATAAAGGAAGAGATTATTCTTCAGCTCGAACATGGAGTCTCCGCTGTCGCCGCCTGCTGCATTTCTGAGCGCTTCTTCGTTTACTGCTTTCATTATTTTTGCGTTTGTCATTTTATTTTCCTCCTCCGGTCGGACCGGAATTTTTTGTTTACTTTCTCTCGATGTCGTCCGCTCTTACATAATCGTGGCATCCGTCATCATCGTATACTACATAGTAGACCGGTGTGACGATTCTGTTGTCCTCATCGCCCTCGAAAGAGTACTTGACTTTAAGCACGAGGGCTCTTCTTGTGTGCCAGTGGAGCATGGTGCCGTAAACCTCCACATATTCGCCTTCGTTATACATATGTGAGAACAGTTTGCGTCTTTCTGTATCGCAGTCACCGTAATCACCGCCTGTTACGCTTGTGAGAAGTTCATCGTTTACTGCTTTCTTCGTTTCTGTGTATTTCATGCTGCTTTCCTCTGACTGTTAAATTTTTAACATTCTTGTTATTGGGATTTGCTTTTGTTTTTCTTTTATGGCCATATAATACAGCGGAGGGTGTTGCAGATGTGTTGCAGATAGTTAATTTTTTAACAAATAAGGAAAAATATTTTTGAGGGGGGAGGATGAGATTCCGACCGGATAGGGACACTTGGGGGCATCACTTATCACACAGATTCTTAATCTGAGGCATTGCTCTGACGACAGGAAGACGGCGGCTGTATTGATGAAGGTTTCTGTTGTTTCCTTATCCCGACAGGAACTGAGACGATGATTAAAGCACTTTCCTTGAAAGAAGCCACTCGGGTGTGATATACTGGTGGCAAACACAGAAGAAGCAGGTGATAAAATGCCGTCTGACGGAATATACGAGCAGATAGTAAACAGGAAACTTGGGGACGAGCTTAAGGCGCTTGATCTAAAGGAATATGACATAGAGCTTGAGGAGCTTTCTGCCGATGACGCAAGGAAGGTACTGACGATATACATTGCTGCGGTAATACAGAGGGGACTGAGGTTTGTCAGGGAGAGTTTTCACTCCGATGAGGATGCTGAAGCCCTGCTTGCGCAGATAAGGCTGTGCAACGATATAATAGGGGAGATAACGAGGCATACTCTTGATGACAGCTTCGGGGATTTTTCGATAGAGGAAAAGGGCGAGGTGCTCACTTCACTTTACCGGAAGATAAACACTGCGAGGTCGGTTGCGGCGCAGAAAACAGTCAGACCGAGGACATCGCTTGTTGAGAGCACGCTCTTCACGGGGGCGAAGCAGGAGCCGAGCATGCTCTCGGAGATAAAGAAGGAGATAGTGAGCTGCGATCGTGTAGATCTGCTTGTTTCCTTCGTCAAATGGAGTGCCATAAGGAGGATACTCCCTGAGCTTAGGGAATTTACTTCAAGACCCGGAACGAGCCTCAGGATAATCACCACAACATACATGAGAGCGACTGACTTCAAGTCAGTGGAGGAGCTTGCAAAGCTTCCCAACACAGAGATAAAGGTAAACTACGAGACCAACCACATGCGCATGCACGCAAAGTCATATCTTTTCCACAGGGATACCGGCTTCTCGACGGCATACATTGGTTCGTCGAATCTCTCAAATGCCGCTCTGACTGACGGACTTGAGTGGAACATGAAGATCACTGAGAAGGATTCCTTTGATGTCATAAAAAAGTTTGAGGTGACATTTGAGAGCTACTGGAATGATGACGGCTTCGAGACCTTCAATCCCGATGATGAAGCATGCAGGAAAAAGCTGAGGACAGAGCTTGGCAAGGCGAGGGACTTTTCCGTGAACGGGTTCAGGCTGCAGCTTTCCATCCGTCCCTATCCTTATCAGCAGGAGATGCTGGATGCCCTCGAGGCTGAGCGAGAGGTTTACGGCTGCAGAAAGAATCTTGTGGTCGGTTCCACGGGTGTAGGAAAAACAGTTGTGGCGGCCTTTGATTTTAAGCGTTATTATGAAAAACACCCCGGAGCGAGACTGCTTTTTGTCGCCCACAGAAAGGAGATACTTGAGCAGAGCCTCCAGAAGTTCAGGGAGGTGCTGAATGATTTCAACTTTGGCGACTGCTACTATGACGGTCAGAAGCCGGGGCAGATAAACCATCTTTTCATGAGCATACAATCCTTCAACGCGGCGGACTTTGGTAAGCTGACAACGGCTGACTTTTATGATTTTATCATAGTGGATGAGTTCCACCATGCGGCGGCAAAATCTTATCAGAATCTTCTGAATTACTATCAGCCTGATATTCTCCTCGGGCTGACTGCTACTCCCGAGAGAATGGACGGAAAGAGTATACTCGAATGGTTTGACGGGCGCATAGCGGCCGAGCTGAGGCTTCCCGAGGCGATAGACAGAAAGCTTCTCTGCCCGTTCCAGTATTTCGGAGTTACCGATGATGTGGATTACAGTAAACTCACCTGGAAAGGCAGATATGATGTCACGGAGCTTGAGAAAATATACACAGCCGACACAAAAAGAGCAGACCTGATACTAAAGAGCGTTCACGAATACATAGCGGATATTGACGAGGTAAAAGGTCTCGGGTTCTGCGTGAGTGTTGCTCATGCGAATTACATGGCGGAGTATTTCAGCAGACACAGGATTCCGTCGATAGCTCTTTCGGCCAAGAGCGCGGATAACATACGAGAGGATGCAAGGAGGAGGCTCACCTCCGGCGAGATCAGATTTATATTTGCGGTGGACCTTTACAACGAGGGAGTGGACATTCCCGAGCTCAACACGGTTCTTTTCCTGAGACCTACCGAAAGCGCAACAGTTTTCCTGCAGCAGCTTGGAAGGGGACTCAGACTTTATCCCGGCAAGGACTGCCTGACTGTACTTGACTTTGTGGGACAGCAGCACAGGAAGTATAACTTTGAGGTCAAGCTCAGGGCGATGACGGGAAAGACGAGGCATCCTGTGAAGGACTATGTGGAGGGAGGATTTTCCAGCCTGCCGAGGGGATGCTACATCTATCTTGAGAAGCAGGCGAAAGAATATGTTCTCCGGAACCTGAAGGAGTTCCTGTATGACAAGAGAAGTCTTATCGCGAGGGCGGCAAGCTTTGAAGCGGACACGGGAATGGAGCTGAATCTCAGAAATTTCCTCGACTATTACAATATACCTGTGACGGATTTCTATCAGGCAAACGGCGGCCGCTCGATGCACAGAATCCGCATGTGGGCAAACCTCAGCAGGGACACACATGATGCTGACGATTCCACATGGAGAATGCTTACGGGACTTCTTCACATTGACTCACCGCTTCTGCTTGACTGCTGGATAAGCTATCTTGAGACGGGAAGCAGGCCAAAGGATGAGAGCGGGCGCCTGATGCTTAACATGCTTTATTACACCTTCTACAAGAGGTCACCGGACAGGCAGGGCTTTGCTTCTGTTGAGGACGGCATAGCTGCGGCTGTCAGGGAGGACTTTGTAAAGGAAGAGTTTCTTGAGCTTCTGAGATACAACCGCAGCCACATTCATTTTGTACCTGAGGCCAATCAGTATAAATTTAACTGTCCGCTTGAAATTCACTGCCGGTACAGCACAAGGCAGATACTTGCGGCACTGGGATATTTCAACGAGTCGGAAGCTCCTGAGTTCCGTGAGGGAGTAAAATATCTTGAGGACAGAAAGGTGGACATATTCCTCATCAATCTGAATAAGTCCGAGAAGGATTTTTCACCATCCACGATGTATGACGATTATGCGATAAACTCCACTCTTTTCCACTGGCAGAGCCAGAGCACGGTGGCGGCAGGCAGTCAGACTGCAGAGAGGTACATTCACCACCGTGACACGGGGAATGAGATTTCGCTCTTTGTGAGGGAGTTCAAGAAGGACGGCAGCTACACCGCTCCGTTTACTTTCCTCGGCAACGCCGATTATGTCAGCCACAGCGGAAGCAAGCCTGTGAGCTTCACCTGGAAGCTGAGGGTCGGGATTCCGGCATCTCTCCTGCCGAAGGCGAACAAGAGCTCGGCGATGTGAGGAGAGAATTTTCCTCTTGCAAAGGAAAACAGGCATGGAAATAATGATAATCATGCAGACAAAAATATTGCAGGTGATTATCATAGGCGAAAGTCTGAGTATCCGGCGAAAAATTGCAGATAACAGAAAAAGCATCTATGAAGCTCACTGCGCGAAGCAGGCGGTTCAGAGATGCTTTGAATTTTCAGGGTTCTCTTTAAGGTGTTAGTTTAGAGAAGGGCATAATACCTCTGCTTTCCATGCCGGGCTCAGGCTTAACCGTTGTAGTTAAAAAGCATACTGCTCAGTTCATCCAGGTAGCTTTCCCTGAGGTACTCATAATTCTGGGTCATTGGATCCCAGATCTGAGTGCCGGTTTCATCGAGGCTTGTGAATGAGAAGCTGTCATCACTGTACTCAATAACATTCCGGCTGCTGACTGCGCCTGTTTCATCTGTCATTGTCGGGTAGGTGAGAGTCGTTCCGTCGTATGTGCTTATCTCTGTACCGTTAAAAAGTACGGAAACAAGGCGGTCACCGTCGAACACAAAGGAAAGGTCCTTCTGAATTTCGGAGTAATCCTCGCTGTCATAGAGTCTGAAGCCTGTCATGTTGCCGTCGGCATCGAAGACTTTTGCAAGATAACTGCCGGAAAATTTATATCTGTATTCATTTGTTCCGTCCGAAAGATAAGCGTATTCTGATTTTATGTCTGAGCCGTTCCAGATCTGCTTCGAAGTGATGCTTCCGCTCTCGTCAAACTTATAGGATATATCTCCCTGCTTCGCGTATGAGAGGACATTGTTGTCATAATAGGAATATTCACAGCTATCTGTGCTGACAAGGTTTCCGTTTTCAAATGCGCTTTCCACGGTCGTATAACCCTCGGTAAAGACTGAAGAAACCGGGAGGCTGCCGGAGTATTCTGTTGTCATGGAGCGGGAATCCGAACCATAAGTGAAGCTGAGAGCGGTGAGATTTCCGTCCTCTACAGTAATGCTCATGTCAAGGCCGCCGTCTGCCTTAAAGCTGCAGGTACTGCCATCGATACTGACCGGTACCTCAGTACCTCTGTAGGTTACGCTGCTGATATTATCGCCGTCATAGTTCCAGTCGAACTTTTCGCAGAAGGTTGTGAAGTAACCGGGCGCTGTATAAGTTTGGGTTGAAACAGTTTTTCCGCTATCACAGGTATTTATCCAGAAATAATCCTTATGAGTTGACGGGTATGAACTGCCGTTGCTGTTGTTATAGAGATAATTTTCAGTGATTTCATTCCAGCAGTAATCTGCTGTCGCTGAAGTCAGGGTACCGTCGGTGAAATTCTGGGCAAGCTCATAGAGAAGGACATTATTACCGTTATAAGTATGAACATTGGCGGCATTGCCTGCGCCGTCATACTCATAGGAAAAAATGCGGTAAACATTGCCTGTCGAAGTTATGAGAGACATTTCGTCGGTCGTACCGTCGGAATTGTAAGTGAATTCACATGTTCCGCTGAGGCCGTTAAATGCTCCCCAGGTATATGTCAGATTTTCTGAGGCAGCTGAGCCGGCAGTATTCCCGGTTTCGGTTTCTGCGGTATCAGCTGTTTCACCGGCTGAGCTTTTGTCTGAACTGCTGCAGCCGGTCAGCGCTGTGAGTGAAGCAAACATGAGGGCTGCGGCTAAAAATGAAAGTATCCTTTTGGTAAGCATTACATTTTCCTCCACATAATATAATAATACTGAGAATAACAAGTCCGGGGAATTCTGCCAAGATAACGGTCACACTTTTTGCGGTTCCGACCGTCAGCGCAGATATTGTTTGCCGTCTGCCGGGAGGATGTTTTGTGCCGGGATTGACATAAGTGGGTGATAAAATATCGACAGCAGCCTGTTCAGCGAACAGAATTTCTGCTTAATAGGTATTTTTATGACACAGGAAATGCTTATAATATAAGCATAAGATACTGTGAGCAGAATCACGGGCATTATAAGAGTCCGGTAATGAAGAACTGCAGCGAAGAGTACGCTTCTTACTCGGCTATGAATCAAATCACAAACGCAATAGGAATGGACGCCGGATGGTAATTGTCATTCGGCAGAAAACAGGAGAAGATATGATAGAAAAAGAAAAACTCGATGCGGCTGTCAGGGTATTTACAAATAACCCATACTGGAAAAAGATGTATGATGAGGCGCCGTCGGAAAATTGCAAAGAGAAAGTAAGTCTGATGTTTTATTACAGTCTTTTCAGCAGTATGCCCGAAAGTGAGAAAGAGGAATATAGAAAATATAAAGCAGAAGTAGAAGATAAATTAGAGTTAAAAGACTGGGAACATTTATGTAAATACGCCGGCAACAACCCGTGGAGAGGACGCTGCCGTGAAATGATACGCAAGCTCGGCGGAACAGTCTGAAGCAGCATGCTGCGCAGCTTTTTCGCACAGGCGGAGTATTTGCTCTGCTGATAAAATGATGATAAAAGAAACAGAGCCGCGATTGCTCACGGCTCTGATATGCTCTCTCTGTGAGGGCTTGTATTTTTTCAGGAAGCTTCGGCTGCCTCTTAGTCAGCATCTGTGAAGTTGACAAGGCCGATGACAGGAAGATTGGAAGCTGCATCTATTCCAAGATTGATTATTGCGACAGATCCATCTCCGATGTACTGAATATCAGAAGCCAGTTCTGCCATATCCTCTGCCATATCGACGACAACGATGTTCGCAAGAATTTTTAAGTCAGATTCTTCTGAACTTTCATCTGAATACTCTCCGAGGAGAAGCTTTTCATGAGTCTGGGCGTAATAATTTTCTGTCTGATACTCAGAGGTATCCATATCTGCGACATAATCCTTTATTGCTGCTGCGGCTTCATCAAAGTTTTCGGTGAGTTCAGCTCCCTTGGATTTCAGACTCTCTCCAAAGGCAACTATGCTGTCTTTTACATAGAGAGCATTTTCTTTAACCCAGGATTTAACATTGGCAACTTTTTCGTTTGCCCAGATACTGATTCCGGATACTGTCTCGCCGATCTTCGTTCCGGCTTCACTGACATTATCACCGATCCACAAACCGATGCCGGATGCTGTTTCACCTATCCATGCGCCGACTATCTTTCCGTTTTCAACGATCCAGTTACAGGCAGCGGAGGCTTTTTCACCAAGCCAGTCGGAAGCGGAGGACACCTTCTCCCCTATGAAGGAGCTGAGTTTTTCCGTGTCGTCTTTTGTCCATCCTTCGGCATCTGTGAGGCTGTCGGAAATCAGGCTGCCTGCATCATCTATGCTGCTTTCGGTTATCTCCCAGACTTTTTCAAGTGCGCTGTCTGCAGCTTTTTCAAAGCTGTCCCATGAAGCCTCAATCGCATCTCCTGCGTCCTCAATCGCTGATTCAGTATTATAAACTGCCTCTTCTGTTTTATTAAGGATTACATCAATTTTATCTCCTATTCCATCCGCCTCATCGATTTCATCTTCCGTGTCACTTATCCAGTCACTGATATTGTCAAGGATACCTGCCCGGACTTTGAACACGCAGGTACAATTAAGCATCAGTGCGCTGACGCAGACTGCTGCAAGAACCCGGGATACTGCTGTTCTGAAAAACCGTTTCATTTTATCACCCACACCTTTACTGAAATTTTAAGGGACACAAGCTGCCCACATGCTGATATTATAACACCTGAAAAAGCAAATGCAACCTGAATAACGGCGAAATAGGGGAGGCTATTTCTGCAAAATTCAGATTCAGATGATACGGACAGCTGAGGCTGCAAAAGACAGGCATGAAGCCGCGCTTGAAGAGGATAAGCCTGATGAGAGGTAACTAAGCAACTGAACAGCTGAACAATTGAACAGCGCTTAAAATTAAGGCGGGCAGACCGGCTTTGTTAAGCGGGATGCTTACCTTTCGTACGCTGTGTGGGTTATATCAACACTCGTTTGGGGTTGAGCCATAAAAATGAAGCATCTCAGAAATTTCCTGCGCTATGGCAGGCGGTTTCAGAGATGTTTTTTGTTTTGAGAACTGCCGTTCATGTAATCATTTAGAGGTTCGAAAACGGTGGAAATGCGGGCATGTTTTGATGCAAATCAAGGGTAAAGGTATATCGGCTACCGATTTTTCTGCGTTCTAAATGCTAATGGGGAGGCTTGAAAGGATGCTTTTAAGCTTCAGAAAACACAGTGTTAGGATTTTTCCATGCCTAAGTGATGTTACGAAAAAAGCAATCCCCCTGCCTCCACCCGAGCCTCTCCACAGAGTTCAGGTGGAGTTACTTGTCTCTCGTCTGAACACTTATCGCAAAGTCGGAGAACTTACCGAGGAAGTAAACCTCAGCCCTCGCATCATAAAGAGGGCAGACCCCGGTAACCGCAGCTTTAGGCTTCTGACAGCAGCGTCTGCCGTGCTTGCGGCAGCTGCCCTTATTCAGGGTGAATGGGGGGCAGGCCTGTCAAGGATGTATTGGATAATTTCGGGCAGCCGGTAAAGCTTTGGGAGAAAAAGAAAATCTCGCCGGAACAGGTCCTGCAGGAATGCGGAATGGCTGAAGCCACATTTTACCGGAGGCTCAGGGAATATCGGCTGATGAATCGGAAATAAAAAACTGTCAAAAGGTGTACCTTTTGACAGTCCGGAATTTTAATTGATTATATAGCAAACATCCAACAATATCAATAATTTTCTGCGGTTGAAAAAGATTTTTTTGCCGATTTATGACATAACTGACCATTTCAGAAACCCTAAATCAAAAGGTACACCTTTTGATAATCCGTCAGATGATTTAAAAACAACATCAAGGAGGGGATTCATCATGAAAAAACGGCTCATACCAATTATTCTTATGGCTTTTATGTTTATTATGTGCGTGCCCAATATGGCTTCTGCGGCTACCGGAGGTATCACACGTTCCAGCGCTGTTGCATGGATTAAAGCAAGAGGGACTGAATCTTGGTGTCAGGATGTAGATGGTGCATATGGATGTCAGTGTGTAGATTTGATTGAGGCCTACTATATGTATCTTGGCCAAAGCAGACCTAACGGAAATGGATATGATTATTGTACAAAGACTTTGCCGAGCGGGTGGACGAGAGACCATAATCCGACACCGGGTTCTATCTTTGCTTGCCCCGCATATACTTACTCTAGGGAGAATGGACATGTTGGATTGGTTTACGCTGTTGATGGAAATACTAAGTATACTGTTGAAACCAACGCCGACAACGGCTCAAGCGCTCATTCTTATACAAGAAATTACGATTGCAAATTTCGGCAGAAAAAGCCACCCTTCACGGAGTTTTAGAGCCAGTGTCAC
>R21__coassemble_837_pt1 | contig 23445 bp, 21 predicted proteins | sample R21__metabat2_high_PE_066 | metagenome-assembled genome bin R21
GAGGAGCGATAAACCTTGCCGGTGTTGTCAAGGGAAAGAAAAACGCAAGGCATGCTGTACCCGACTGGATGGAAATTGAGAAACAGAGAGGTATTTCCGTAACTTCATCTGTAATGCAGTTCAACTATGAAGGTTACTGCATAAATATTCTTGACACCCCCGGACATCAGGACTTCTCGGAAGACACTTACAGAACCCTTATGGCAGCGGATTCCGCAGTTATGGTAATAGATGCCGCAAAAGGCGTTGAGCCGCAGACAAGAAAACTTTTCAAAGTCTGCGTTATGAGGGACATCCCGATATTTACCTTTATAAATAAGATGGACAGAGATGCCCTTGACCCATACGATCTTCTGAGTGAAATAGAGAATGAACTGGGCATCGGCACATATCCCATGAACTGGCCGATAGGTTCGGGCGTGGATTTCAAGGGAGTATACGACAGAGAGAAATCCGCAATATTTGAGTTCACACCAAACAGCGGACAGAAGGTACAGGCAAAGAAAGTCACGATAAGCGATGAATCACTAAAAACAGATCTCGGAGAGAATCTTTACAATACACTGAGAGATGATGTTGAGCTGCTTGACGGAGCCGGTGATGAGCTCGACATAGATAAAATCAGACACGGAAAGCTCTCCCCTGTATTTTTCGGCTCAGCTCTCACAAACTTCGGTGTCGAGCTTTTCCTCGAGAGTTTCCTCAAGCTGACAACGCCGCCTCTTCCGAGGAACACCGCTGAGGGTATCGTTGATCCCTTCACTCCTGATTTCTCGGCCTTTGTGTTCAAGATACAGGCAAACATGAACAAGGCTCACCGTGACAGGATAGCATTCATGAGAATATGCTCGGGCAGATTTGAGAAAGGCATGGAAGTCAACCACATTCAGGGCGGCAAAAAAATAAAGCTTGCCCAGCCTCAGCAGATGATGGCCCAGTCACGAGAGATAATAGAGGAAGCGTATGCCGGAGACATAATCGGCATATTTGACCCGGGAATATTCTCAATCGGTGATACTGTGTGCTCCGGCAAAAAGGTTACATTTGAGGGAATACCCACATTTGCTCCGGAATATTTCTGCAGGGTTGTTCAGAAGGACACCATGAAGCGAAAGCAGTTTGTCAAAGGTGTTACCCAGATAGCTCAGGAGGGCGCGATACAGATATTCCAGGAGGTTTCCTCCGGTATGGAAGAAGTGATAGTCGGTGTTGTCGGCACACTTCAGTTTGATGTTTTCAAATACCGGATGGAAAATGAATACAATGTTGAGATACGCATGGAGAATCTGCCATACAGCCTGATTCGCTGGATTGATACTCCTGATGTGGATCTCAAAAAGCTGAATCTCACCACCGATACCAAGAAGGTTCAGGACATGAAGGGCAGATATCTGCTCCTCTTCTCAAATGAATGGAGCATCGGCTGGGCTTATGATCACAACGAGGGTCTTGAACTCTCTGATTTCTCAAGGAACTGATACCTGCTTCATAAGGCACTTATTTATTAGAAAATCATCATACAAATTTTTTCAAGGAGGAAACTAACATGGCTATTTCAAAGAAGGAACAGAATATTCTTAAGCACAAATACTACAATGTTGCTATCGAGGGCAAAAAGGTTGTATGTCCGTTCTGCGGGTATGATGCTTTTGATGTTCGCGAAATTCAGATGAACACCCCAAGCAACGCTCTTTTCAAGCTCCAGTATCTTGATCAGGTATGCACAGGACTTATCTGTGGAAAATGTGGTCATATCGAGCACTTCTTTAATGATGCTGAGAAGCTCGGAGATCCTGTAGAGATAAAGCGCTGATAAAAACACCATAATACTGTTAAATCTCCCGGAAAATGCAAGACTTCCGGGAGGTTTTCTTTTGTATGCAGCTCCAAACTCTCTGCAGAGCCGCCCGAAGCTACCAGCTGCTAAAATGCGTGATTATGCAGAGGGCAAGCTAAGAGACTCAAGCGGCGCACCAATAAAAAAGAGGCAGCCTGAAGCTGCCTCAAACGATTTCTTTATGCTTCCTTTGCCTCCGGAGCTGCCTTTTCTTCTTTCTCAAGCCAGATATCTGCCATCTCAAGAGCTGCGTAAAGGCCCTCTCTCTCTGCCCTCTTAGCAATCATTTTGGCAGGAGGAACCGTCGGATCTGTTGCCAGCAGCTGAATGCTTACTTTTTCTGCTACCTCAAGGCCTTCGACATTTTTCTTGGACCTGATATCTATCTTGGCAACATAGCTGCCCTTCATACTGCCGTAATATATTGTATCTCCGGAGCGGACTATCGGTCTGCCCTTATAAAGAGGAAATTTTGATTTGCTCATACTCTGCGCCTTCCTTTCTCTTTCTTTAATTTAAAAACTTTTAAAACAAATTTCCGAACAGATTTCTTCAAAAGAAATCATAAATCATATACATTAAACCGTGATCATCTCTATCGCTGATAATACAAAGTATCCGGAAATCAAAGCATTCTTTTTAATGAGTATAACATAAGGCTGATAATTTTGCAATCATCAATTCGTCCTGTGGTTGAAATCCTGTAAAAATAATGCTAAAATCAATTTGCAGCAAATTTCATAAGATAAAGAAAGGATTCTGACATGGAACCTGTCATTCATAATTACATTGTAGCAAAGTATGCGCCGGCCGGAACAAAAAGGATTGCCTTTGTCGACACCGCCTCACTGAAAATCTACAGGAAGCTCTGTGGTGAAGGCTTCGCCAATAATATCGTTGTAGATGACATCAAAACAATAAGGATGAAAGAGAACAGCGCCATGCCGCTCTACTCATTTGTCGCGGTATATGTTGCCGCAGAGTGCTATGATGAAATAACAAAGATTGTGGACGGATTTGAGGCCTACCTCAAAAACGAGTATGGCCCTTCCTCAGAAGGCTACGAACCGCAGATAACACTTGAATCATATCAGGAGCTCTGTGATCTGCATCTTGAGCCGTAAAAGCCACCGGTCCGATAAGGGCCGGTTTTGTTTTGACAATAAAAGTCAAAGAAAGTCAAAATTAAAGTTTAAAAATTGTTAACAATTAAAATGTTGACATTTCAGGCAGTCGGTTGTATATTATAGTCACAGTTTAGCACTCGGACTTTTAGAGTGCTAAAAGTTAAAAAGGAGGTAAGTGATGGAGCTGACTCCAAGAAAAGAACAGATACTTTCATCGATTGTCAGAACATACACGGCCTCCGGCGAACCTGTCGGTTCAAAGCGGATAGCTGAAGAGATAGGCTTTTCAAGCGCGACCGTAAGGAACGAAATGGCCGATATGTATGAGATGGGACTTCTTGAACAGCCTCATACATCTGCGGGAAGAGTTCCTTCCCAGGCGGGGTACAGAGAGTATGTAAACCGATATAAAGGCCAAGCCGAGATACCAAAGATCATGAAGGAGCATATCGATGCGGCACTGCTTGAGGCACAGTTTGACAGAGAAAAGCTTCTCGACAGAGCCTCTGATGCCCTTGCTGCGGCGACAGGCTTTACGACTGCAGCTACATCCCCCGGCGGAAGCACGGCAAGGATAAGAGCAGTTCAGTTCGTTCAGATAAGTCGAAGAGCTGCGATGCTCATCCTAATGAGTTCGGCCGGTACAATGAAAACAAGAGTATTTCATTGTGACTTTGACCTTACAAATGAGATAATGCGGATTTTCTTCCGACTGTTCAACGAAAAGCTCTCCGGTAAAACTGTCGCAGAGATAACACCTGCGTTTATACAGAAGCTCGGGATAAGCTTCGGCGACATGGCAATGCTGATGAGTTCCCCTCTTATGGCACTGCTTGAAGCTGCCAAGGAGACCGACAAGCCCGGCACTATAACGCACGGCAGAATGAACCTTCTGCTTTACAGCGAATATACGCCCGGATGGGCAAGCAGAATAGTTCACACACTTGACGACAGCAATGAGCTTAACCTTCTTCTGACCTGCAAGGTTGGCAAAGTAAGCGTTCTGATAGGCACGGAAACGGGCCGCAGCGAGTTCAGAAATTCATCAATCGTAATGTCCCGCTACCTGATAAATGACACCGATGCAGGAGGAATTGCAGTAGTTGGACCGATGAGGATGGATTATCCGGTTGTTTCAGAGTGCGTAAGCTATGTGGCATCTAGGGTCGGGGAAATATTCACTGCTCTGATGAATGAAGACTGATAAACACACTGAAAGGAGTTTTAGAGGTGTCTGAGGATATAAAGAAAGAGGATACAGCGGCGGCTGAAGCAGAGCCTGAAACTGCAGAGGTCACAGAAGCTGCTGAGCCGGTTAAGCCCGAAAAGAAAAAGAAGGAAAAGAAAAACAAGGATAAGGAGCTTCTCGAGAAGCTGCAGAAGGAATTTGATGACTTTAAGGCAGGACACATGAGGGTGCTTGCAGAGTATGACAACTACCGCAAGAGAACAGCCAACGAAAAGACTGCCACTTACGGCAACGCTGTTTCCGATACTATCAGCGCTGTGCTTCCGGTTGCGGACAACATTGAGAGAGCTCTGGCTCAGGAAAATGCCGATGCCGAAACGATGCGCAAGGGAGTTGAAATGATTGCGAACCAGTTCATGCAGGCTTTCGACAAGCTTAACATAACGAGCTTCGGCGAGATTGGCGATGACTTCGATCCCGAGCTTCATCAGGCAATAGGAATGGTGGACAGCGATGAGCTTGAATCCAACAAGGTTGCCTCTGTTTTTCAGAAGGGCTACAAGTTAGGCGACAAGGTAATAAGACTTGCTATGGTGCAGGTAACAAACTGATTGAAATTGCCGGTGATATCGGGTCATGCCGGGCACCGGAATTAATATAAGACATAAATACATTATATATATGAAAGGAAATTCATTATTATGGCAAAGACAATAGGTATCGACTTAGGTACAACAAATTCATGCGTAGCAGTTATCGAGGGCGGTGAGCCGGTAGTTATAGCAAATCAGAGAGGCGCAAGAACAACACCTTCTGTTGTTGCTTTCCAGAAGACCGGTGAGAGAATCGTCGGACAGATTGCAAAGAACCAGGCTATCACAAATCCTGACAGAACTATCTCCTCTATCAAGAGAGAGATGGGCTCCAACTACAAGGTATCCATTGATGACAAGCAGTACACACCACAGGAAATCTCAGCTATGATTCTCCAGCAGCTCAAGGCTGATGCTGAGGCCTACCTCGGTGAGACAGTTTCAAGCGCTGTTATCACAGTTCCTGCATACTTCACAGATGCTCAGCGTCAGGCAACAAAGGATGCCGGAAAGATTGCCGGCCTTGATGTTAAGAGAATCATCAACGAGCCTACAGCAGCTGCTCTCTCCTATGGTGTTGACAAGGAAGACGATCAGAAGGTCATGGTTTACGACCTCGGCGGCGGCACATTCGATGTATCCATCATCGAGATGGGTGACGGTGTTCAGGAAGTTCTCGCTACAGCCGGCAACAACAGACTCGGCGGTGACGATTTTGACCAGAGAATAATCGAGTGGATCGCTGACTCCTTCAAGGTTCAGGAGGGTATTGACCTTCACAGCGACAAGATGGCTATGCAGAGACTCAAGGATGCTGCTGAAAAGGCCAAGATTGAGCTTTCAGGCACAACAAGTGCTTCCATCAATCTCCCGTTCATCACAGCAGACGCAACAGGTCCTAAGCATCTCGACCTCACCCTCACAAGAGCAAAGTTCAATGAGCTCACAGCTGACCTCGTTGAGAAGACAATGGGACCTGTAAGACAGGCTCTCTCAGACTCCGGCCTCTCCATCAACGAGATAAACAAGGTTCTCATGGTCGGCGGTTCCTCCAGAATCCCTGCTGTTCAGGAAGCAGTCAAGAACTTCATAGGCAAGGATCCGTTCAAGGGAATCAATCCTGATGAGTGTGTTGCTATCGGCGCTGCTATCCAGGCAGGTGTTCTCGGCGGCGAGGTTCAGGGACTTCTCCTCCTCGATGTCACTCCGCTTTCACTTGGTGTTGAGACAATGGGCGGCGTCATGACAAAGATCATCGACAGAAACACAACCATCCCGACCAAGAAGAGCCAGATCTTCTCAACAGCTGCTGACGGACAGACTCAGGTTGAGGTCAATGTTCTTCAGGGTGAGCGAGAGTTTGCAAGAGACAACAAGCAGCTCGGCGTCTTCAAGCTTGACGGCATTGCTCCTGCTCCGAGAGGAATACCTCAGATCGAAGTTTCCTTTGATATTGACGCCAACGGCATCGTTAATGTTTCCGCTAAGGATCTCGGCACAGGCAAGGAGCAGCACATCACAATCTCCTCCTCCTCCAACATGAGCAAGGAAGACATCGACGCAGCTGTGAAGGCAGCAGAGCAGTTCGCAGCTGAGGACAAGAAGCGCCGTGAAGAGGTTGACACCAAGAACAATGCTGAGAATGCCTGCTATCAGGCTGAGAAGCTTATAAAGGACAATGGCGACAAGCTGAATGATGAGGATAAGAACGAGGTCAACTCCAAGGTTGCTGCTCTTCGTGAGAAGATAAACAGCGGCTCCGTAGATGACATAAAGGCTTCAATGGATGCTCTCCAGCAAGCTCTCATGAATGTTGGCGCAAAACTCTATCAGCAGAATGCACCTCAGGATGGTGCAGCAGGACAGCAGCCTCCTTACGGAGCACCTAACGGCGGAGCACAGCCGGGCGGTGACGGAAACGTCTATGACGCTGACTTCAAGGATGTCGACTGATAAATAAGAATTTTGATGTTTAATCGCAAGTGACTGCCGGGGGAGTCTTCCCTCCCTCAGCAGCCACTTATTATGGATTTACAGGAGTGTGAACTCTATTGGCAGACAAGAGAGATTATTATGAAGTGCTTGGCGTCAGCAAGCAGTCAAGCGATGATGAAATAAAAAAGGCTTACCGCAAGCTTGCAAAGCAGTACCACCCGGATCTTCATCCCGGTGACAAGGAAGCCGAAGCAAAATTCAAGGAAGCAAACGAAGCCTACGAGGTACTCTCCGACAAGGACAAGAAAGCAAGATATGATCAGTTCGGCTTTGCGGGAGTTGACCCGAACTTTGGCGGCGGCGCAGGCGGAAATCCATGGGGCTCAGCCGGCGGCGGGTTTGACTTTGATATGGATGGAATCTTCGATACCTTCTTCGGCCGCGGAGGCAGGCGCGCAAACTCCAACGCTCCACGCAAGGGAAGCGACTGCGAGGCTCAGGTCACCATTTCCTTTGAGGAAGCTGCTAAAGGCTGCAAGAAGACCATCAGCTACCATCCTATCGAAAACTGTCCAGACTGCGGGGGCACGGGAGCTGAAAAAGGCACACAGCCAAAGGTCTGTCCCGACTGCGGAGGCTCCGGCCGCATAAGCATAAATCAGAGGACCCCTTTCGGAGTAATGCAGACTCAGCGCAGCTGTGATAAATGCGGCGGTTCGGGCAGGATAATAGAGCACAAGTGCAAAAACTGCGACGGACACGGAAGGATAAGACATCAGGTAAACACTGAGGCTGATATTCCTGCCGGAGTTGACAACGATAATGTCATCCGAATTTCCGGCAAAGGAAATGCCGGCATAAACGGCGGTCCTGCGGGAGATGTCCTTGTTTACGTAAATGTTCGTCCTCATCCGATATTTGAGAGAAGAGGCAACGATGTTTACATCGATATGCCGCTTACATTCACTCAGGCGGCTCTTGGATGTGATGTTGAAGTTCCTACGCTCGACGGCAAGGTAAGCTATCATGTTCACGAGGGAACTCAGCCCGGCGACACCTTCAAGCTGAAAGGCAGAGGCATCCCAAGCGTTCAGGGCTGGGGCAAGGGCGATGAATTCGTCAGAGTCACGGTTGAGGTTCCAAGAAATCTTTCTGCTAAGCAGAAGGACATCCTCAGGCAGTTTGACGAAGGAATGGACGAGAAGAATTATCAGAAGCGCAAAGGCTTCTTCTCAAAGCTCAAGGATATGTTTGACAACTGAGAAACTTCGTAACACTTCGTAAACTTCGTAACTGCGTAACTCCGCTCAGGATAAAAAATAAGAAATATGAAATCAGCCACGGCGGTATTAACGAACCTGACCGTGGCTGATTTTTTGGGGAATATTTTTTTTTAATAATGGGTACAAGTCTGAAAAATCATGGGCTTTGCGGACACACGAAACAATGAATTTATATACGAGTACGAAGTACGAAGTTTTATATACGAGCATGAAATACGAAGTTTTATATACGAGTACGAAGTACGAAGTTTTATATACGAGTATGAAATACGAAGTTTTACATGAGAACAAGGATTGCCATAAGGACTGCGCCTCTGAGAAGATCGGGAATAAGCTCGTTTCCTTTGAGCTTTCCGAAAAATGAGGACAGGTTTCCTCTCGGGCAGATACCTGAGCATTTACCGCAGCGTATGCACTCGCCCTGCCTTAAGCTGCCGTCATCTATCATAACATTCACCGGGCAGTTCTTTTTGCAGGCTCCGCAGTTTTTCGGACAGGCATCTGAATTTCTCTTTAAGCCCAATAAAGGGAGATTCGGAAGCAGTGAGAACACAGCTCCCATTGGGCAGAGAAACTGACAGAAAAATCTCTCACGGAAAGCCATCCCGACAATTATCACGGCGAGCAGCACAAGAGCGACAGTATAGTTTCCCGATGTAAAGACATCAAATCTTCCTGAAATTATCATCGAAAACGGAGTCCACGGTCCGTATTTTGCGGAGAGAGTATTATTCCCTGTAAAGCTTAGGGCAAGTATTCCCACGAGGACAGCATATTTCAATTTTTGAAGCACAGGCACGGCTTTCTCGGGCAATCGAGGAAGCTTTTTCTTTATCTTTTTCTGAATAAATGAAGAGAATTTATATATCCAGTCACCTACGGCTCCGAAAGCGCACGCCCAGCCGCAAAAGTATCTGCCGAAAAGCATTGTGAAGCCGCAGACTATGAAAAGCTGAACAAGAAAAGCACTCATCTGCAGGGGATTTCCGTTTCCTATGGAGACAAATACATTCTTAATCCCTGTGAAAGCTGATGCATAGACAGACGGCGCAGTGAAGAAAAATAATATCTGAACGCAAATTCTCACCCATTCCTGAATTTTTCGTTTTTTCAGTACCGGGTTCATTTTCTTTTTCGGTTTTTTTACCTGAGAGCCGGGACCCAAGGCGCTGTCTGTGTTTCGTTCATTTTCCATCAGGCTGTTCCCTCCCCTTCCGGATTGGCATCAGCTGCGGCAGCATCTGAAGAGCCTGACGCTCCGCTGTCATCCGGAGTCTGCTCTTCTATGACGCAGCTTTCTTCAAACCATGCTTCTTCAAGGGCCATATCGATTGCATCAAGAATTCCGCCTGATGAGAATGTTGCACCGCTTACTGTGTCAACCCCATCAGTATTGCCTCTTTTTATTACTTCATCTACAACTGTTATTGCCTGCTCAAAATATGCCGCATCCTCATTCTCATAGGATATGAACCTGACATCAGTCACTGCATCATTACTTATCACAACATCAAGAATGATGTCACCTCCGAATCCCTGCGCAGTTTCCCTGTATGTACCTTCCCTGTAACCTGTTATGATAACAGGCTCTGCCGATACTGTACTCTCTGGATTCATCGCGGCATTAAGGGCTTCATTATAAAGCTTTTCGGCCTCTTCCTCATCCTTCCGATACTGAGCCGCGAGATTCTCGGCCTCGAGCTGTTCTTCTTCATAGGCATCTACTACAGCCTGTCTCTCAAGCGCGTAATGCTGATAAACAAAAAGCGATATTATGACAAGCAGGATGTTAAGTGTTTTAGTTAGGAAATTTTTCATTAATTATTTTCTGCTTTCGTTATATGTAATTACGCAGACACAGTTACGAAGTTCCGCAGCTGCTCAATTGCGCCGATTTACTCAGAAGCCGCTGAAGCAAGAGCTTTGCTGTAAGCCTCACAGATTGCCCTTGCTGAGCAGGTAGCGCTGCAGACGGTATCTACATTGTCTGCCGACTGGTTTGCTATTAATTGCGGTTTAACCTTCGCCAGAGCCTGATTGTAATACCAGCTCATGCTGCTTCCACCATTTGTGTCCAGATCTGTACTGCTGACATAGTTTATATCTGTGAGTTTTCCGTCGGTAAATGTGAAGGCATATGTGAGGTCGTAATCCCACCAGTCATCCCAGTCTGTACCTGAATACTGGCAGATAGCCACATCCCATACACAGGTCGCTGTTGCAGTATAGGTATTTACGGTCGAAACTTCGGGGTCCGGTGAAGGCGAAGCTTCAGGATCACCTGATGGGGATGGCTCAGCGGATGGTGACGGGCTTGCATCGGTTGAAGGCTCAGCCGTCGGCGAAGCTGTCGGTTCAGGTGCTGCTGCGGGTTCTGCGGTCGGAGTCGGGGACACAGATGGTGATGGACTCGGTGACACAGCCGTTCCGCTGTTTGCCTGTACAGCTGCATTGTATGCCGAATTATATGCCTCGATGATACTGTAAGAGGAATAAGTCGCCCGTGTGACTGTGTCGACACTGCTGCCGCTCAGGAGCAGCGGGCTTATGCTGTTCCAGGCTCTGTTCATATAGTAAGAGTTAGCGCCGCCTCCTGTATTTGACTGTGTTAGTCCTGCAAGTTTTCCATCTGAAAATACTGCGGTAACAGTAACTGTATAATCAAATTTTAAGCCTGCTGTGTCGGTACATGAAGCGGTGCCGGTAAATGTTCCGTCTGCAGGTGTTCCGGATTTCTTGTCTTCTCCTGAATATTCAGGAGTATCAGCAGATGCAGGTGTAGGAGAAGGCTCAGATGTCGGTGCTGCTGATGGTACAGGTGTAGGTGTTACAGTTCCTCCATTAGTTGTTATGGCCTGTGAAAGAGCATTATTATAAGCCTCCTGAAGAGCTATAGATGAATATGTAGCTCCGGTCACGGTATCAGCTGTTCCGCTGCTTTCAAGTTGTGATTTCATGCCTGCCCATGCACTCTCGGCAAAGCTTTCATTCATCGGATCTTCGTTATCAAGGAGCGTAAAATCACTTATTCCTGTGCACTTTCCATCTGCAAAATTAACATTTATGCTGACATAATACCCGAACTCAGAGCAGTAAGCTGAACCCGTATAGGTTCCATCAGCCGGAGTTCCGTTGTCTGCAGGCTTTGCTGTCGGCACAGCTGTCGGCTCAGGTGATGCAGTGGGTACAGGTGATGCCGTAGGAACCGGGGTCGGAGTAACCTTTCCGCCATTTGCGGTTATTGCCTGAGCCAGGGCATCATTATACGCCTCCTGGAGCGCTACCGATGAATACGTGGCTCCTGTCACGGTATCAGCTGTTCCACTGCTCTTCAGTCCGGATTTCATGCCGTTCCAGGCATTCCCGGCGAAGCTTTCATTATTCGGATCACTGTTGTCAATCAGCTTGAAGCCTGATATCTTCGTACATTTTCCATTCTTGAACTTTACCTTCACGCTCACGGTGTAGTCAAACTGAGCGCAATATGCCGTGCCTGTGTAGGTGCCATCCGCCGGTGTTCCTGACTTTGCGGATTTTGCCTTTGGCTTTGCTGTAGGTTTTGGTGTAGCAGTAGGTTTTGCGGTAGGCTCAGGAGTGGAGCCGGCCGCAGCATTTTTTGCAGAGTTAAGCGCTGATTTTACAGCCTCTTTAATTCCGTTAGATGAATACGTCGCCCCCGAGACTGCGCTGACATTAGGTGACTGCGCTCCTATTATCGAACTGACAACAGTGCTTGCGTTACTGTAGTAAGGTTCTGTCTCTCCTGAGTGGGATGTAACATTAATGCTGCTTATATTTCCGTCTGATATTGTGACTTCCACAGTTATGGTTCCGCCGAATCCGGCAGCCGAGCCATAATACACACCATCAGCGTATTCTGCTGAGTCATCATAAGATGTCACTACTATCGGTGAAGTATTGACAGAGGTTTGTGCAGGAGTTTCTGAGAGCTCGTTTGTTCCGTTTATTGCATTTTTTACCGCCTCGAGTATTCCCCTTGAAGAATATGTAGCGCCGGAAACGGAATCAAGCTCCCATGTCTGCTTTTTTATGATTCTGTCAATAAGTGAACTTGCAAGATTAAAAAAATTCTGATCATCGTTGTGACTCAGGACATTTATTTCAGTGATAAGGCCGCCCTCGACTATAACTTCCACATTTGTAAGACCGCCATAACCTGTACCGCTTCCGTAGTATGTTCCGTCTTCATACTGCGCCTCGGTCACAGCTTCACCGTCATCTTCCTCCTCAGCGGCAGCGTTCCGTCTTGGCTTTGGAGTGGGAGTAGCCTTAGCTGACAGCTCAGCAGTCTCAAGAGGAGACGGCGACGGAGTTTCAATTGTTGAAATATCATACTGTGAGAGATCCGGCGCCTCAGGCCACACTATCTCTTCAAATATCGGTTTTGATGTGTTAAATCCCAGGCAAAGGCACCCGGCGAGCAGCACCGACGGAACACACATCAGCAGATTTTGTCCTCTGTTCTTTCTTTTTTTCAAGGTCTTTCCTTCTTATCTGTTATTGTATAAAACTTCGTGTATAACTTACTATGTAAAACTTCGTACTCGTATTTAAAACTTCGTACTTTCTACTCGTATTTAAAACTTCATACTTCTCTTTTCTTACTTCATTAATCTCACTGCAAAGCCTGTTCACGACTTTACTTAAAAGTTAGATATAGCTAACTTTTCCTCATAAGAATAAGCTCTGTCTGTAAATACGGCAGGAGATTATTCTCAGCCTGAAGTTAAAGTCTTACCTCAGGCTTATATCATAGATAAATAATATCATAATCAAGGTCGCAGGAATATGAGTCCTCAAGACCTGCGCTCACATAAATATTGCCGTCATCATCAATGAGTATGAAATCAAAATCAGCAGGACACTCCCGCCAGAAGTTTATTGCATCGCTTAAACCCATTATGAAAAGTGAGGTTGAAAGGCCGTCAGCAAGGGCAGGGTCTTCGCTCACTATAGTCACGCTGATAAGCCCGCTGTCGGCAGGCTTGCCGGTCCTTGGATCAATGATGTGGTGGTATCTTATCCCGTCCTCCTCAAAGTACCTCTCATAGCCGCCGGAGGTGATAGCACATTTGTCAGAAATGGAAACGATACCGGCATAGTCCGCATCAATAAGGGTGCTGTCGGGGTTCTGAATGCCGATTCTCCAGTCCGAACCGTCTGTCTTTTTGTGATAGCACTCAATGTTGCCTCCGAGATTGATAAGTCCGCATGTAATATCGTACTCTTCAAAGATATCAACAATTCTTGCGCTTGTGTATCCCTTGGCAATACCGCCGACCTCTACCTGTGTGTCCCCTTCAAGGGTAATTGTCAAGGTGTCATCGTCAAAGCTTATCTTTGTGTAATCAACCAGTGGGAGAAGCGATGCAAGCTCATCGTCACCGGGCACCCTGAATTCATCTCCTGTAAAGCCCCAGGCAAGCATTATCGGGTAGACTGACACATCGAAGAGACCGTCCACAATCTCGCTCACTTCCACGGCTTCTCTGAGAAGCTCAAATGTATCCTCAGACACAACCATTGACCTCTGAGCGTTAAGCTGTGAGATCTCACTGTCTTCGCTGCCTATGCTCCAGAGGCTATCGAGACGCTCTATTTCTTCCTGAGCAGCAGCCGCAGCTTCCTCGCATCTATCACCGTAAACTGTGAGCTCCATCGCAGTGTCCATCGCAAGGAATGTGACCTTTTTCGAAGGTGTCTCCACAGCCGAAGCCGGAACGACCGTGCCAACTGCATATGAAATGCAGCACTCGGAAATGAGCAGAAAGCTGACAAAAGCAGCAGTAATTTTCTTAAATATCATCAGAACCTCACTTGTATTAAACTCTGAATAATTCACTCTGAATAATTCATCCTGAATAATTCATTCTGAATAGCTTATCCGGCAGATGCTTCACGCATTCAGCGCATATCAGTCCCACGACAACACCGGCTGCAATGCCTGACACCCACAGCACAGGGAGATAGTAGACCGATTTCACATCAATTATTATCATCGCAGCGATTATCTGCCCGATATTGTGGAAAATTCCGCCGCACATGCTCACCGTAAATATTCTAAGCTTCCCCGTCTTTTTCAGCAGGAACATGACTGCAAAGGAGCAGAGACCTCCGCTGAGCGAGTAAATTATGGACATTCCGTTCCCGAAGAGGAAACCGACTGCCATAATTCGCACAAAATTTATCGCAAGAGCTTCAGAGGCGCTCATCCTGTAAAGCGCAAGCAGCACCACAAGATTTGTAAGTCCCAGCTTGATTCCCGGCACTGCAAAGAAAGCAGGTATCTGCGCTTCAAGCCACGAGAGAATCATGCACACGGCTACCAGCATGCCGAGCCTCGCTATATCAAATGTACTTATCCTTCTTTTTTTCATCAGGGTTCCCCCTTAAAAACAATTTAAAACACCCCGGGAGCTTCATCAGCAGCTGTTATGTCAGCGACTGTTACGTCAGCGGCTGTTACGTCAGCGGCTGTTACGTCAGCTGGCTACAGCATCAAGGCCGTTATCATCCGTGACTTCTGTGCCAGCTTCGTCAGCGCTTATGCTGACCACTACTTCATTCGGCAGACAGACAATGCTTTCCACCGAGGTATTGATCTTACCTTTTTTCACACAGAGCTTATCAGGACATGTAGCCTCTCTGAGATAAGCATATCCATCCTCGATAACAAGCGTGTTGGTTCCGCCTGAGACACCCGAAATCACATATTCAGCATTCTGATCAAGAGAATATTCGCCGTAAACCTCACCGGAAACAGTGACGACTACTTTTCTGCCGCTTTCAGCTGTCAGCCTAAAAAAAAGAAATATCGCCGCAGTGACAATCGCTGTCAGAACGAAAACCAATATATCATATCTCAGCTTTTTGCTGCCGGCAGCCTTCTGAATCCCTGACATTAAACTTTATTCTCCTCATCACAATGATTATCTTAAATACACCGAATGACAGGGGATTTTGAAGTCCCCTGTCAGTTTTCAGGGCTCTGCTGCCCTTCGGTATATTATTATATCACAGAAGTTTGATTAATCAAACTTAAATCAGTCTTATTTAACCGGATTATTTTACTGTGATGGTTACAGTCTTGGTGCCGCTCTTATAGAGAGAGTTTCCTGCAGCCTTGACTGTGATCTTATACTTGCCCTTAGGTGCGTTCTTCTTGATAGTCACGACACCCTTGGAAGAAACAGTGACATACTTTGTAGACTTCTTGCCGAGCTTTACTGTGTATGTAACCTTGCCCTTTGCCTTTGAGACTGTGAGCTTGATTGTCTGCTTCTTTGTGGTGCTTCTCTTGACTGTCTTCTTTGCAGCCTTGACTGTCATCGGCTGAGCGCCCTTGGTAACCTTTACAGTAACTGTCCTGGTTGCCTTGAGGTAATTTGCCGACTCAGCAGCTGTGATTGTGATCTTAGCTGTGCCGACACCCTTGAGTGTAACCTTGCCTGCCTTGCTGACAGTCGCAACCTTTGTCTTGGAGGACTTGAATGTAAGGCTTGTGGATGCCTTGGCTCCGAGGCTGAATGCCTTGCTGCCGTAAGCCTTGCTTACACTTGCCTTGGTAACCGTTATTGTCTGAGCTGCCTTTGCAGCTGTTACAGTTACCTTCTTCTCTGCTCCGTTGTAGTTTGCGGTAGAAGCTGCTGTTACTGTTATCTCGGCTGAACCTGCACCGACTACTGTCACCTTGCCTGCTGCGTCAACTGTCGCAACTGCTGTGTTGGATGACTTATAGCTGAGTGCTGTCTTTGCTGCTGCATCAAGTGTGAATGCTGCATCGCCGTATGTCTTGCTGTAGGATGCTGTGCCGCTTACTGTCTGAGCTGCCTTTGCAGCTGTTACAGTTACCTTCTTCTCTGCTGCGTTGTAGTTTGCGGAAGAAGCCGCTGTTACTGTTATCTCAGCTGAACCTGCTCCGACTACTGTCACCTTGCCTGCTGCGTCAACTGTCACAACTGCTGTATTGGATGACTTATAGCTGAGTGCTGTCTTTGCTGCTGCATCAAGTGTTAATGCTGCATCGCCGTAGGTCTTGCTGTAGGATGCTGTGCCGCTAATTTTCTGATCCTCAGGAATTACAACAACTGCAGTGAGTGTCTCATAACCTGCTGCATAGACTTTTATTGTGTATGTTCCACTCTTAACCTCATCATTTTCAATAAATGAAGCAAAACGTGTTACCTCAGCAGCGTTGCTTCCAACGGATGTACCATTATTTATACTGATTCCTCGCCTGAGATGTTTATGCCGTCAAGAAGCGCATCCTCGGATACCTCTTCCTCAACCTCAACTTCAAAATCCTCGGCCTCACGCTCTTCATCAATCTCAACTGCCGGGGCCTGTTCATCAGCTGTTTCTTCTTCTGCAGTATCAGCTGATACTGACTCTGAATCTGTCACAACGACTTCATCAGCTGATTCTTCCACGATAACAGCCTCTGTCTCTTCCACTGCAACCTCATCGGCAAAAGCTATACTTGTGCCGGAGAGTGACATTGCGAGAGCAAGCAGTAACGAGAGAATCTTTTTTGTTTTTCTCATTTTACAATTCATCCTTTCTGCATATTTGCTTTGAGCAGGTAAACTTCTCTGTTTGACAATAAAACTTAGAAACTACACAACCTTGCAACTATATAACTCTGTAACTTCTTAAACTCAAATCAGCTTCTGCATGTAACTTCGTAACTGCTTAGTATCGGCTTCATGTGAGCTTCGTCTGCAAACTCTGTTTAAAAATTTACCTGCAGCTGAAAGTTAGAATAGACTAACTTAATTTCACACCACCAAATCTGACCTTTAACTTTGGGAGGGTATTACAAAAACTTAGGGATTCTAACCATTATAATAAAGCAGTAAAAACACGGCAGTAGACTTGCATCGCTGCGTCTTTACTAACTTATATTAACAGATTTTCAATGGTTTAAGTCATTGCTAACTATAATTCATAGCATATAACTATAGTTAGTTTTACATAACCTTTGGAATTATATCACCTGTTTTTCACAATGTCAATTTATCATTGGGTTAAAAATTCTATGACAAAATCGGAATTTTGTGATAATCTTAGACAAAACACAAATAAGGAGCATTATGAAGCATCTTTTGAAACCACTAAGATTTACGGCTGCGGTGTTTTTTATCGCTGCCGTGGTATGCATAAATGATATAGGCAATACAAACTCTTCAGCCGGTATAAAAAACAGCTGTCTGAATCTTGAAATCACAGTGTCAGCCGAGCCGTTCGAAGGCGAAACATCAGATCCGGAACAAACTGCGGAGTCAGAAGAAATAACAGACACTGGGAATTTCTCTGACACAGAAACCACTGATTACCGCTTTGATGAAAAATACATCGAGGATAAGCTGAACGGATACAGATACGTCTTCCCTGATGGATATTACTGGAACCTGGGCGGAGTTTCCACCTGCCCCTGCAGCAACGGCACCGGCACAGATAAATGCAATTTTTATTCCACCGGAGCACTTGTGAGGTATTTCTACACATCCGACGCAACCCAGTGCCATGGTTTCGCCGCAATGATATCCGACATGCTTTTTGGAAAGGACGCTCCCATAAGCACGGTGAGCAGCTTTGATGAGCTGAGGCCCGGTGATGTCATACGATTTGAAAACCTTGAGCATACTCTCATGGTACTTTCAAAGCACGATGACTACATCACTGTGGTCGAATGCAATGCAAATTACCGTGACTGCATCATTAACTGGTACAGAAAGGTGACAAAAAGCACTTTCGAGGCATCCGATACAATATGCATCACAAGATATCCCGCAGAGAACAGTGACGGCACAAGCATGCTCGGCTTTGTGACATGGCAGGCGCCGCTCTACTCTGAAAAAGACGAAAGCAGCTGCATCATCACCTATGCGCACACCTGGCCAAACCTCTGCATTATAAATTCAAGTGATCCCGAATGGTACTATGTATCAACGGCAGACGGAAGCAAAGGTTATATCAGAAAAGATCTCGTGACGATTTCATGGTCATTGAGCAGCGATTGATGTAAAGCAAAAGCTCTGTACAATATTAAGTCTGTACAGAGTTTTCCTTTTTGTTTATATTCTGTTCCGGAATTCATAGCCTGAAAACTGCAGAGTTTAACAGCCTCTGAATTTAAAATTTTAAGTTTCTGACTGCTGAAAAGTCATCCGGTTCACATAGCAGAGAAGAAAGTTTCAGAGCTGCAAATATGGAGTGCAAAGACTTTACACGGCGGCATTCTCCTGACAGAGTTTCAGATAACGAAATCTATGCTGCGAAGTTTTGTATACGCAGTTTTACATACGCAGTTTTTTATATACGAAGTTTTATATACGCAGTTTTACAGCTCCAGAAGATTCATGATTGCCTGAATATAGATAGCTATCTGCTTTTTCAGACTTTCTATCTCAAGGCGTTCATTTGCGTCATGAATGTGATTTTCTTCGCCGGGGAACTCACAGCCGAAAGCAATTATTCCGGGAACAGCCTGCGCATAAGTTCCGCCGCCGATAACTTCGGGCTGATGCTCGGTGTCACCGGTCATGTCAACATAAGCCTTGTACAGGGATTTTACGAGATCAGATTCAGGCGGGAAGAAAAGGCCTGCTGCAGCATGAATTATTTCAATCTTTCCCTTTTCGTTCTCAAGCTTTCCCTCACAGAATTTTCTTACCTGCTCAGGTGTATATGTCACAGGAACTCTTATATCTATGCTGCCCATGATGACTCCGTCTTCAGTCTTGACTATACCGTTATTAAAGGTAAGGTCTCCGTACTCATCGGATATCTTCAGGCCAACACCCTCGCCGTCACAGTTAACGCCTATCTTCTCATTGTAGAAATCGCAGAAATCATCCTCGAAACCTGCATTCTTAAGAGCAAGCATTGTAAAGGATGCCGCATTTACACCCAGAAGTGGCGTTGAAGCATGCGCGGCCACACCAACGGCATCGATGGAAAGCTTACCGTCATCAACTGTAACGGTGTACGACTTCAGTGGTGTCTTGGCAAGCTCCGCCTTAAGCCTGTCATAGTCAACATCAGCGCTGTTTACAACTGTTCTGCAGCGTGAGCAGACAGCGTTTGACACAAATCCGCCGTCCATTGAGATGATCTTTGTGTTCTTCGAGGAAAGCTTCATTGCGCAGTGGCCTTTTTCGCCGTAGATTCCCGGGAATCCTCCGTCCGGAGTAAATCCGTATGTTATCGGCTCCTCGTGAGCGACATAATATCTCATGCACTGAGAACCTGTCTCCTCGTTTGTGCCCATGAGCAGCCTTATCCTCTTCTCTACAGGGACACCCATCTCACGAAGAATTTTCATGGCATAGAGAGAAGCTATCACGGCGCCCTTGTCATCACTTACGCCTCTGCCGTAAAGGACTTCGTCTTTCTCAGTAAGGGTGAATGGATCCGTATCCCATCCCTCACCTGCCGGAACTATGTCAAGATGAGCAGCAATTCCGATTATCTTGTCAGAGTCAGGATTTCCCATCTCAGCTATACCGCAGTAATTATCGACATTTTTTGTCTTGAATCCAAGCTCATCTGCGATCTTCAGTCCCTCAGCAAGAACCGCCGCCGGCATCTCACCGAATGGCTTTCCGGGAAGCGGCTCTCCCTGAACAGAGTTGTACTTGACAAGTCTTGCGAGGTTTGCCTTTATCTCAGGCATAAGAGGCTCAATTTTTTCCATGTATTTCATATTTATCCCACCGGTCCTGTTTAGATTTTCAAATTCATTATACACATGTGAATATTAAAGTCAATAAATCAAACGCCAATCATTTGGTAAAAAAGCACAGAAAACTGTTTATCCAAAGTCTATTATTTTCCTTGACTTTATATTTCCGATTTGCTATATTAGGAAAGATAAAATTTCACCGAAGAAGCAATTTGTAAGGAGGACTTTTATGCCGCGTCATTTATTAAATCCGATGGATTTTTCAGTCGAAGAGCTTGATGCCCTCATGGATCTCGCCGGAGACATCGAGAGAAATCCTGATAAGTATGCACATGCATGTGACAGAAAAACACTGGCCACCTGTTTCTATGAGCCAAGTACAAGAACCCGCCTCAGCTTTGAAGCTGCTATGTATCATTTAGGGGGGCATGTGCTTGGTTTTTCTTCTGCCAACTCAAGCTCGGCAGCCAAGGGCGAAAGCGTTTCCGATACCCTCAGAATGATCTCATGCTATGCTGATATATGCGCTATCCGTCACCCGAAGGAGGGCGCCGCCTATGTAGCTTCCCTCAAGTCCAGCATACCTGTCATCAATGCAGGCGACGGCGGACACCAGCACCCGACACAGACACTCACCGACCTGCTCACCATCCGCTCACTCAAGGGCAGGCTCGACAATATAACCGTAGGACTCTGCGGCGACCTCAAGTTCGGCCGTACCGTCCACAGCCTTATCAATGCGCTGACAAGATATGAAGGCGTAAAATTCGTCCTCATCTCCCCACCTGAGCTCAGAGTTCCGGAGTATATAATCGAGATGCTCGATTCAAAGGGATTTGACTACAAAGAGGTCATAAGCCTTGATGAAGCTATTCCTGAGCTTGACATTCTCTACATGACAAGAGTACAGAAGGAAAGATTCTTCAACGAAGAGGACTATGTGAGAATGAAGGATTTCTACATTCTCAATAATGAGAAAATGAGCCACGCAAAGCCGGATATGCTCGTTCTTCATCCGCTTCCGAGAGTCAACGAGATAAGCGTTGAGGTTGATGATGACCCGAGAGCAGCATACTTCAGACAGGCTCAGTACGGTATGTACATAAGAATGGCCCTGATACTTACATTACTTGGAATCGAGGTAAAGTGATATGTTGAATATAAGCGGACTTGACAACGGTGTAGTACTCGACCATATTCCTGCCGGAAGAGGCATGGAGCTTTATAGATATCTTGACCTCGGTCAGCTCGACTGCCAGATTGCCATCATCAAGAATGCTGACAGCGAAAAAATGGGCAAAAAGGACATAATCAAGATTTCCACAGACTTCGACCTTGACCTCGATGTAGTCGGTTTTGTCTCAAGACACATTTCCGTAAACATTATAAAGGACGGCAAGGTTGTCGAGAAGAAGGCTCTTGAGCACCCGAAGAAGCTCATAAATGTTATTAAGTGCAAGAATCCAAGGTGCATTACTTCCATCGAGCAGGAGCTTCCAAATATATTTGTTCTTTCCGATAATCACACAAAGACATACAGATGCCTTTACTGTGAGGAGAAATATTCCAAATAATTCTGCATACAGTCGGCCTGACGGATTTTTCCGCCAGGTCGATTTATGAGATAAAACAAAAATCTTAACAAAGGGGTAAAAATCTATGGATAACAAAAACGGAATCTATGATGCCAGAAAACTCGGCGTTCCAAAGATGATAGTTCTCGGACTTCAGCATATGTTTGCTATGTTCGGCGCTACCATACTCGTGCCGATACTTGTCATGGGATATTTTGAGAGCGCATGCGGCGAACCTCTCACAGCCGGCGTGACAGTCTCAACCACACTTTTCTGCGCAGGAGTCGGTACACTTCTCTTCCATGTATGCTCAAAGCTTCAGGTACCTGCTTTCCTCGGTTCTTCCTTTGCTTTTCTCGGTGGATTTTCCACTGTAGCAAATCTGAACACAGGAATCTATGAGAATATGAGCGCAAATGACAAGGTCGCCTATGCCTGCGGAGGCGTTGTGATAGCAGGTCTTCTCTATCTTGTACTTGCGCTCATCATCAAGCTCGTCGGTGTAAAAAGAGTTATGAAGTTCCTTCCTCCTGTAGTCACAGGACCTATCATCATCTGCATAGGACTCTCACTCGCAAGCTCAGCCATCTCCAATGCCTCAACTAACTGGCTTCTTGCTTTCATTGCTCTTGCTGTAATCATTATCTTCAATATCTGGGGCAAGGGAATGTTCAAGATAATTCCGATTCTCATGGGTGTGCTTATTGCCTATGCTGTTGCTCTCATACTTAACGCATGCGGCATCACAAACCCTGACGGCTCAGCGATATTCAGCTTCTCTGCAATCAGTGAGGCAAGCTGGGTTGGACTTCCTAATTTCCAGATCTGCAAATTTGATATAACATCCATCCTTGTTATGGCTCCTATCGCTATTGCTTCAATGATGGAGCACATCGGAGACATGTCTGCTATCAGCGCTACTGTCGGCAAGAACTTCATTGAGGAGCCGGGCCTTCACAGAACCCTCATGGGCGACGGTCTCGCAACAGCTTTTGCAGGTCTCGTCGGCGGCCCTGCAAATACTACCTATGGTGAGAATACAGGTGTCCTTGAACTCTCAAAGGTCTATGACCCGAGAGTAATAAGACTCGCTGCAGTATTTGCTGTGATCCTCTCATTCGTGCCTAAGTTCTCCGGAGTAATCTCGACAATGCCTGCATCAATCATTGGCGGTGTATCATTCATGCTCTACGGTATGATTTCAGCTATCGGCGTCAGAAATGTCGTCGAGAACAAGGTAGACCTCACAAAGTCGAGAAATCTCATCATAGCTGCTGTCATATTTGTCTGCGGACTCGGATTCTCAAGCGGGCTCACATTCACAATCGGCAGTGCGACAATAACACTCACAGGCCTTGCAATAGCTGCGATTGCAGGTATCCTTCTGAACGCAATCCTTCCCGGCAACGACTATGAGTTCGGAAAGAACCCGGATGGTGACCAGAGCCGCGGTGTCTATGTAAACAGTAAGGATAAGAAATAATCACAAGGAGAAAATATCATGGATTTTTTACACGAAGAAAATATTTTCATAATGACTCATCCACTCATTCAGCACAAGATTTCCAGATTGAGGGATAAGAACACAGGAACAAATGAATTCAGGAAGCTGGTCGAAGAGATTGCCATGCTCGAGGGCTTCGTGGCTCTCAATGACCTGCCGCTTGCCAATGTCGAGATTGAAACTCCGATCGAAACATGCCTGAGTCCGGTCATCTCCGGCAGGACCCTTGCCATTGTACCTATACTCAGAGCAGGACTTGGCATGGTGTCCGGTGTTCTTAACCTTGTACCAACCGCAAAGGTTGGCCACATAGGTATGTACCGTGACGAGGAAACTCACATGCCCGTTCCCTACTACTGCAAGCTGCCACAGCCTATAGAGGAGCGTCTTATTGTAGTGACAGACCCAATGCTTGCAACAGGCGGCTCAGCCATAGATGCCATCGACCAGATAAAGAAGCAGGGCGGCAAAATGATAAAGTTCATGTGCATCATAGCAGCTCCCGAGGGTCTCGAGAAGCTTCACAAGGCTCATCCAGATGTTCAGATTTATGTCGGACATCTCGACAGGGAGCTGAATAAAAATGCCTATATCTGCCCCGGTCTCGGTGATGCAGGAGACAGAATTTTCGGCACCAAGTAAGACTAAATAAAATCAGCTTATAATCTCCGGATAAAATCTGTCCGGAGATTATTT
>R21__coassemble_873_pt1 | contig 22621 bp, 19 predicted proteins | sample R21__metabat2_high_PE_066 | metagenome-assembled genome bin R21
TAGTAGGCAAGACCTACACACTGAGAGAGACCGTGGCGCCGGACGGATATTCTGTGACAACAGACACAACATTCAGTCTGAACGAAGACGGAACAATCTCAAGCGCAACCACAACCACAACCAAGGACGGAGTACTTCTCGTAGAAGACACCAAGACAACAGTCCAGATCAGCAAGGTTGATGTAGCAGACGGCGAAGAGGTAGCAGGAGCACACATACAGATACTTGACGAGAACGGAAACGTAGTCGAAGAGTGGGTAAGTGATGCAGAAGCACCGCACACAGTCGAAGGCAAGATCATAGTAGGCAAGACCTACACACTGAGAGAGACCGTGGCGCCGGACGGATATTCTGTAACAACAGATACAACATTCAGTCTGAACGAAGACGGAACAATCTCAAGCGCAACAACAACCACAACAAAGGACGGAGTACTTCTTGTCGAGGATGACAAGGTAACAGACAACGGTACAGTTCTTCGTGTGCGCAAGAGCGTAACTCTTGATGGCGCAAGGATAGCAGTTGACTGGAACTCATTCTTCAATGAAACAGTTTATGCTGCTGTATTCAGTGATGCGGCAGGCACGACACGCGTAAGTGATGTCAAGCCGTTCACACTCACTGAGACGGGCGGCGGCACGGACGAGGTTGAATTTATCAATCTTCCTTACGGCAGGTATTATGTCTTTGAGACGGATGCTTCGGGCAACCCGATCAACGGAACAGAGACTATATACTCAACAAATGACTTTGGCCTTATGTTCGAGGTCAAGGGCATCAACGGAGCAATGATTGAGCTCAGCGAGGATCAGCCGACAGTCAATGCGGGTGAGATCATCAACAACATGACGACACCTCCTCCGTACTTCACATACGTTCCGGGTGGCTGTGTAGTCACCAAGGAGGTACAGGAGAACGGCGAAACAAAGTATGAGGATGGAGTTTACTACTTCGCTATCTTCAGAGATGAGGAAGGCACAGACAGGGCAACATCCATCACTGCAATTGAGGTCTCTGCTGATACAGGCTCCGGTGAGGCAAGGTTTGACGGACTCATGGCCGGCACATACTATCTCTTTGAGACAGATATAAACGGCACACCGCTCACATCATCGGATGAGCTTGACATCATCTATGAGAACGGTCAGGAGGTTGTGATAGAAGAAGCCGGTGAAACAGTCGCTGATGTGGGAATGACGGTTATCAACAACTTCACACCGGTCACTCCGATACATTCAAACAAGCCGGTACCGACAACCACGCCGACAACACCTACTGCAACTCCGGGCAGTCCGAAGACAGGTGATACAACGAACACAACACCATGGGCTCAGACAGGAGTGGCCTGCATGATAATGGCAGCGGGACTCCTTATCATCAAAAAGAAAATCGGCAAATCCGAATAAAAGCTGAAAACAGCGGCAGGAAATTTCTCCTGTCGCTGTTTTTAATGGTGGGATTTGGTGAAATGTACCGTGCTCTGTGTTCCTGTACTGAGTCTTGCATTCCGCATGGGGCAGCCATCAGTGTTATGGGAAGTGAACAGTTACGAACCGAACAGAGCTGATTCAGCTATTGAAGGACATTTTGAAGGGTATCCGTTGTAATGCACATTGGATAGTTAACTGCAGGCAGACCGTATGCTGTTCAGTCGATTATATCGTTCTGGAATCTTGAGAGATGTTCGAACGGGGTTATCTGCCTTCCGCGGTAGAGCCCGCAGCCGTCATTGATGAGCATATTATTCACTGCTGCAAACATATCGACATTCACATCCTTCAGCTCAAGGCTCTGAAGAAGGGAAACTCTCCTGCAGGCATTATCGTACCAGCTGCAGAGGCCCGGCTCTATCTCCGTATTTTCCACCCTTTCATTTTTCTGCATGTTTTCATATCTGCGATGATTTGCCTGACCGATTTCTGCCAGGTCATCCATCTCCTTTGTTCTGAGCTGAAGCTCGAAATGACTTCTGGAGATATTATCATAGAGTGTGATGTGAAGAGATCTGTAGCCGAACGGATTCGGAAATTCTATATAGTCCTTATAGTAAGGAGCAGAGTAGGGACTCAGTGATGAGGAGAGCTTTTCATCTGAAAGCTCGAGGGAGAAGCCACGCTCTTCAAGAAATTCCGGTATCATATCGGCAATTTCATAGAGGTAGGAAATCTCCCTTTCCTCTTTGTTTTCACCCGGCTTTACATGACATCCCGGAAGTGAGATGACGATGCGGTAGGCGATGAGATCCCTGAACATGAGCCTCCGCCGGATTTCGGAAAATTCAGGAACGGCTCCGTTCTGCCGATAGTATTCACGGGCAGCTGTGATTATTCTTCCGTTAAACTTTTCCTCTGCCCGTATGAGTGATTTAATTCTGCCTTTAAATGTGAAGGAGAGGAAGGGATACTCCTTTGCCATATATTTATAGAGCTCTCTTATTCTCTGAGACTGTGAGGTAAGGAAGTCGTTATGCTCGAGCAGCTCCGTCATCTGAAGGAGAAAATTCACATGGACCATATCGGCCTCGGCATGAGTCAGCTTTGCTTCTCTCTTCAGATCCTCGGTATACCTGTGGAGAATCTTCAGCACGGTATCACCTGAGTATAGATAATCATTGAGAGAGACCATCTTTTTTCCTTTCTTCATCGGGGACAAGCTTGAAGACGGCAGTATTTGCATAGGTGAGAGGGTCACTGTGCATGAAGAAGACGGTGGAGTCACAGGGAGCATAGAGAGTCTCGGTGATGTCTCCCTCGTAAGGATTGATAATATTGGCAAGAGGGGTGCCGGCGCTTACCTTATCGCCGACATTTACGAGAGTCTCGAAGAGGCCTGATTTCGCTGTTCTCACGGCTTCAAGGTCGGAGCTTGAGATGACTCTGGAGGCTTCTCCTGAGGGTCCCTGATATTTTACTATGCCCTGCTTTGAGAGAAAGCTCAGTATGCTGAGGACGGCCCTGCCTGCGCTTGAACGGTCAATTGTCCGGGTTGTGGTGGTATAAAAGCTGAAGGCCTGGGTTTCCCATATCTGCCAGTTATAGTTAAGGGTTGCAGTATCGTAGGGGCGGACCTTTCTCTTCACGACATAGGGCATGCCGAACTGCTTTGCCATGCCGACATCTTCATAGCCCGTATCCATCATCTGTATATGGGGCATGAATCTTCCGGGCATATAGTAGGAGGTGAACTGGATGCCTGTTTTATAACCGGATATCTCCTTGAATACTCCGTCGGCTATCCTCTGGGTTGTCTCACCGAGATTATAGCCCGGGAACATGCGGTTGATATCGGTATTATCGATGGGCCAGAATCTTTTCTGGATATTGATGGAATATGGATTGACCGTCGGAATTATGAGTATCTTTTTATTCGGGGAGATTCTGCCCTCCTCCTCAAGCTGCCTGAATTTTCTTATCAGCAGGGAGCAGACATAGAGCTGCTGTATCTCGTTTCCTCTGGTAGCTCCGACTATGGCAAGGGATTTTTCCCCTCTGCCGAACTCATAGCCGGTTACCCTGAAATCATCCCTGTAAAGTCCTTTGATGCTGTATAGTACTCTTTTTTTCATCTTTCACAGACCTCCTTTGAGAGAAGTCTTCCGAGCAGAGATCCTTCATCAACAACCGGATAGTCCCTGATAGTGAAAAGGACTCCGTCGGCAGGAGCGGTGACTGTATCGAGGACGATACCCCTTAACGGATCGACTATCTCACCTATGACATCTCCCTTTGAAAGGCTCTGCAGATGGCTGACCTTCGGGATGAAAAGGCCGCCGGTGGAGGCATTGAGATAGGACACATCGGCAGGATTCTCTGAGATTATCGGTTTTCTCGGAGCTATTGCTTCGCCTGCCCACATACCCATTGATTTCATGAGGGAAAATATGCCGTCGACAAGCTGATCACCGTAATTTTTTGAGATTCTCATTCCGACACCCATTTCCACCACGAGGACGGGTGTACCGGTACTGTTGAGGCTGTAGGCGAATGTGGACTCAAGGACCGTGCTTGCTCCGTGGACCCATATGAAGTCCATATTGCACTTTTCCGCAAGGGGCACAAGCTTATACCTGTGAAGCTCATTTATCCTTATCTGCGGCACCTCTGTAAGATAGATATTGCTTGCATGGATATCAAGGACTATATCGGAGCCGCTGACATCCTCGACTATCTTTGCGGCAAGGAACTCTGTCATATTTCCGTCCATATTGCCGGGGAAAAGTCGGTTGAAGTCGAGGTCAAATGCCGGTATGCCTCTGGTTATGGAGTCTATTCCCAGCGGGTTTATCGCAGGATAGACATCCACGATGCCGCAAAGGCTCTCCTTATCGAGAGATATTCTGCGCTGCAGCTCATAGGCGACGTACTGTCCCTCGAGCTCATCGCCGTGGATTCCGGTAACGATGCTTATCCGCCGGTTCTTTTTTCCTGCTTTCTTCACGGGCATTATCCTGTTTTTCCTTACTGAAAGGGTTTCGTCGACAGGAAGCCTGACTTCTGCTACTGTTTTTACCATTTTATTCCTCTGTTACGATAACTTTTATATTGCGGGACTGGGAGCCTTTGGCTCCTCTGAGTATTCCTCTGTTTATCAAGCAGTCGGAGGCATCTCTGCCGTGACCGAGCTTTACATGGGAATCTGCGACGAGGAGATCGTTTGTGGGGTCCATTCCTATCCATCTGCCGCGATAGAATATTTCAGCCCAGGCATGACTCTCTCCCTCTCCTGTGATGAGCCCGGTGACATATCTTGCAGGAATCCCTGCAAGGCGGCAGAGGGCGATGAATATATGGGCATAGTCCTGGCAGACTCCCGCGCCGAGGCTCCATGCTTCTTCGGCTGTGGTCCGGCTGTCTGTGCTGCCTTTCCTGTATGAAAAATCCCTGTGCAGCATGTGCATGATAGAGACGGCATTTACATAATCATTTTCCTCAAGACCTGATTTCAGGCTCATGAAATATTTTCTGAGATTTTCTCCGCTTTTGTTCATCCCGTAAGGATGACGATAAAGAGGAAGCATATTTTCTGAAGCTTCCTCTTCATAAAGCAGATTTTTTATGACTGCCCTGCCGCTTATATGATACTCAAAGCTGCTGTGGGGGTATTTCACACAGCCGTAAATCTTGAGGTTTCCGAAGCTGTCACAGCCCTCGGAATAAGGGACGGCGGGGCAGATAGTGATATTATCAACTGATATTTCCTGCCTGTTGTTCGATTTCGGCAGGCCTTTAATCGTGAAGAATTCCTTATCCACAGGCATGCCGTAATCGAACCTCATGAGGTAATCAAAGCTTAATATTTTCTGCGGTGCCGGCATCATCAGAAGACAGACTCGACTGCGCTTACAACTGCATAAGTGTCAACGGGCTCGGCATTCACAAGAGAGATGAGAGTTTTGAGCTTATCGGAATCATATTTCAATCCGCTCTCGACTACTCGTGGTATCATTCTGTCAACCTCACGCCTGATAAGCTTCGGAGAAGATCCCATTCTTGCGAGCATATCTGTACGCTCGATGCGTTTGCCTGCCTTGAGGATGCTCCGTATCTGATGGCTGTCTATCTGATCATCCACGGTTCCCCAGAAGGCGAGGATGTGGTCGATGAGCTTCTGGGTTTCCATAAGCGGAGCCTGATTTTCGGAGGCCTTATTCCAGTCATATACTGCCAGCTGGATATATGACAGAGCCTCGGAGCCTATGCTCTCCCTCAGAACTATGGCATTATCGTAGGCTCTCCCGAGGGTACTGATAATGGAATCGGGATTTGAGGGGTCATAGGGATAGCGGTAAGCAAAATCGTCCTTATCTTTATATATGTTCGGGATATCCATCCTGCGGCAATAGTCGGGGAAGCTGTCCTCCTCCTCGTCTATCATATGATCAAAGTATTGTCCGTACATTTTCAGTGTGGTGTAAACTCTCTCGACATATCTCCCCAGCCAGATGAGTCTGTCTGCCTGCTCGGCTGAGATTATGCCGCTTACTCTGCCAGTATCCATGTATCCTTGAATCCTCCTCCCTGAGATGAATTGACTATAAATGAATCGGGATTGCGTGAGAATCTTGTGAGGCCGCTCTTCCAGACAAGCGGTTCATCTGCCATGAGCACGAAGGCTCTGAGGTCGGCTTTTCTTGCGACTTTCTCTCCGTTATCCATTATATCGAGGTCCTGGAAATCTATCACTTCCTGGGCGATGAACCTTCTCGGCTCCTTTTTCAGCAGGGCGATGAAATCCGCTTTCTGCTCTTTTGTCATCTTATTTCCGAAGACGACGCCGTAGCCGCCTGCTTCAGCGACATCCTTGAGGACGAGGTTATCGAAGTTATCGAGGGTATATTTCATGTCCTCCTCATAGAACGGAAGATATGTTGGAGCGTTATCAAGCACAGGCTCCTCGCCGAGGTAATACTTAATCATTTTGGGGACAAAGTAATATATTCCCTTATCGTCGGCGACTCCGTTTCCCACGGCATTCATCAGGGCGACATTGCCTTTACGGACCACGTCATAGATATGTGGGATGCCGATGACAGACTCGGGGTTGAAATTCATGGGGTCGAGGTACTCATCCGATATTCTGCGGTAGACGGTGCCGACCTTCTCTTTCTTTCCTGCGGCAGTTATGTAATAGAGCATATCGTTCTCCACTGTCAGCTCTGAGCCGTTCACAAGGTAGGAGCCGGTCTTCTCGGCGAGATAGGAATGCTCGAAATATGCTGAGTTATACCTGCCGGGGGTGAGTATGACATTGATGCCGCCGGTATTTACATTATCCATGGTGCGCCTCAGCAGCTCGGCATAATTTCTGTTGTCGGCTATGGCGGTGGTATTGAAGGTTCTGGGGGAGCTTCTGCGGCAGAGGTCTCTTGCTATCATGGGGTAAGATGCCCCTGAGGGAACTCTGAGGTTATCCTCAAGGATATACCAGTGGTTATTTTTCCCTTTGACGAGGTCTATGCCGGAAATATGGGAGTAGATATCTTTCGGAGGAATCACGCCCTCACACTCGGCCATATAGCCGCTGGACGCAAATATGAAGTCCTCGGGAACCACATTATCCCTGACTATCTGCTTTTTTCCGTAGATGTCCTTCAGGAAAAGATTCAGAGCAGTCACCCTCTGCTTCAGTCCTTTTTCGAGATAGTCAAATTCTTCTTTTTCGATGATCCTGGGTATGGCATCGAATGGGAACAGCTGCTCCTTAAAGGTATTGTTCTTATAGATGCCGAATTTTACGCCATACCTTGCAAGCAGTTCATTTACTGAGTCGGCATGCTCAAGCAGCAAATCATACATGGCCATTTTACTTCTCTTCTTTCTTACAACAGCATTTCTTACAAAACAAAAGAGGCCTGTCCGAAATTGGACAGACCTCTTTGTCTGAAATATGGCTAATGATAGCATAGCCGCAGTATCTTTGTCAAGAATTTTTATCGGTTCACAAATCCTCATAGCGCCTTTTTGATGGCTTCAAGGAGCTCATCGAATTCTTCGAAGGCTTCGATATCGGGATTCTCTGCCTTGATGGCGTCGGTGCTTCTGAAGAGGAAGCCTGCTTTGCTTGCGCGTATCATGGCGAGGTCATTGTGGCTGTCACCGCTCGCTATGGTCCGGAAGCCGCAGGACTGAAGGGCTTTCACTGTAGTCAGCTTTGACTGCTCACAGCGCATTTTGAAGCCTGTGACAGTTCCATCCTCAGCTACCTCGAGGGTATTGCAGAAGATAGTTGGCAGGCCGAGCTTCTTCATGAGAGGTCCGGCAAACTGGGTGAAGGTATCGCTTAAAACTATGACCTGGGTTATCTCACGCAGCTCGTCAAGAAATTCTTTGGCGCCTGGAAGCGGATCAATCTTTGCGATGGTTTCCTGTATCTCCTTGAGTCCGAGTCCGTGCTCCTTAAGGACACCGATTCGGAAATTCATCAGTTTATCATAATCCGGCTCGTCCCTTGTGGTTATTCTGAGCTCGGGGATGCCGCTTGCTTCTGCAAAGGCTATCCATATCTCGGGGACAAGGACGCCCTCCATATCAAGGCACACGATGTTCATATCATTACTGCTGTTTGTCATGGGAATTCCTCCAACATTTATGTGATGGGCTAAGTATATCATATTGGGAGGCTTATCTCAACGGGATTTTTTGTTCTTCTATAAAAGAAGCAAGACCTTACGGCGGCGGAATTGAACCGGGGCGCAGGAGGTTATCCCGCAAATTAATATGGCGGTTCTATTGATTTTACTGCCGGGCAATCGATAATTTTAAACTCACCTGTCGTTGCTTTACGGAATGCCGAAGTTGACAAAACCGGGAGATTTTTATATAATGGTGGATGTAACAGCTTCGCATGAAGCGGGGCGCAGGGCTGAAGCCATGATGATAATTCCATGATATTTTTATTTTAATTAAGTGTGCTATGAAGGCGCACGGATCTCAGACGGGGTTCGTGCGTCTTTTTTATGTGCCTGAAAGCGCATGCACTGAAAAGGAGCTTGATTTTGCGCATGAAAAAAATAATCTTGTTTGCTGTCGCTCTGATGACAGTTTGTCTTCTTTCCTTTACTGCTTCAGCCGAAGAGACTACGCTTGTTTACGGCTCGGGAGACTACACGAGGATAAATCCGGCGATGGATGAGCACTGCGAGATAAATGTTCTGCTCTTTGACGGACTTACCGACCACGACGGGGACGGAAACGTTGTTCCGCGCCTTGCAAAGAGCTGGGACTACGATGAGGAGACACTCACCTACACATTTTATCTTGAAGAGGATGTAAAGTGGCATGACGGCGAGCCGTTCACTGCCGAGGATGTTAAATTTACTTTTGAGGCCATAATGGATCCGGAGAATGCCTCGGAAAACGCCCCGAACTATGAGGAGGTTGAGGAGATAACGGTCATTGATGAGCACACTGTACAGTTTAAGCTCTCTGAGATTAACACGGCTTTTCTCGAGTACATGACCATGGCGGTACTTCCGAAGCATCTGCTTGAGGGTGAGGACTGGCAGACCTCGGACTTTTTCCGTGCTCCTGTCGGCACAGGTCCATATGTATTTGAGAGCTGGGACGAGGGACAGTCCATAGTAATGACCAAGAATGAGGATTACTTCGCAGGCGCTGCGAACATAGATGTGATAATCTTCAAGATTGTCACGGATGACACCTCAAAGGCCATGCAGCTTCAGTCCGGCGAGCTTGACTTAGCTCAGGTCACGCCGAAGGATTCAAAGAGCTTTGAGGACAGTGATGAATTCACTGTTTATGACATGACGACCTCAGACTACAGAGGAATCCTTTACAATTTTTGGAATCCATACTGGCAGGAGAATGCCGATCTCATCCCTGCCATCAACTATGCGATAGACAGGCAGGCGATACTTGACTCTGTACTTCTCGGATGCGGTGATGTAGCTTACGGACCTCTTCAGAGAAATGAATACAACTACGAGGATGTGAATCACTACGATTATGATCCTGCGAAGGCGGAGGAGCTTCTTCAGGAGGCCGGATGCGTCAAGGATGATGAGGGATACTACACAAGAAACGGCGAGAGGATAAGCTTCACCATCAACGCAACTCCGGGCGACCAGGTAAGAGCTGACATGGCTCAGATAGCCGCTCAGCAGCTTCAGGCGATAGGTCTTGACGTTGACGCAGCGGTACCTGCAGGCGGCATAGACTGGGGCGGACAGGAATGCTGCATAATCGGCTGGGGCTCACCCTTTGACGCTGACGACCACACCTACAAGGTATTCGGCACTGACAAGGGCGCAAACTACTCGGGCTACTCAAACGAGAAGGTCGATGAATATCTTCTTGCGGCACGTCAGACGGATGACAGTGAAGAGAGAGCTGCTACTTATGCTGCCTTCCAGGAGGAGCTTGCCAATACTCCTGCATACACATTCTTCTGCTACATTGACGCAATGTACATCGGCAAGAACAGCATTCACGGAATTTCAACGGACACTGTTCTCGGGCATCACGGAGTCGGTATTTTCTGGAACATCTGCGAGTGGACGATAGAGTGATTCCGCTGAAGGAGTCAGCAAAAGGACGGACAGCCGAATGCTGAATTGCTGAAGACCGGTATTCTGATAGCTGAAATCTGATTGGCTCAGGGTTTACTACTGTGCAGTCAGAAGCTGAACAATCAGACAGTCCGGGTTATTGGACGTTAGAAAGCTGAAAGTTGCTCAGCGAAGGCTAAGCACTAAAAAATTGAACGCAGAAAGTGAAATTCAGGTACATCTATATTTTGACGGAAAGGAGCAGGCTATGAAAAAGCTTATCGGGATATTGATTCATTTCGGAAGAAAAGCGCTGGTTTTTCTTTTGAGCATATTTGTGCTTTCGATAATAGTATTCGTGATGTCAAGGCTTGCTCCGACCGATCCTCTTCAGTCATACTACGGTGACAGGACAGAGAAGATGAGTGTGGATGAAAAGGAGACCGCAAGGGAAAAGCTCGGACTCAATGAATCCATACCGGTACAGTATGTGAAGTGGCTGAATGAGGCTCTTCACGGAAACTTCGGCATTTCTTACAAATACAAGCAGGATGTCACTGAGGTGATCTCATCGAGGATACTCAACACGGTTATACTTGGGGGACTTGGATTTGTGCTGACATTCCTCGGCGCACTTCTTCTCGGGTTATTCTGCGCATGGCACGAGGACAGGCTGATAGACAAGGCAATCTGCAAAGTCGGGACGGCTCTGAGCTGCATACCGGAATTCTGGATGTCGCTTCTGCTGATATTCATTTTTGCCGTCACGCTGAAGGTACTGCCGACCAGCGGAGCTTACTCGATAAGGCATGCGGACGACATCGCCGACAGGGCGGTACATCTGATACTGCCGCTGACTGTGGTTGTTCTCGGACATCTGTGGTACTATGCCTACATGGTGAGAAACAAGCTCCTTGAGGAGAAACGCAGTGAATATGTAGTTGTCTGCAGGGCGAAGGGGCTCACGAAAGGTGAGATATTTTTCAAACACTGTCTGAGAAACATCATGCCGTCATACATAAGCCTGATGGCTGTATCGGTTCCGCACATAATAGGAGGGACATACATTGTCGAGATGGTATTCAGCTATCCGGGACTTGGGACCCTCTCCTATGAGAGCGCGAGGTATGCGGACTACAATCTGCTGATGATACTGTGCCTGATGACGGGCGCAGCTGTCATGCTCTTCAGCGGTATCGGGCAGGCGATAAGCGGGAAGATAGACCCGAGGCTTGGCGATGACAGCGCTGCTGACATATCGGAGGCAGAGAGATGATGAAAGACCCACGCTTTGCTCCGGTAAAAATCGAGCAGGAAGAAAGGCTGCCGGAAAAGAAAAAAGCCCCGGTCAAGGGCTTTCCGTATATTTCATTCACTCTTCTCGGGATAATAATATTATGCTGCATATTCGCAGACATCATAGCAGCAAAGGATCCGGCTGAGATAAACCTGCAGTCATTCTCATCAGCTCCCTGCAGGGAGTTCATATTCGGAACTGACTCACTCGGCAGGGATATATTTTCCTGTCTGCTGCACGGCGGGCGGATATCCATTTTCATCGGACTTTTTGCGACTGCGATATCGACAGTGATTGCGATAATTTACGGCACCATCAGCGGCCTTGCGCCTGCATGGGCGGATGCCGCAATGATGAGGCTGACGGAGATAATGCTGAGCATTCCTTCTCTGCTAACAGTGATATTTCTGCAGTCGATACTCGGTGAGGCGAGTGTAATATCGATATCGGCTGTCATCGGCGTGACAGGCTGGTTCAGCATGGCAAAGGTGATAAGGACAGAGGTAAAGCAACTGAAAAGCAGTGAATATGTACTTGCTTCAAGGGCGCTCGGGGGAAATCTCTTCCACATTCTGAGGGTACATCTGCTGCCGAACTTCATCCCGTCAATAATGTTCATGGTTGTTATGAATGTCAGCTCGGCTATTGCGGCAGAGTCGGCGCTGAGCTTCATGGGGCTCGGACTTCCGCTCGATGTAATCTCACTCGGGAGCATGCTGAGCCTTGCGCAGAACGCTCTGACCGCGGGGCTCTGGTGGATAATACTCATTCCCGGAGTTTTCCTTGTAGTCATTCTGATGTCGATGACAGAGATAGGCTCATGGCTCAGAAAGAGGGCAAACAGGAAAAATGCGATGATGTGAAAGTAAAAGGCGGGAGTTTTCCTGCCTTTTTTCGGCTCAGAGCCGCCATGCATGAAAACCATCTGCCGGGCATGAGCAGGGAATGGCAAAAATGCTGAATTTACACTGAAGGATAAATGTGCTATAATTCGTGGAAACAGGCAGTGACAGGAGGACAATACCCATGATATACATAAATCAGCTCGAGAGAGCGCACATACATTTTGAACACAACCTTGACAACGGCGGAGCGGGAGACCACTCGAACATCGCTTCTTCCGGCTGCGGTCCATGCTCACTGTGCATGGTGATAAACAACATGACGATGGAAACTCCGAGCCTTGAAGACTGCATACAGATGGTCTATGAGGCGGACGCGAACAGGGAGCCGGGCACGGACATGAGAAGGCTCGGGCCTCTGGCTGCGGAGAGATACAATCTTGACTACAGGGAGACCGACTCCATAGGTGAGCTTATCGCTCATCTTCAGAACGGGGGAATGGCCATTGCAAATGTCGGAGGCGACAGGGATGGACACATCGGAGTATTCTCCCACGGCGGACACTACATAGCTGTGACTGCTTTTGTAAACGGAGAAATGTGCATACTGGATCCATCATGGAAAGAGGGAAAGTTCAGCGAAGAGGGCAGGCAGGGACTTGTAAGAGAAATGCTGCCGTACCTTTACTGCGCGCCTGAGGTCCTGATGAGGGACACAGAGAACAGGACTCCGGGATACTATCTCTTCTCGAGAAAGTGCGGACAGTGATTTTTCAATTAATCTTGAGTTTGTCACTGCAAAGTGGTATAATTTCTGAACAGTATAGAAAGAAGATTTAAGTTTTTCCGGGTTGAGTGGAAATGCAGCGCAGCGTGATGATGAAATATGCGATTGCGGAATCATTGAGCTGTGAAGTTGTGAATTAACGCAGCTTTGCAGTTGTATAGCTGCTGTTTACTGACTGGCAGAATTGCATAGATAAAGCGGTGTTGTTTTTCCTTAATTACTGAGAAAAGCTTTATGAACTGTCTGACCGGCGGGGAAGTCTGCTTTCCGGCGGGAGACAGTTCTTTATTTTTATCGGACACCTCTGATGGCTGCGGACGGATGAAGGCTTTGCTTTTTTATGGTCTGATGAAAGGAATGACTCATAATCTTTGCCCGATTCTGAGGAAGAAAATTCTGAAGAGGTCAGGGGCAAATTGATACGGAAGGGATGATTTTATGGAAAACGGAAACAGCTCACCGAAAAAACCGAATAAAACATTCCTTGCGGCGAATATCGTCATTGCCGTTGTTCTGATATTTGCGCTTGCCATGCTCACTCTGCAGTATTACCGGAACTTAAACAGAGAGCTCTTCGAGGAAAGGCAGGAGCATCTGACTGAGTTTACCGAAAAGACCGCTGAGCTTATCGGCAAATCAAATGAGAATGCGGTGGATCATCTGAACGCCTGCGCATACGCGCTTGCCTGGGCTGAAACGTACAAGAATGATGAAATGCAGGGCTGGCTTGAATATCTGAAGGGCCTTGCCGGCGAAGATGACATGCTGGTGATACTCTTTGACAAAAAAGGAAACTACTACTCCTCCGACGGAGCAAGCGGATACTGGCAGGAAAGTGATTTTCTGCAGAGCACCGGTGACGGGATAAACATTGCTGTAATGTCCTGCCCGCACGAGAGCAATGTGACGAGGATGATATATGCCCGAAAGCTTGAAAATGAGGTAAAGCTCGACGGCGGCGCAGAGACCATTACCCACATAGCTGTAGCGGTTGACTCCGACACATTCAGAAGTGAGATGTCGGTGACCGGATACGGCAAGGACTGCTGCACCTTCATAACCAACAAAAGCGGCAGAAGAATCTATCAGTATACATATGACAACAACGGTTTCCTGAGCGGATACAATCTGATAACCGAGATAGAAAAGCAGGAGACGGTAAACATAGGAAAATTCGAGAGCCTGTCTGCCGCAATTGAGGCGCATGAAACTTATGCCTATGAATTTTCATACAGGGATGAAGAAGCAGCGGAAGCGGTAAGATGGTTTGTGGGCGTTTCATACATAGATGACGCGGACTGGGTGGTTCTGCTGCTGGTGCCCACAAATTCCCTCGGAAGCTCGACATCTTTCCTTGTCAGTGAGACTATCAGCTTCTTCGTGCTGATAGCGGCGGCCTTCATACTCATATTCATAGCGGTATTCGTGATGGTCATGAAAATCAGGACTTCAAGGAAGCTGCTTGAGCACCAGGAGAAGGTGAGCGAACGGCTCAAGGCTGCGGCTGACGAGGCGGATTCCGCCAACAAAGCCAAGACGGAATTTCTCTCCCACATGTCCCACGACATAAGGACGCCTATAAACGCAATAATGGGAATGACGGGAATTGCCCTGAAGAACACTGACAACGAGGAAAAGATAAGGGACTGCCTCTCAAAGATAGACGGTTCTTCACAGCATCTGCTGAGCCTTGTCAATGATGTTCTCGACATGAGCAGGATAGAATCAGGCAAGACGGTGATGAAGGAGGAGCCCTTCAGCCTGAGAGAGTGCCTCAACAACTGCTCGTCCATCATATCGGGACAGCTTGTCAACAGGGACATTGCGCTTATCAGGGATTTTGAGAGGATTAAGGCATCTGCGGTCAAGGGTGACGAGCTGCACCTAAGGCAGGTATTCATCAACATACTCGGAAATTCCGTGAAGTTTACTCCTGACGGAGGAAGCATAAGCTTCCGCGCGTGGGAGGAGGATGCAGAAAGCGGAAAGACCATATTTGTCTTTGAACTCAGCGACACGGGAATAGGAATGTCTGAGGAGTTCCTGCCGAAGATCTTCGAGGCCTTCTCCCAGGAGGAGGGAGGCTCAAGGACTACCTACAAGGGAACAGGCCTCGGAATGGCTATCACCAAGAGCTTCATTGACCTGATGGGCGGAACCGTGGAGGTTGAGAGCAGACTTAACGAGGGAACCAGATTCATCGTGAAGGTACCGATGGAGGTCTGCGAGCTGCCTGAAGAAGCGGCAGCTGCCGGTGAGGACTACAGCTCACTCAAGGGACTGAAGATACTTATCGCCGAGGACAATGAGCTGAACGCGGAGATAACTCAGGAGATACTTGAGGATGCGGGAATGAGCGCAGTGACCGCAGTGAACGGCGCTGAGGCGGTGAGGATGTTCAGAGAGTCGGGCGAGGGAGAATTTGCTGCGATACTCATGGACATCATGATGCCTGAGATGAACGGCTACGAGGCGACAAAGGCTATTCGTGACCTTCTGAGGCCCGATGCGGCGACCATACCGATTATCGCTCTTTCTGCCAACGCATATGAAGAAGACATACGGATGGCAAGGGAATCCGGAATGAACGCTCATGTGGCGAAGCCGGTAAATCCTGTTGCGGTTTACAAGGAGCTTCAGCATTACACGGCAGGAAACGGGCACAGGGACGGGATTTCCCTTGAGGGAATGAACGTGCTTGTAGCTGAGGACAACGAGCTGAACGCTGAGATAATCGCAGACACTCTTGAGGAAAGCGGAATGAAGGCGGTAATTGCTCCCCACGGAAAAGCGGCTCTTGATGCTTTTGCGGCCTCGGAGCCGGGAAGCTTTAATCTCATTCTGATGGATATGCAGATGCCCGTGATGGACGGAGTGACGGCGACAAGGGAGATAAGAAAGCTTGACCGCCCTGACGCAAAGGCGGTGCCGATACTTGCCATGACGGCAAACACCATAGAAGAAGCCGGAGAGGCGGCGGGAAATGCAGGAATGAGCGGATTTTTATCAAAGCCGCTGAAGATTGAAGAAATCAAAAAGTATTTCGCTTATGCGGAAACAAAAAAATAACTGAAGGAGGAAATGAAAATGAAAAAAAGTATTTTGCGTGTGTTGAGCGTGATAATTGCTGCGGGACTGCTTTCAGGGGTATGCTGCGGCTGCGGAAGCTCTGACAGCAAGTCAGCCGGCAGCTCAGCTGAGGACAGCTCAGCTGTCAGCACAGAGGAGGAAGATACTTCTGATGCGGACGGCAGTTCAGCCGAGGACGGCGGTTCAGAGGAAGAGAGCAGCTCAGCTGAGGACAGCGATTCTGCTGAGGACAGCGACACACAGGAGGCTTCTGGTTCTGACGGGGAGAGTGAAAAGACAAGCGACCACGAGCCGCTTACCATCACTTCATTCAACAACATAGTCACCGAGGAATTCATTGCTGCGGTGCATGAGGTTTACCCTGACATAAACTTTGAGATAATCAGCTACGCAGGAAAGAACGGCAGCGGCTACGCACAGTTCAGCCTTGAGGAGGGCGACATCCCTGACATATATGTCAGCACGCTTCCTTTTGCGGCCGACAAGCAGGCAGAATATCTGATGGATCTTTCAAATCAGGATTTCGTCAACGAATATTCGACAGCTATGCTGAACTCTCTCGATCAGGACGGAGCAATCTATCTGCTCCCATCGGGCTACACCGTAGCCGGAATCACCTACAACAAGACACTCATGGAGGAGAACGGCTGGTCTGTTCCGACATCGCTTGAGGAGCTTGAGGCACTTATCCCTGAGATAGAGGCGGCGGGACTCAAGCCATTCGCAAGCGCCATGAGCCTTGACGGATTCCCGTTCAACTATTTCTTCAGCGTTGGCAACACTGTATGGTTCGGCACACAGGACGGAGTCAGGTGGAAGTCGGATTTCCCGAAAGGAGAGGCTGACGCAGCTTCCGCTGAGGGACTTAGGGATGTAGTGGAGCTTTTCCAAAGATACATTGATGACGGAATAATCACATCTGAGGACACATCAAATGATGACTTCTTCAGCTGCGGCGACACGGTTTTTGATCTGAACATCGGAATCAGCAGCTACTCATACACGACCGAGGACGGAAAGACCTATGAATTCGGAATCATGCCATGGCTCTCCGAGGATGGCTCAAACAACATGCTTACGAGAAATGTCAGCAGATATTTCGGAGTGAGCAAGGCCCTTGAGGAGGAAGGAAACGAGCAGAAGCTCAAGGATGCTCTCGACCTGATGAGATTCATAGCAAGCCCCGAGGGACAGAATGCGATACTCGGAGCCGGCAACATCTGGATGAGCCCTCTCAACGGCGCTGAGATGAGCGAGGATCACCCGTACTACGAGGAGGCGGACACCATCAACACAGGCCACACTGTACAGATGGTATATGTGGGATGGGAGGATCTCATCATCCCGGTGGCTCAGGATCTCAGGCAGTTCATAGCAGGGGAGATAAGCGCTGACGAGCTCATAGCGGCTTTCGATGAGACCTACAAGGAGGTCTCCGAGGGAACTACGGACACCTACGGCACCCTCACCGAGACACTTGACCTTCAGCAGACGGCTGAGCTCAACTGCATAGCCGAGGGCACAGCGGCAGACGCAGACTGTGCTATAGTCAGCCTCAACGAATATCACGGCGACGGACTGAGCAACAAGATAGGCATAGGCTGGTATCTCTATGCTTCTGACATAGACATGGCGAGGATAAACATGGTAGCGCCGAACACATCCTCAATATCTGTGGTTGAGCTGACAGGCGCAGAGATAAAGGCAATAGCCGGGGCGGGCCTTGACTCTGACGGAAACGGCATACCTTACAGCTATGTAATGGTGACAAAGGGCGGCGAAGAGCTCGAGGATGAAGGAACTTACCGTCTGGCATACCCGACCGGAACGGTTCTTGGATACGAGGACAGCGAGGAGGTACTTGAGATAACTCCGCAGACAGCACTCAGCGAATTTACCGCATCACTCGGCGAATTCGGAAGCGATGACATAATCTGGAAGTAAAGACTGAAACAATGATGAATCCCGGGGCAGCTCAGGCTGTTCCGGGATTCAGTAATGCTAAGGTTTATGATTATATGACGGCGATGGAGCGGTTAAAGAAGGGATGGTCGGCTGCCAGCGTCACAGGTTTCCAACAGCGTAGGCCTTTCGCAAATGACTGTGGGAGCTGCAGAAGGTTTTCCGCCGCAAGGCCCGATGATATGCACAGAACTGCGGATAAACAAGGTAAATATAAGGCTGAATAAAAAACAGGCATCTTCGAATTTCTCTGAGACAGAGCTTCGAAGATGCTTTTTTTATTTGTTATTTTGTTTTAATCAGCCCGGATTTCCTTTACAGTTTCCCTTTCGTACATTCTGTGCGGAAGCATTATCTTTTCATTGGTGCTGATTCCGGTTCTTATCTGTTCAAGGATCACCTCTGCCGACCTTGTGCCGAGCTGTTCCTGAGAAACGCCTATCGTGGTGATTCCCACGGCTGAAATATCGGCTGTGCCGGAGTTATCAAATCCCATAACCGAGCACTCCTCGGGAACCTTAATGTTCATCTTTCTCAGAGCCTTAAGGCACTTCGCCGCAATTATATCCGAATAGCAGTTTATGGCTGTGGGTCTGTTTTCCATGCTCATCAGTTCAGCAACAGCGTCTCTTACGCTTCCCTCAACATCATTTTCCGTTTCCTTTACGAGACACGGGTCGAAGCTGATACCCTTATTCTCAAGGGCTTCCCTGTATCCCTGCAGCTTTTTTCTTGAGGAAAGGATATCCTTGGCAAAGGATAAAACACCGATTTTTCTGTGACCTTTTTCTATGAGATACTCTGTACTCTCCCTGAAAGCATCCGTGTAGTCTATTGTGACGATTGAGGTTTTTGCTCTTTCATCATATTCACCCTGCTGTACAAGCGGCATTCGTCCGTTCAGATAAACGATGGCATCTGTATTTACGAGTGAGGCGATGAATACAACCGCTCTGATAAGTCCGCTCTCAAGAATGCGGATGAGATCATCACTGTTTTCAGAGTTTGAAGACTCTGGGTAAAGAATAAGCTGGAAACCGTTTTCATGAAGCTTCTGCTGCATGGCTGCAAATATTTCAAACATAATACCGCTGAGCGCGCTCGGTATTACGCACATGATAAAGTTGGAATCCTGTTTCCTCAGGAGCTGTCCGAGAACATTTGGTTTATAATTGAGTTTTTCTGCGCTTTCGAGCACTTTTTTCCTTATTTCTTCATCTACGTTTCTCTGGTTGTTAAGTACCCTGGAAACGGTAGCAACGGAAAATCCGGAATCAATTGCGATATCTTTGATGGTTGCCATAGGGTGTCTCCGTTAGAGTTTTTTGTTTTATGAGGCGATTATATACGATAAAAATGAGAAAATCAAATACATTTTAAGAAAACGATTACCCCAAAACGTTGTATCTGCCTGTTGATTTTAGACAATTTGAATACTGATTTATTGTAATTATTGACAAATTCACAAATATTTGTTGACATTTTAAATGGATGATATTATATTATAGCCATGGAAAACGATTTCCCAAAAATTGATTTAAATAAACGGAGGATTTTAACAATGAAAAACGGCAGACTTCAGATTGGTTTTATAGGCTGCGGCGGAATCGCTAATTCAAAGCATTTCCCCGGTATGGCACCTCTCAAGGGCGAGGTTGATCTTGCAGCTTTCTGTGATCTTATCATAGAGAGAGCAGAGAAGGCAGCAGAGGAGTACGGCAGCGAGGGAGCAAAGGTTTACACAGACTACAAGGAGCTCCTTGCAGATCCTACAATCGATGCAGTACATGTTCTTACTCCCGACAATGAAACCTTTGAATGACTAAAACACAATATATAGTGTAATACACCGTACTGACACACAACAAATTGTGTATTTTCAAAATTTAATCGTTACTTTACTAAAAATTTACTAAAATTGACCGAAGTTGCTCAATGCAAGTATGTGCGTGAAAACGCAAAAAATTTAGGACTATAAGATTCATCATCTTATAGTCCTTATTATTTTACTTGCTTTTGAATTTCAAAATTGTTTTTCCAAATAACTTATAGTATGGAACAACATCATCTTCATTCAAAATATAATAGTTGATACAGTCAGCAAGTAAAACTGCACCTATAGAGAGCAAAAACCAAATTATACTGAACGGTAAACATAACATTCCTTTAGTCCAGGCATATCGAGTATTCATTCCTGCGATTGTGTGTTCTCCATCGCCAGAGAGATATTCATTAACTCTCTTTGAATATGATGGTAGCATCAAACCATAGCCATCGGAATCGTTATGCTCAATTTCATAATCTTTTTCGTGCGTGAGTTCTGGTTCTCCATCAACGGCATCGTTAATAAGTATTACATCTTCTTTGAACATCGTAATACAGTCTTTAACAACAATAAATCCCTTTGGAAGCGGAAGCGGAGTAGAACCAGAGCAGATGAGAGCTTGATATGCTTCAAGTTTTGCCGGCACGAGCATTTCATTCATATCTCTACCATTGTCAAGTCTCTTTTTGAGTTCGGGATATAAGTCCTCATTGACATACACAATGGTCGAGTTTTTAATTCCGCCGTTTGTGCCTAACAGTCTGCGATATTTAATTTTACATTCTTTACCGTTCACAATTCCATAATTGATAGTAAATCCGAGATTTGCTCTATCATAATCTGCGTTGCTATTCATAATCACACAGATATAATCTTTCTGGAATTGTAGATTATAGAGAGTATCATAATAGTTGTTAATGAGAATTTTATTCTCTCTGCTTTTTGGCTTTTTCTTGATTGCCCTGATTTTCTTCTGAATGCTGCGAACCTTATTGTTAATATCATCAACGCCATTGATTTCATCAATAAATCGCAAACATTGACTATTGTTCAAAGACACTATGATTTCAGGACAAGTTTTTATAGCCGTTTTCAAAGGCATATTTAATTCCCATTTTGCTCGTTTGAGCATCTTGCTCTCAATCTTGTAAATGAACTGGTGAACGCTTTTTTGTTCCATTCATTTACCTCCCTAAATTTGTTTTTGCTTATTCCATATTAACTAAAGAAACTTCAAAGTTGACAGTTGCAGTATAATTACCAGCCTTTGCATAGTCACATCCAAAAGACAGTTCGCTCAATCCAAACATAACTTTTGAAGCAGGGTCATTTCCTGCAAACAATCCAACACAGTGTTCCGGCAGAGCAGAAAAATCAACTGGGTAAACCGATGGATTAGATTCCTCTAAAACAATATCTTTGGTCAATGTGTTTTCTCCATTCTCGTGTAGGAACTCAATTCTTCCATCGGGAGTCGTATTCGCTACCGTAACATAAATTCGTTCATTATCCGAGATGTTGAGCATACCTGCTTGGAATAAATAACTTCCTGCATCCGCATCAATCGTTTCAGGAATTAGAATGCTGTACTCGCTTCTTTGTCTGTAGGTAATTGTTGAAGTGCCAATTCCATTCTCAACATATGAGTCATCGGCGTAAGCCTGAATTGGAATTAACGCAAACAAGTTAAGAACCAGACAAAGTGAGAAAATAATAGATAGAATTTTCTTCATTGTTTAATCTCCTTGTTTAATAATATTTGCCTTGAATTTCACCGTGGCTGAATTAAGTTCTGTTCCATCTTTTTTGAAACATCTAATCTTTAAGTAACCATCAGCCACTTGACATTCAAGCGATTTGTTCAGTTCAATTTGGTAGTAACCTTTGCTGGGAGCAATGTTCCCTGACTGCCATAAGAGTTCATCTTTTACATATAGATTCATTTGAAAATAGCAATCATTGTTTTTGGGATTATAGAAGTTGACCGCTTGTTCCGTTTGGTCGGCTATTAGAACCAGTTCAGTAAATCCTGGGATTTCGATAGCAGGAGCATTGCCGAGTGTCGGCTTCGGTAAGGACTGTTCGCCGTTCCACTTAACTGCACTTCCATCATCTGATAGGTTGCTGTCTTTATTGCTCGATAAATAAATTCCTACAAAGACAGCCATAACCAATAGAATAATTACAAGCAAAATCTGCATTGCTTTCTTTAAGATGTTTTGTTTTGAATTTCTCATACTGATTTCTAATTCGCAAGAAAAACACGGAAGCAGCGCTCCGTTTCCAACCAATCCACTTTTAGTTTATCGTGTTCGTATTTCAACAGTTCTTCAATTTGGTATATGTAAAAGCAGTAGTCGATATGACCTTTCCGAATGCTTTTGAGAGTATCATTGATGAAGTCGCAATATCTTTGATACTGTGTCTTGCCGTGATATTCTTGATAGAGGGTCTTGGTGGCTTCTCTGATGGTCGGCATCAGAGTCGCACTCCCTTGCTTTATCCTCGATTTCATTTCAGCAAAGTCTAACTGCCATTGACTGTTCGTATAACCTTTTGGTGGGATGTTTGGGTTTTGCACTACGATTTAAGTACCTCCTTTCTTCCAGATATAAACGCACCCCCTGGTGCTGCCTGACACACTTATATTCTTTCTACGCTTGCTATTATAGCACCTGTTTAATTGTTTGTCAAGTGGGTTCTCAAAATTATTTTTAACTTTTTCAAATTGGTTACTTCTCCACCGGAATTGAAACAAAAAAATTTTTTCTCTTTATATTATATATATATATACTATTCTTAATCCTATAAC
>R21__coassemble_883_pt1 | contig 22511 bp, 16 predicted proteins | sample R21__metabat2_high_PE_066 | metagenome-assembled genome bin R21
ATGCAGATACATACGAGGTTGAGGACTCCGCATTCGGTCAGATCAAGATGAAGAACGGCGCAGTTATCAACCTTAAGGCTTCATGGGCACTCAACGGCGCTGATGACTTTGCAGACGGCGCTGCTACAGTTCTCCTCTGCGGCACAAAGGGTGGTCTTGACACAAGAACAGGTGTTGTAAGAGTCAACCACATTGTTGGCGGACAGCAGTCTACTACAATCGTTGGCAAGAAAATACCTCCGTTCATCCCGGGATTCAGCGTTGGTCAGCCTCCGCTTTCCAAGGAGCATGACATCTGGGTCAAGGCTCTTAAGGGTGAGGGTGAGCTCTTCGTCACAGCTGAGCAGGCTATCACAATCACAAAGATCCTTGCTTCCATCTACAAGTCAAGCATGACAGGCAAGATGGTCAAGTTCGATGAGAACAACAATCCTATAGAGGACTAATCCAAAGGATAAATCGGGGCTTCCGCAAGGGAGCCCTTTTTCTTATGCCTTTTGTACATTTTTTCATTTTTTATTCATAATAATTCTTTACAATTTACAGAAAAAGGATTATTATTGAGTTGTGAAATTTTGCAGATTATTCTGCTTTAAAACAGGAGGAGACAACCAATGTCCAAGACAGTTAGAATCGGTTTCATCGGCTGCGGTGGAATTTTTAATCAGAAGCATGCACCAGGCATGGCACAGCAGGTTGAAAAGGGCGGCGTAGAGCTTGTAGCTTTCTGCGATCTTATTGAAGAGAGAGCACAGGTTGCTGCTGAGAAGTACGGCGCACCGGGAGCAAAGGTTTACACAGATTATAAGGAGCTCTTAGCAGATCCTACAATCGATGCTGTTCATGTTCTTACACCAAATGTTGCTCACTGCGAGATCAGCGTTGCAGCTCTCGAGGCAGGCAAGCATGTTCTCTGCGAGAAGCCAATGGCTGCTACAATCGAGGATGCACAGAGAATGCTCGATGCAAGAGACAGAACAGGCAAGATGCTCACAATCGGCTATCAGTACAGACACTTCCCACAGAATGCTACAGCTAAGGCTGTCATCGATGAGGGTTATGTAGGCGATGTATATTATGCAGAAGCATGCCTCCTCAGAAGACGTGGTGTTCCAACATGGGGCGTATTCACAGACAAGTCAAAGCAGGGCGGCGGTCCACTCATCGATATCGGAACACACTGCTTAGACCTCACACTCTGGATGATGAACAACTATGACATAGACTATGTTGTAGGTACATCCTTCGAGAAGCTCGGCAGAACACTCCATGGCCAGAAGGAGCAGGGCCAGACAAGTCCTATGGATGGCGGCGACATGAGCTGGGATGCAGATACATACGAGGTTGAGGACTCCGCATTCGGTCAGATCAAGATGAAGAATGGTGCAGTTATCAATCTTAAGGCTGCTTGGGCTATCAATGGCGCTGACGACTTTGCTGACGGCGAGGCTGATGTTCTTCTCTGCGGCACAAAGGGCGGTCTCGACACCAAGACAGGCGCTGTAAGACTCAACCACATTGTTGGCGGTCAGATGTCCACAACAACAGTTGGCAAGAAGATTGCAAGCTACATTCCTGGATTCTCTCAGGGACCTGCACCACTTTCCAAGGAGCATGATATCTGGGTCAAGGCTCTTAAGGGTGAGGGCGAGCTCTTCGTTACAGCTGAGCAGGCTATCACAGTCACAAAGATCCTTGCTTCCATCTACAAGTCAAATGCTACAGGCAAGATGGTCAAGTTCGATGAGAACAACAACCCAATCGATGACTAATCTTTCAGCATTTTGCTTCAGATAATTTAAATTAGTGGAATAAGTGGTTTTGCCATGTTTAATGCGTAAAACCACTTTTCTTTTAAAAGAAAGGTGTCTAAAATGGATAATATTAATCTTCAGCTCTATTCCTTCGGCATGGAGGATAATGAGAAGAATCTCACACTTCTTGACAAGATCAGGATTACAGGCGAGCTTGGCTTTGACGGCGTCGAGTTTGCAGGCGGCTATGATGACATTCCCGTTGATGTCATGAAGAAGGCTCTCGCTGACGCAGGTCTGAAGGCTGTTTCCGCACACTGCGGCTTAAACAAGCTTGAGACAGATCTCCCATACCTTGCTGAGCTCGGTGTTAAATTTATCATCTGCCCTATGGCTAACTTCAACTCTCCTGCAGAGGCTAAGGAACTCGCAGAAGATCTCAATGCTTTTGCAAGAAAGTGCGCTCCTTACGGAATAAAGACAGGTTACCACAACCACACAGATGAGTTCTACAAGGTTGATGGAAAGTATCTCTATGACTGGCTCATGGAATACTGCACAGAGCCGAACATCATGTTTGAGATTGACTGCGGATGGTGCTCTGCTGCAGGTGTTGACCCTGTAGAGTACATCAATGCTCATGCCGGCAGAATCGGCGCTATTCACATCAAGGAGAACACCGCTGTAATCGGCGCTAATCTCCCACAGTCCCGCCACGACACAAAGCCGAAGTGGGACATTAAGATGGGCGAAGACGGCAAGCCGATATTCCCGAAGGAGTTCCTCGAGATGATGGCCGCTCATGATAAGCTCAACTGCCCTCAGGGACAGGGAATCGTTGACTGGAAGGCAGTCAAGGCTGCAGCTGATGCTCAGTATGACGATGTTGTATACGTTGTCGAGCGTGAAGCAAGCTACAACGAACCTAAGAACAGAATTGAGTGCTTAAAGACAGATATCGCATGGCTCAAAGCCAATGTCTGATATCCCGTAAAAAATAACAGAGGCGCAGGTCATGAGATCTGTGCCTCTTCTTTTTGCCTGTATTGCGTTTCAAACTTTCAGGATTACCCGGCTAATCAGCCTTTGGAAAAAGTTATTTTACCGTTTGTTGTCTTGAGTGTGATGACATTCTTAATGCTTCCGCTTTCTCCCGTGCCTATAGAGAAGGTTCCGGATTTTGCATTGATTTCAGCAAAATCGGTTGCGAACGAACCAAAAAGTGTGCTGTAAGTGACATCTGCTGCAGTATCATCAGGGGTTGTCAGAAGTATTACTCCCTCTGCAGTATTGATATCAACATTATTCGGACTGACTGTTGTAGCTGCCGTTACACTTCCCTTTAAGGAATCAATTGTAAGATTTGTAAATTCACCTGTAAACACCACATCACCGGTAGTATTTTTAATCGACGCCTCGGCTCCGACTGCATTGTCAAAGTTTACATATCCATTTTCTGCTGTGACACTGAGCTTTTCCGATGTTGTTCCTGCTCCTGATATATTTCCCTCTCTTGTATTGAGATCAATCTCAGCAGCCTTGCAGCCTTCAATATTGATATCGGATGAAGAATCTATGCTTATCGTTTCAGCTGTGAGAGATTCAAGCTTTACAGCTGACTGCACTCCGTTTACAGTAATGGAATCAATGCTCATCTTCTCAGGAACTTCAATTACAAGATTCTTTTCATAAAGCTGGGGAATTACAGTATCAAGATAGACAAGTCTGGTGTCATTCCACGACACATTCAGCACGGTACTGCTGACATTTAAAGACAATTCATTGTCCCCGGAAAACTCATACGAGGAATACTCTGTTATCTTTATCTTTTTTCCGCTGCCCTTCTTTATCTCGACATCACCGGCAAGCCAGCTTATTTTCAGGCTGTCAATGCTGTCAACTGTCTGAGTGTATTCAGCAGAATACTGCATGGATGAATTGCCTGTCTCTCTTTTTTCACGGCTGAAAATTTCAAGGCCGAATCCTTCCTGCACTCCATAGATAATGCCGACAGAGAGCAGCAGACAGACGAGTATCCATATTGTTATCTCTGTTATCAATGATTTTTTCAACTGTTGATCTCCTCCATTATCTGAGAAATCACAGAATGCATGGAATCCATGTTTCTCTCCATCTCTCTGACAAGAATGAACTGATTTCTAGCTCGCACAAGATTGTGGTCAGGGTAATCTGTTCTGAAGTAAACATCACCATTAAGGTAATCTGCAAGAAATCTTATTCCGCACTCATAAGTCATGAGTTTGGCCCCTACAGGCAGTGAGAAAAGTTCCTCTGAAGTGAGAAGTTTCCCTGCCGATTTCAGGAACCCCTTTGCATAAGCTGAAAATCTCTCCATGCTGAATTTAACTTTATCGGGATCTTTTTCATCCTCTGCCGCGCATGTTGCTCCGCTTCGTATCGAGTCACCGAAATCATAAGCTGCAAGCCCAGGCATCACGGTATCAAGATCTATGACACACAGCACTTCTCCTGTCTTTTTGTCGAGAAGAATGTTGCTCATCTTTGTGTCATTATGAGTGACTCTGAGCGGCAGTTTACCATCATTCTCGAGTCTTATAAGCTCTGAAGCATCATATTCCCTGTCAAGTGCAAACCTGACTTCTTCAGTGACGTTACTGAGCCTGCCTGAACGGTTCATATTTACCGATTCTTTCAGCTGTCTGACACGCTCAGGGGTATTATGAAAATCCGGTATCACTTCGACAAGTGTTTCAGCCGGAAAATCAATAAGATCTCCGATAAACCTGCCAAAAGCCTGTCCGCATTTTTCAAGCATCTCATTACTTTCGGCAGTCTCACTACAGGTACTTCCGCTCACAAACTGCATCATCCTCCAGAAATTTCCGGATGAATCGATATAGTATGCAGGACCATTTACTGATTTTATAAAATTCAGTGTTTCCCTTGAAACTTCGCCGCCCCGGGCCTCTATCCTGCCCTTCATGAATTCCGTAACCGAACAGATATTATCCATCACACCTGCGGGATTAGGAAAAACAGAGGAATTGAGACGCTGTAATACTAACCTGTTTTCAGGAAAAGCTACACTGAACGTATCATTAATGTGACCAGTGCCGTAACGGCTGACCTCAGCTTTGCCCACATCCATCCCAAAAGCAGCAAGCACAGATTTAAAGTCAAAATCCATATCAGTAATTAATGCCAATCCTTGCGATAGTTGTACCATCACCCTCTGCAATGCTTATCCTTCCGCTGTGCTTGGCAGCTATTTCTCTTACATTCTTAAGCTCAGAAGGTGAATTGTCCTTAAGTTCAAATGCTTCCTGCAGGAAAGAGCCGAACGTTCTCTTTGTTATGCGATTCTTCATATCGGAAACACCGGTTGTATGAACAGTTTCAATCGAAAGCTGACCCTTGGAGGGCAGTACATTTATTCTGACAAACCTCTCGTCTGCCTCAGATGTCTGAGCATCCCTTACTGCCCAGTTAAGTACATCATCAATGAGGATACAGAGATCTATGACTCTGACATGACTTTCACCAAGCGAAATATTACTCTCAATCCTAATTCCCTTGGAAGCTGCTTCCGCTGCTTTTGTGGCAACAACTGCATTGATGTAAGGATTTTCGGAATAGGTTTCAAGAAGCGGTGATGAACCGGGATTATCATTAAACTTTGCTACATAGCTTACTATCTCCTGAGTTCTTCCCTGCTCTGCGAGAGATCCAAGTTTGCTCATAGCATAAGTGACATTCTTCTTCGTTGCCTTATATGACTCTACATTGACCACCATTGCATTGAAGCTGTCTGCCCTTATCTCATTTATCTCATTCTCAGCCAAACGCTCAATGTCCCTTGACTTAAAACGGGCAGCGCCATAATTGCTGCGTGCAGCAAAAGCTACAATTATCTCAATAATCAGTGTCGGGAAAAAACGAAGTGACAATGAATCCGTTCCGGTATATGTGCATAATGCGCCGTAAGCGCAGCAGAGCGCAAGAGCCTGAAATACGCAAAGCCCAATGGAATATGGAGAAACCATTCTCCTGTATGTATATCTGAGAGGCTTTACGAAGATTGAGAACACAAGGAGTGAAGCAAGAGCATATATCAGCGAAGCTATCACCATACCGAGAACTCCTGCAGTATCCACAGGCACATACTTGAAGAATATGGTAATCAGATCTCCAAAGAATGCATAATCTGTTATAAGCAGGATTCCCACAAAAAGTTTATGGGCTATATTATTACTTGAAATAAATATAGACGCAATAAACAGGCACCCGGCATTAATCGCTACTGATACTATCTCGGGTGAGAATGGAGTAGTGACATTATTGCTCACGAGCATGCTGACAGCAAAGGAGATACCGACAGCTGCTGCGGTGATCACAAGCGTGGTAATCACCTTGAACCTCTCCTCAAGGATTATCATAAAAATAAGTGCATTGACTACAAAAACAAATGGTAAGGCAAGCATCTAAACACCTCTCATGCTTTTATTTGGCATATTTTAACACAAAATTCATATTTTGGCAATGCATAATGTGCAGTTCGCAAATATATTTCATGCTCTGTCTGAATTCAAAATGCGGCAGCTCAGGTAAGCTCCCAATACTGCCGCACAATACTTCAAATTTATCAGATTCCGTCCAGTTCCTCAGTTATCTCGCATATCTCATCAATGATGGATCCGATATACTCTATAGTTCTGAGAAGCGGTCCGTCTGTGGAAATATCCACACCGCCAAGAGCAGCAAGGCCCATCGGGTCAAGGGTACTTCCGGCCGCAAGGACCTTTTTCCAGTCATCAACTGCAGGCTGTCCTTCTTTCTCTATTCGCCTTGCAACCTCGGTCGCAACTGTAAGTCCTGCACTGTAGGTATATGAATAGAGTCCCATATAATAATGCGGCTGACGCATCCATGTGAGCTCTGCGCCCTCGGGAAGCTTCACTGCATCTCCCCAGAAAATTTCAAGGTTCTTTTTGAATATGCCATTGAGAGTTTCAGCTGTTACACTTCCGCCCTTATCTATTATCTTATAAACCTCTCTCTGATACCATGCTTCCCTCAGATGAGTAACAAAATTGTGGTAATATGTGTGTCCTATCATACTTGAAAGAACCCAGCGGCGGAATCTCTTATCATCATTTGTCTTGAGAAGATATTGCGCCATGAGGAGCTCATTCATTGTAGATGGAGCCTCAACAAGGTATGTTGAGACATCGGTATCATAGAGAGAATGCCTGCTGTTGCAGCTCTTAAAATGTCCGGCATGGCCCAGCTCATGGGCTTCCGTAAACACATCTGCCATGCGGTCATTCCAGCTCAAAAGAATAAAAGCATTCTTGCCGTAAGGAGTTTCGCAGAAGCCGCCGGTGCATTTGCCCTGATTCTTTGCAAAATCGAACCAGCGCTCATCGAATGCCTGCTCAACCATCTTTACATAGTCATCACCGAGAACAGAGAGACCCTTCTTGACATATTCCTTTGACTCCTCGATAGTAACTCTCGGGTCGAAATCCGGGTCTATTGAAAGCTTGAGATCTGCAAATGTCATCTCCTCAAGTCCGTATTTTTTCTGAATAAGCCTTGCATACTTCTGCATATGAGGCGCAAGCTTTTCAGTAATGAGGTCTATCTGTCTGTCATACATCTCACGAGTGACCTTCTGACCCTCAAGAAGATAATCAAAGACGCTGTCATATCCTCTAAGATCAGCCATGCGCTTCTCATGGGTCACAAGGGCATTATATGCGCAGGCAGTCGTATTCTCATACTGACGCAGCTTTGCATAGAACTTTTCAAAAGCTGTACGGCGGATATCATTGTCTGTCTCATACTCATAATCATCTTCAAAAAGTGAATAGCCGAGAGGATATTCCTTCCCATTCACAGTGAATGAGCCGAACTGCATATCGGCGAGCTTAGTCATATTATATATGCTGTAAGGAGTATCGAATGACTGAGAGAGAGCAGCGAGCACCTTCTCTGTCTCCGGAGTAAGCTGATGCGCCTTCTTCTTTTTAAGATCTCTTATATAGTTTTTGCAGCCGTCGGCAAGCTCCATGGCTTTTTCAAGAACCTCATCGTCAGCTTCAAGAATTTCCGAATCAACGAAAGAGAGATCAGCGCTCATTCCCGCGATATCGCCTCTTACCCGTGAGGATCTCTCCTGATTATGGTTGTCATAATAATCGACCTCGACAGCCAGAGATGCGTAGGCTCCGGCAACATAGTTGATTATGAGCACCTTCTCCATATCGTTAAGGCAGTCAACTATAGACTGAGGGTCATTCAGCTTTCCCTTGTACTTTTCAACTATCTCAGCTGTCAGCTTCTTAGCCTTTTCCACATCCGCATACATGTCTTCCTCTGTCTTATAGAGCAAAGAAAGATCCCATGTTTCATTTACAGGAACATCCTGTCTTCTTGCCAGTTCCATTTGAGTTCTCCTATTTACTATTGAAATTAAAAAACGACTTAAAAGTCTTGTACACAAGACACTTAATCTGTTATAATATTAGCCGAAATTTATATTTATTGCAATTACTTTTTATGAGGTTATTTATGGAAGGCAGACTTAAAATATACGGTGAAACAGCTGAAGCCATCCTTGATGACGGAAATACAACAGAGATAAAGATTGGAGACAGGTTTGAAGTCCTCGTTTTTTCGGCTCTGCTGAGGTTCGAATGGATAACCGTACAGCTTGAAAAAAATGAGCAGGGTCTCTTTCTGAAGGCTCCGGCCTCAAGACCCGTTGATATAAAGAAAGTTTCCAAAATCAGAATAGAAGTCTGATCAGAACTATTCGACATGTCGAGTGAAAACGCAAGTTTACCGGGAAAGACATCCAGACTTAAGAAGAGTCCGGATGCAGTCTTATGCGGCAGACTGCCGATGAAAGGATTTTGTTTATGAAATTTAACTGGAAGGAAGATAAATATGTGCGAATAGCGCTGCTTGCCTTCGGTGTAATAGCGCTCAGTATACTCTTCTACTGCGCAGTATTCCATATGGGAACGATACTTGACGGTATCGGAAATGTTATCTCGGTGATGGCGCCGATAATCTACGGATTTACCATAGCATATCTTCTGAATCCGATAACTGCCTACTGTGAATCAAAGATATTCTACAGAATATATGAAAAAAGATCCCTTGAGCTGACAGACAAGAGAAAGAGAATGGCGAGATGGCTTTCGTCACTCGTCACCTGTGTCATATTTGTTCTGCTCATCTACGGCCTTTTCAATATGGTTATCCCTTCTCTTATCTCAAGCATAATGAAGATAGTCGAGAACCTCCCGGGATACATAACCACGGTGAGAGAATGGGTCATAAATTTCCTGAAAAAGCGCGGCGGTTCCGAAGCCGAAGTAGTTGTAAATGTGGATGCTTACTTTGACAAGGCAAGCGAATATCTGCAGACAAACCTCATGCCTCAGATGCAAAACATACTGAGCAACGTAACAGGTTATCTCGGAGATGCCTTCTCACTTGTGAAAGATTTCGTTGTCGGAATAATTGTATCCGTCTACATGCTGGTAGACAAGGAAGTGTTCATCGGCAGAACAAAAATGTTCCTCTATGCAGTACTGCCGGCAGACTTCTGCAACAAGCTTATGCGCGGCATGCGTTTTGCCGACAAACGTTTTGGCGGATTTATCAACGGTAAGCTGTGGGATTCCGCAATCATCGGTGTTCTCTGTTACATCGGCATGCTTCTCATGGATCTCCCCTATGCCCTCTCAATCAGTGTGATAATCGGTGTCACCAATATCATACCGTTCTTCGGACCGTTCATAGGAGCTATTCCATCTTTCCTTCTTATCCTTCTTGAAAATCCGATACAGAGCATTTATTTTCTCATATTCATACTAATTCTTCAGCAGTTTGACGGCAACATACTCGGTCCGAAGATTCTCGGAGATTCCACCGGACTTTCGAGCTTCATGGTAATAGTTGCCATCCTGATTGGCGGCGCAATGTTCGGTGTCATAGGAATGATTATCGGCGTTCCGCTCTGTGCCTGCATTTACTCGGTATTCTGGAATCTTATCGGTAAGCGGCTTGAAGAAAGGGAGCTTTCCTCGGATTACAATGATTATGAAAAAGCCGATCATATGGAAACAGAAACTAATACTCTGATACCGATTGAAAAGGAAGACGTCAAGCCGAGGACAATCAAGCTTAACCCAAACGGATTTTTTGCGAAGCTGTTTGTGAGAATCTGGGTCCTGCTTGTTCAGATAATACAGTTTGTCTGGGCTTATATCAAAAAGGCTTTGTATTATGTCGGCAAAGGTTTGAAATTCGCAAAAGAATGGGTTGTACAGTTCTTCAAGTCCCTGAAGAAAACGGACAAATAATAAAAAATTCCCCCATCACACCGGTTTCGATGTGATGGGGTTTCTTTATGCTGCTTACTTGAAATATTTTACGCCGCTCTCAAATATGAGCTGATCCTTGAGACCCGGAACATTCTTATAAAGATTTGTTCCCTTTCTCTCAGAGTGACCCATCTTGCCGAACACTCGTCCATCAGGACTTGTGATACCCTCGATAGCGCATACAGAACCGTTCGGGTTCCATGTTATGTCGCCTGACGGCTTTCCGCATGGGGTGACATACTGGGTTGCTATCTGGCCGTTTGCAATGAGTCTGTTCAGTGCCTCAGGCTGAGCAACGAATCTGCCCTCACCGTGAGAGACAGGCACTGCGAACACATCACCTGCATTCACACCGGAGAGCCATGGGCTCTTTGTGCTTGTTATCCTTGTATAGACCATTCTGGATACATGTCTGCCGAGAGTATTGAATGTAAGTGTGGGATCCTCCGGCTTTGGCTCTGTTATCTTACCATAGGTAACAAGGCCGAGCTTGATAAGCGCCTGGAAGCCATTGCATATACCGAGGACGAGTCCGTCTCTCGTCTCAAGAAGATCTGTAACCGCCTGGGCAATCTTTGGGTTGCGGAATGTTGTGGCAATGAACTTACCTGAACCTTCCGGCTCATCACCGCCCGAGAAGCCACCCGGAATCATGATTATCTGTGATTCCCTGATTGCTTTCTCCATGGCATCTATTGTCTCTTCGATGTCCTTCGCAGAGAGATTCTTGACTACAAGTATATTTGCTTCTGCTCCGGCCTTTTCAAAAGCGCGTGCTGAATCTACCTCGCAGTTGGTTCCCGGGAAAGCAGGAATGAATACCTTCGGCTTTGCTGTCCTGATAGCAGGAGCAGCAGTATATTTTGAATTGTCAAGAGCGACATCTGCTTCGACTTCAGTTGTTTCCGCATTATTCGGGAATATCTTCTCAAGAGTATTCATGTAAGCAGAAACAGCGGTTTCCATATCTATCTTCTGTCCGGAAACAGTAAAGTAATCATTATCGGTTATCTCAGCTATTACCTTTGCGCCGTCAAATTCTTTGAGGAGCTCATCTTTGCCCTCTGCAAGGATCCATCCTGACTTAGGAGCAAACATCTCCTTATCGGAAAGAGCAGCAAAGTCAAGTCCGAGCTTATTTCCGAATACCATCTTGGCAGCTGCAGCAGCAATACCGCCCTCTTTCACAACAGAGGCAGCTGTTATATTGCCGTTATCAATATTCTCAAGCACCTTAGCATAGTACTTCTTCACATTCTCCCAGTCAGGAAGCCTTGAATCAGCGCACTCCGGAAGAGGAAGAACAATAAGCTTGCCGCCGACAGCTGAAGCAGCTGCTGTAAGCGTTTTTGAAGCCTTTGTCATTGATACTGCAAAAGATACGAGTGTAGGAGGAACATCAAGATCCTCAAAGGAGCCGGACATGGAGTCCTTTCCACCGATTGAAGGAAGTCCGAGGTTAATCTGAGCTGTCAGAGCTCCGAGAAGCGCAGCAGCCGGCTTGCCCCAGCGCTTTGGATCCTCATGAAGTCTCTCAAAATACTCCTGGAATGTGAGCCTTGACTTCATCGGGTCGGCTCCCGCAGCAGCGAGCTTTGAAAGCGACTCAACAACTGCGTATGCAGCACCATGGAAAGGTGAGAAACGTGAAATTCCGGGTATATAGCCATATGCCATAGCGGTTGCATCATCTGTCTCACCATGAAGGACAGGTATCTTTGCTACCATAGCATCTTCAGGAGTCAGCTGATATTTGCCTGCAAAAGGCATATTTACTGTCGCAGCACCGATTGATGCATCGAAGCGCTCGGAAAGTCCCTTCTGTGAGCATACCTGAAGCCTTGAGAGGTTCTTTACGAAAGCATCTGCCTGGTTTAATCCGGAAAGTTCAGCAGGTACAAGCTCTCTGTAGTCATCCTCGGCCTTAGGAGCAGTTATATATGCATCTGCATTCTGTGTGACGCCGTTTGTATCAAGGAACGCACGGCTCAGGTTGACTATGATATCTCCGCGCCAGTCCATAACAAGGCGGGCATCATCGGTAACATGAGCAACAACAGTTGCGTCAAGATTTTCCTTTGCTGATTCGGCGATGAATTTATCCACATTTTCAGGGGACACGACAACTGCCATTCTCTCCTGTGACTCTGAGATAGCAAGCTCTGTACCGTCAAGTCCCTCATACTTTTTTGGAACCTTATTAAGATCTACTGTAAGTCCCGGAGCAAGCTCTCCTATGGCAACACAGACACCGCCTGCGCCAAAATCATTGCAGCGCTTGATGAGTGTGGAAACCTCTGGGTTTCTGAAAAGTCTCTGAATCTTTCTTTCAGTCGGAGGGTTACCCTTCTGAACCTCGGCTCCGCAGACCTCTATAGACTCAAGAGTATGAGCCTTTGATGATCCTGTAGCTCCGCCGCAGCCGTCTCTTCCGGTTGCTCCGCCAAGCAGGATGATGACATCTCCGGGCTTTGGCTCTTCCCTGACTACATTTGCTTTTGGTGATGCGCCTATAACTGCGCCTATCTCCATTCTCTTTGCCACATAGCCGGGGTCATAGAGCTCTGTTACCTGACCGGTTGCAAGTCCAATTTGGTTTCCGTAAGATGAATATCCGGATGCCGCACCGGTAGTGATCTTTCTTGTTGGAAGTTTGCCCTTTAAAGTATCCTTAAAGTGAACTGTCGGATCTCCGGAACCGGTGACGCGCATTGCCTGATAAACATATGCTCTGCCCGAAAGAGGATCCCTGATAGCGCCGCCAAGGCATGTTGCTGCGCCGCCAAAAGGCTCAATTTCTGTCGGGTGGTTATGTGTCTCGTTCTTGAACTGGATAAGCCACTGCTCGGTTTTTCCGTCAATCGTAACCGGGGCCTCGATTGAACACGCGTTTATCTCCTCGGATTCATCGAGATCATTCAGGAGTCCGATGCTCTTGACATACTTGGCTCCGATTGTGCCCATGTCCATGAGGCAGACTTCTTTGTGCTTATTTACATAGAGCTTTGCTCTGACATCAAAATATTCCTGAAGAGCCTTATTGATTGCCTCAGAAAGACCGCCCTCCTCAACTGTGATATTGTTAAGTCTTGTTGAGAAAGTGGTGTGACGGCAGTGGTCCGACCAGTATGTGTCTATTACCTTCAGCTCTGTTACAGTCGGTTCTCTCTTCTCCTCATCGCGGAAGTAGTCACGAACAAACTTAAGATCGGAAAGAGTCATGGCAAATCCCATTGAATTAAAATACTCTGCCATCTCATCGTCATTCCAGCTGATGAAGCCATTTACTCTGGCTACATTCTCAGGATAATCTATCTTCATTCTGAGAGACTCAGGCTTCTCAAGAGATGCAAGTCTTGACTCAACCGGGTTTATCATATATGACTGAATCTTCAGCATATCCTCGTCGCTGACATCTCCCTTGACAGCGATAACCTTTGCGGTTGCGACGAGAGGACGCTCACCCTGAGTGAGAAGCTGCACGCACTGTGCTGCGGAGTCTGCTCTCTGGTCATACTGACCAGGAAGGTACTCGGTAGCGAACACTTTGTAATCATCTGACGGAACATAGTTCTCATCATAGACATTATCTACATTCGGCTCAGAAAAAATGGTATATGATGCAGCCTTGAACTCCTCATCGGAAAGTCCCTCAACATCATATCTGTTAAGTATGCGCAGATCCTCCACGGACTTAATTCCGAGATTGGAGCGTATATCATTCCTGGTATGGCGGGCCTCAATATCATAGCCCTTTTTCTTTTCTACAAAAATTCTTGTTACCATTAAGCTGTAATTCCTTTCGTTCTTTAGAGGGAACTCTGTAATAACTTAAAATAGGCATGGCGAAATTACGCCACACCTATTTTACCACAAGTATTCTCAATAATAAACAATCAAGTAGGTAATAATTTTAACGCGTTCAATTTAAATTTTTGTTGTATTTTATCAAAATCTACAATGGCCGTTTTCTCATTCGGAGAAAGAAATCTCTGAGAAGTTCTCTGCACTCATCCTCCATAAAATTGCGGAAAATCTCGCATTTGGCAGAATTTTTCATGTTTGTCACACCGATAACCGTGCCGCAGGCACCCATAGTCGGGTCTTCAGCCCCAAAGACTATCCTGCTTATCCTTGAATTCACAGCGGCACCTGCGCACATTGGGCAGGGCTCAAGAGTGACATAAAGACTGGCATTGTCAAGCCGCCATGATGATACTTTTTCCGCTGCAGAACGAACAGCCATTATCTCTGCATGGCCGAGAGGATCGTTCAAGGTCTCCCTTGAATTATATCCTCTGCCGATTATCTCGCCATTAAGCTCAACCACTGCGCCTACAGGTATCTCTCCTATCGAAGCTGACTTTTTCGCAAGTGCGATAGCCTCCTGCATGAATTTTTTCTCCGGAATAAATGTCATATTCATAGCAGTATGCTGTTGGCTGACAGAATATTCAGGGTCACATAGATTGTGAAAATAAACAGCAGCGTGAGAAATCCCGGGTTGAGGATAAAACAGCGAACCTTATCGCCGCCGCTTATATGCAGCGATGGTTTATAAAGGCTGATAGGTAATCTCTTCCTTACAGCGAGTACTACGAGGCATATAAGTCCAATGATGATGAAACCATAAAACACAACCAAATCAACCATGACCGCTGTGCTGTCCGGCAGCATTTCAGCACTCAGTGAAAGCACAACCGAAATCGCATTATTCAAGAAATGTATGGCCACATTAACCCAGATATTGCCTGTGATAACATAGACATAACCCATCACGAATCCTGCAAGGAAAGCAAAAGGAAAAGAAGATATGCTCATGTGCATCATCCCGAATATCAGCGCCGACGCCATTATGGCAAAGAAATCCCCGAATTTTCGCATGCCGCCAAGCATGACGCCTCTGAATGAAAATTCCTCTACAAGAGGCGGGATCAGCGCTGTCGTGATGAAAAAGAGTACAATCCCGGGTAAAGTATTCGGAACATAGATATCGCTGCTTCCAAGATCTATTCCAAAGCCGTTAAACAGTGACTCAAGCCATTGTGCCGGAAAATTTGCAAGCAGACAGATACTCACGCCGGCAAGCGCAAGTGGAATGGCATCGGACAGCTTCACATGATTTGTCCTGACTGCAACATTCAGCGGCATTTTTATTATCTTTGAAGTAATATAAAAGCAAAGACCCAAAGGCAGAAGTGAAGCAATCCAATCCAGAGCATAGTAGAGCACCTCTGTATATCCGTATGTACCAACATACTCTGATACACCGGCGATTACCAATACTATGCTGAAGCAGACGCTTATCAGCAGCATGCCGAAAAAAGACAGTGAAGCCGCAAAACCCATGCAGCTCACCCTTCTTGTCAGCAGCTTGCATTCAAGCCTTGACGGCTCTATGTACCCGTATTTTCTGTCATAAACCTGTGCGGTCGGAGCCGGGCGCTGTTCTGAGCCTGTATCCGGCGCATTTTCATTATAATTCAAGTGAAGTATTTCCCTTCAGATATTATTTCATGAGTTCACAAATCAGATTTGAGAAAGCTACAGGATCATCTATAGGAAGACCCTCAATGAGAACAGCCTGATTATAGAGAAGTTCGCTGTACTTTGTAAGCTTCTCCTTATCTGAATCATAGAGTCCCGAAAGAACATTAAATATCGGATGATCGGGATTTATTTCAAGAACACGCTGAGCTTTCATCTGATTTCCGCCAGTGGCCGACTCAGGCATTCTGCTGAACACCTTCTCCATCTCAAGAGTTATATCACCCTCGGAGCTCAGGCACACAGGATGCTTTGTAAGACGCGAGGATATCTTAACTGAGCTTACCTTGCCGCCGAGGCAATCCTTCATTGCATCCAACAGACCCTTGTTGTCTTCAATTTTCTTCTCAGTCTCTTTCTTTTCCTCATCGGTAGAAAGATCAAGGTCATCGGAAGATATATTCTTGAAGTCCTTCTCCTCATAGCTCTGGAGCATTCTGAGCGCAAACTCATCGACCTCGTTTATCAGATAAAGTATCTCAAATCCCTTATCGGAAACAGCTTCTGTCTGCGGGAGGAGTGCTATTCTCTCATAGCTGTCACCGCACACATAGTAAATGCTCTTCTGCTCGGGCTTCATCCTTGAAACATATTCGGAAAGAGTGACAGGCTTCTTCTCGGCTGAAGAATAGAACATCACGAGGTCCTTGAGGGTATCCTTGTGCATTCCGTAGTCGGAATAAATGCCGTACTTGAGCTGGAGTCCGAATGCATCAAAGAACTTTTCGTATTTCTCTCTGTCATTCTGAAGCATGGACTTGAGCTCTGAAGCTATCTTCTTCTCAAGTCTTGAAGAGATAAGCTTGAGCTGTCTGTCGTGCTGGAGCATCTCTCTGGATATATTGAGTGAAAGATCCTGAGAGTCCACAAGGCCCTTCACGAAGCTAAAATAATCAGGGAGAAGATCTGCGCACTTCTCCATTATCATTACTCCGTTTGCATAGAGCTGAAGGCCCTTCTCGTATTCCCTTGTATAATAGTCCATCGGAGCTTTTGAAGGGATAAAAAGCAGAGCATTGTAGGTAGCTGTACCCTCTGTAGAGGTATAGATAACCTTGAGCGGATCTTCCCAGTCCATAAACTTATCTTTATAGAAGCTGTTATAGTCCTCGTCGCTCACCTCTCTCTTTCTCTTTTTCCAGATAGGCACCATGCTGTTGAGCGTGACATTTTCTGTATAATGCTCATACTCTGTCTTGTCGCCTTCTGTGCCTTCCTTCGGCTTCACCCTGTCCATATCAAGAGTGATAGGATAGCGGATATAGTCGGAATATTTCTTTACAAGAGACTGTATCCTGTACTGCTCGAGGTAATCACTGTATTTCTCGTCCTCGGTATCATCCTTTATATGAAGAGTTATCTCTGTTCCATGATCGGATTTTTCAGACTCAGTGATCTCATATCCGTCAACTCCCTTTGACTCCCAGAGATAAGCCTTATCGGAGCCAAAAGCCTTTGTGAGCACAGAGACCTCATCTGCAACCATGAAAGCTGAGTAAAATCCTACTCCGAACTGACCGATTATATCAATATCTTCCTTCTTCTCATTCTCTGTCTTGAAATTGAGGGAACCGCTCCTCGCGATGACACCGAGGTTATTGTCAAGTTCTTCTTCTGTCATTCCGATTCCATTATCTCTGATGCGTATGACCCTGGCATCCTTGTCAAGCTCAAGAGCTATGCTGAAGTCATCTCTTGAAAGTCCGGAAATTCCCTCATTCAGAGCTTTGTAGTAAAGTTTATCTATAGCGTCGCTGGCGTTTGAGATAAGCTCTCTTATAAATATTTCCTTATGTGTATAAATTGAATTGATCATCAGATCAAGAATCCTTTTGGATTCTGTCTGAAACTGCTTTACAGCCATTTTAACTGCATCTCCTTTAATTGTTTTAGCGGCATCTGTCTGAAGCCTTGAGCAGCACAATTTTTGTGCTGAGATGTACTTTTTTAACTTTCGACGGTTATTCTACATCTTAATTATTAAAAAATCTTTAACTTAAGATTTTACTTCAGGATTAGTCTGAAGCATAATATTAAGTGGGGTCTGTAAAACTTATCCCGCTTTTCTTGAAATTGAGAAAATATAGCTTTTTGCTGAACTTTTAGTTTCATCTCCCCAGTTTAAGCTCACGATACAGTGGTAAACTCCCTCCCTCTCGGGTATCTCCAACTGAGTTTTATTCGAATAGCACTCGCTTCCGTCGGAATCATAAAGCGAATAATATACCTCACCATAGCTAGTTCCCTCGAGCTGAATGAGCATATCCGAATTATAAGGGATGCTGACAGATGACGCTATCGCTGACTCCACAGAATAATCATCCAGAGCAACTGCGTCAAAAGTTACTCCTCCGCTTACCACGCTTACCTTTCCTTTGGTGATGCTGCTTCCAAACATGGAGCATCCCGCAAAGCAGAACATGATAATAAGAACGGAAACAACCGAAAATAACCTTATCGGCTTTCTCACTACCCTCGCCCCCTTACTTGAATTCTGCTATCGTAACTCCGTTTTCACCTTCACCGTAAACCCCGGAACGATAGCTCTTTATGCTCATATGTTTCCTCAGATGCTGCTGAACCGCATTTCTGAGAACACCGGTACCCTTGCCATGTATTATTGTGATGCTTCCAAGGCCCTGTCTCAGGGCTTTATCGATATACGAGTCAAGGGTCATGATTGCTTCATAGCTGTCCATGCCGCGAAGGTCAACATCCATTGATACAGGCTCAAGCGACGCTGTCGGCTTCACAGTCCTGCGCTCTTTTCCAATCCCCTGCTTTTTCTTCTGGCGGTTTGAGAGAAGACGTATATTCGAGAGCTCTACCCTTGTCTTGATGATACCTGCCTGCACAAGCACACCGCCGTCCTTGGGAAGCTCAAGCACTACCGCTTCCTTATCGATGTCATAAATGACGACTTCATCACCAACTTTAAGCGGTCTCGGCAGTTCATAATCATCGTCAGATATTCTTTTTTCAACAGGGTTTGAAACATCATCGAGATTTCTCAGGCTTCTGTTAAGTTCAGCTTTTTTATCGGCTGAGAGGAATTTCTCGCGGTCGCGTCTGAGACTCTCAAGCTCCTTAACAAGAGCATCGGCCTGAGCTCTTGTCTGAGAAACTATAAGAGCAGATCTTTGCCTTGCATCGCTTAGTGCCTTCTCGCTCTCTTCCTCAGCCTTTTTGCGTATCTCTTCAGCCTGCTTCAGCTTTTTCTCGGCAAGCTTTCTCTCTTTTCGCAGCTCAGCATTCTCTTTTTCAAGCTTCTGTCTGCTCTCCTCAAGCTTTGAGACCACAGACTCAAACTCGCTCGACTCCTCGGAAACGAGATTTTTAGCCCTGTTTACTATGTCGGGTCTCATTCCAAGCCGGCGACTTATCGCAAAGGCATTTGAGCGTCCCGGCACACCGATAAGTAATCTGTAGGTTGGAGAAAGAGTATTTACGTCAAATTCACACGAACCGTTTTCCACGCCCTCTGTTTTCAGCGCAAATTCCTTAAGTTCTGCATAGTGCGTCGTAGCTGCAAGGCGGACATGCTTTATTCTGAGAGCTTCAATTATCGCTACTGCGAGAGCGGCGCCCTCGACAGGATCGGTTCCGGCTCCAAGCTCATCTATAAGCACAAGTGAATTTCCATCACACTTGTCAAGAATACTTATTATATTTGTCATGTGAGCCGAGAATGTTGAAAGGCTCTGCTCTATGCTCTGCTCATCACCTATATCTGCGAGAACAGAAGAGAAAAAAGCAACTTCACTTTCTTCCTCACAGGGAAGCATTAGTCCGCACATTGCCATAAGGCAGAAAAGTCCGATGGTTTTGATTGAAACTGTCTTTCCGCCGGTATTCGGTCCTGTTATCACGAGAGTATCAAAGTTTATTCCGAGCTCAAAATCAGTGGGAACTACCTTATCAGCTGCTATCAGAGGATGGCGGGCTTTTTTTACCCTTATTCTTCCATCAGCATTTATCATCGGCAGTGTCGCTTTCATGACATACGCCAAATCCGCTTTGGCAAAGATAAGGTTCAGCTTGACGAGCATATCGTAGCTCGAAATTACAGAATCAGCGAAAGAGCCTACTTCTGCCGATAGCTGATAAATTATCCTGTCTATCTCTTCTTTTTCTTTTGAGCGAAGAAGCTTTATCTCATTATTTGCGTTTACTGCCCCCATCGGCTCTATGAAAACCGTAGCTCCTGTAGATGAAGTATCATGTACAAGCCCGCTTATTTCATTTTTAAACTCAGCTTTCACAGGGACAACATAGCGCCCGTCCCTCTGAGTAACTATGGAGTCCTGAAGATAGCGCTGATAAGTCGAGGAGCGGACAAGCTTATCAAGCTGCTCTTTTGCCTTCTGTGATGCTGCATTTATCTTTTTTCTTATGTCAGCAAGAGTGGATGAGGCGGTGTCAAGAACTTCCTCGTCATTCTTTACTGTTGAGGTTATCCTCTCCTCAAGATATTTATTCGGCTGAAGGGAATCAAAGAAATAATCAAGGGATGACTTTATTCCGGAGCTTTTATTTCTCCATTCAACTACAGAGCGAACAGAGCGCAGGCATGCCTCTATCCGCAGAAATTCTGCAAGATTAAGCGCACCTCCGGCCTGAGCCCTGCGCAGCGGGTTCACTACATTTTTAAGGCCGTAAAAACTCGGAGCGCCGAATTTTGACATTAGGCTGCAGGCATCATCGGTCTGGGTGAGCAGAAGTCTCGCATCATCTATATTTTCGGCCGGTCTGAGTTCGAGCGCCAGCGCAGCCGCATCCTCACAGCTCGTGCGTGCAGCAAGAAGCGCAAGCACCTTATCAAGCTCAAGCGCTTTCAGATGTTTATTCATTGATAAAATACCTTTCGGTTAAAGTTAGTTACTTATGGACCTATAAAAATCAAGGGTGGTCAGGCTGTGGCCTATGGTATTGAGTACATAAGATTCACAGGCGAAAGAAAGAAGCTTCTCCGCATCCTCAGACAAAGAAAAAGAATAAATTTTTGAAAAATCGGAATAACAGATATATCGCATTGCAGTTATAACCGTAAAAGGAAGCCGAATCATGACTTTCTTATCGGGAGCATAGCAATCCTCACAGCATATCGTCCCATCAAGCGGCATAAAGAACATCTCGTGACTCTCGTACTTTCCGCATTTATGACAGGCCACAAGGTCAGGCATGTATCCGGCTGCAGAGAGCATCCTAAGCTCTGTTATCGACTTTATTAGCTTTTCCGATCTGCCGGAGTTTGACAGAAAGTGCAGTGAATTAAGGATGAGTCTGAGGAACTCCTCCGAATCTGTATTCTCCGGGACAAACTCGGCGGCCAGCTCGCAGAAATACTGCGCAAGGCTCAGACGCGTGATATCTGAGCGCAGGCCGAAAAACACATCCTTTACCGATGCATTATTTATATAGAAGCTTGTTTTACCTTCTGATATGGAAAAATCAGAGTAACATAGAAGTCCTGTGGATGCATTTTTGGGATCCTTCAGATTTTTCGCCTTTCTTGCAAAGGCTTTCAGGATTCCGTGATCCCTTGTAAGTATCCACACAAGGCGGTCGCTCTCTCCGACAGTCTGCTCACGGATGACTATTCCATCTGTTTTAAAGGCCATTATTCGTCAAAATCAGAGATATCAAAGCCAAGGGTATGCAGGACATTTGGCCTTAAACGCCAGTCTTCCTTGACCTTAACCCACAGCTGAAGGTTAATTCGGCAGTCAAAGAATTTCTCCATATCTGCCCTTGCCTGAGAGCCAATCTTCTTGAGCATTGAGCCCCCGCGCCCGATTATTATACCCTTATGATTTTCCTTCTCTGTATATATAGTGCAGTCGATATCTGTGATATCTCCCCGTTCCTTCATTCTTTCCGTGACAACAGCCACACCGTGGGGAACCTCCTTATCGAGCAGACGGAGTATCTTTTCCCTGACTATCTCGGAAGCTATGACTCTCTCGGGCTGATCTGTGAGAGTATCGTCATCAAATATATGACCTCCGGGCTGGGCAAGCTTTTTCAGCTCATCCTTCAGTTCTCCTATTCCGTTTCCGTCACGGGCGCTTACAGGCACTATTGCCTCGAAATCATAAATCTCCGAAAGATTTTTTATCTGCTCCATAAGTACGGTTTTATCCTCAAGCAGATCTATCTTATTTATTGCAAGGACAGCCGGAATGCCCATTTTTCTGAATTTTTCAGTTAGCTCAATATCTGCCTTGGATATCTTTGTGTTTCCCTCGACCACAAGCAGACATGCATCAACACCTGCCACTGATGAATTGACACTTTTCACCATATAGTCATCAAGAGCATTTCTTGACCGTACAAGACCGGGAGTGTCAATAAAGACCAGCTGATCTCCACCCTCGGTAAGAACACCCATGATGCGTGTCCTTGTTGTCTGGGGCTTTCTTGAAACTATTGCAAGCTTCTGACCGATGAGGCGGTTGAGCAGTGAGCTTTTGCCCACATTCGGTCTGCCGACTATTGCGATGAAAGCCGAGCGCTCATCAGGATTCATTTCATTGACAAAAATATCTGACATCTTAAATATCTCCCTCACTAAAACTGGATACAACTTTTATTTTACGATAAAACAGTATTTTTTACAAGTATGGTTGAGGAAAAGTTGGAGTTTTTGGGAGAAATCTGAATTTTATATTGCTATTAACGCTTTATTGTGCTAAAATCCACTTATTGTTCGGTTGCGTTTTCTTAACAGAAGAAACTTCCGTCAAAATGAAAGAAAGAATATATCGGAGACCTAACCATGGAATCAATAATCTTTGAAAAGAAGATGTCTTCCCCTGAGGAGATAAAG
>R21__coassemble_898_pt1 | contig 22270 bp, 18 predicted proteins | sample R21__metabat2_high_PE_066 | metagenome-assembled genome bin R21
GCTTCCTTTACTGGTACAACGGAGCTAATCCGCACATCACTGTCTGCACTGCCGCTGACGCAACAGCAGACGCTGAGACTGATGATGAAGCTGAAGAATCATCTGAAGATACATCTGCCGACGAAGAGTCAGAGACAGCCGACGAGACAGAGGAGACTGAGGAAACAGAATCTATTGATTTCAGCGCAAGACTTGATGACAACGGATTCCTCAGCGGAATCACAGCAAGTGACTATGTTACAACTCTTACATACAGTCCGATGGAGATCCCTGCTTCAGAAGTAGAGGTTACCGACGCTGAGATAGAGGAGTATATAAACGAAAATTATATCACAACAACAACAAATGAGGTTACAGACAGAGAAGTAGCTGACGGTGACACTGTAAATATTGACTATGTCGGAAGTGTTGACGGAGTTGAGTTTACAGGCGGTTCTACCGAGGGCTACGGCACTGATGTCATAATCGGTGAGACACAGTATATTGACGATTTCCTCGAGCAGCTTATAGGCCATATGCCCGGTGAGACAGTCGATGTCATCGTAACATTCCCTGAGGGATATTCCGATTCCACTGACGCTGATGGAAATACTATAGTTCTTGCCGAAAAGGAAGCCAAGTTTGTCACAACCATCAACTATATCTCAGAAGAAGTCACACCTGAACTTACAGATGATTATGTAGCTGAGAACTACAGCGAGAGCGATGGCTGGAATACTGTCGCAGATATGGAAGAGGCAGTGAAGTCCCAGCTCTATGATAACTCTGTTCTTACATACATCCAGAATGCCATCTTAAATGACAGTGAGTTCTCCGAGGTTCCTGAGGACGCGGTTGATTTCCAGGAAGAGAACATGATAGGCTACTATGATACTGTAGCTCAGAATTACGGCACAGATCTTGAAACATTCCTCAGCTACTATGGCTATGACAGCGTAGATGCATTCAAGGAGGATATGAGAGATCAGAATACCGAGAATGCAGAGTATTACCTCGTGCTTCAGGCTATAGCTGAGAAAGAGGGCATCGAGGCTACAGAGGATGACATAACAACGTACTTCGAGGATGTTCTCGGAACAAGCGACTATTCATCCGTTGAAGAGGTCTACGGTCACCCATATGTGACAATGGTTGTCCTTGATGATAAGGTTATCAGCTATATCGTTGATAATGTTGTCATAGTTGAAGATGAGTCATCCGAGGAGGAGACCGCTGTGGAAGTTTCAGAAGAGGTAAGCGAGGAAGAGACATCCGAAGAAACTTCAGAAGAAGAGACAGAGGAAGAGTCATCCGAAGAGACAGCAGATGAAGAAACAGCCGTAATGACATATGAAGAGTATGTTGCAGCAGACATAGATACACTTGTCTGCGTGGAGACATTTGTCCAGGCAAAGCAGAGCTGGTGGGAAGACACAGCATCAGTCTACTGCCAGTCAGAGGACGGAGCATACTTCATTTATTCAATGCCGATAAGCGAAGAGGACTATGAAGCACTTGTACCGGGGACAAAGATAAAGGTAACAGGCTACAAGTCCGAGTGGAGCGGTGAGATAGAGATAACAGACGCAGTCTATGAGGTAGAGGAAGGCGAGTATATCGCAGAGCCTGTAGATGTGACAGAGTATCTCGGCACAGATGAGCTTGCGGAGTACATGAATCAGTATGTAAGCTTCAAGGGAATGACAGTGGAAGCAAGCGAAGACGCAGATGGAAACGAAGCCGCATATCTGTATAACTGGGATGGATCCGGCACACAGGGCGATGATCTTTACTTTGCAGTGTCAGTAAACGGAGAGACATACAACTTCACAGTAGAGAGCTATCTCTGCGGAGCAGACACAGAGGTGTATCAGACAGTAGAAGGACTTCAGGTAGGCGATACAGTAGACCTCGAGGGCTTCCTTTACTGGTACAACGGAGCTAATCCGCACATCACTGTCTGCACTGCCGCAGAATAAAATCCGATTTATTATTACCTGATGAAAGGAAATTGACTAATGGACAAAGCATTTGAGATAATCCTCAGACAGCTCAATGAAGAGCTTCAGAAACAGGGCTTCTCTGAGCCTGAGGAAATGAGTGATGACCTTGGAAAAGCGTACCTTTTCAAGACAGAGGAGGTTGCCTATCAGGTAGTATATGATGAGAAAAAACAGGTGTTCCTTCTCAGAAGCAATGCCTATACCGAGGACGGAAGCTTTGCTCATGACTGGAAGCAGCTTTCACTCTGGCTCTTTGACAAAAACGAAGGAACCGATGAAGACGCTGTCAGCATAGCCAATGACTTCGTTGATGTAGTCATGGGCTCCAAGCGTATCGCTGCTGTTAAATCCGCCAAGAAAAAGAAGAAGAGGGGCGACGACGAGAATAATCTCGACTGCATGTTCTTCTTCAACAGACTTGTAGGATTTTTCCCTGAGCTCAAGGATGAGATGAACGCTGAGAAAATCACCTATGGGCAGGTAAGATTTACATATCTTGCCAAGAGCAGCATAGCTCCCAAGATTCAGAAAATGGCACTTGAGAGCAGCGGCTCTGCGCAGTTCACAAAGCTTAAGACGCTCATAGGTGATATGTATACAAACGGTGATCCCGATCTCAGAGCTCTTATCACAGCCGGAGTTCTCAATAATGTCTCCGATGAAACAGCAATAGCTAAGATCTCAGAGGATTTCCCTGAGGCTCTGGCCAAGGTCTATAAATGCTCAAGAAAACTTATCGGTAAAAATATCAAACCCGAAAAAGTGAAGAAGCAGAAGAAGATCGTAGCAAGAGCGCTTGATAATGCTGCGCACAACTAAATAAACCGGTTTCCGGACTGCTCAGCTGAGTGGTCCGGTTTTTTCATGGCGGATACATGCCAAAGTGCCGTTTGCTTGACATAATGTGGTAAATGTGGTAAAACTATAAGGATAAAAATGGGCTGTTTGTGTCTGCAGGAAGGAGTATGCTTTGACTGAAAATCTTGAAATACTTGTCTCCTGTATGTTTAAGGACGGCGTTAAGCTGGCCGAGAAGTCCAATATTACAGGCAACTGTGTGGTCATCAATCAGTGCGATGAGAATTCCTTCGCGCAGTCAGAAAACAGAAACGGTACTGTAAGGGTATATTCGGTAAAAGACCGTGGTCTGACAAAAAGCAGAAATCTTGCTGTGGCTAAATCAACTGCTGATATATGTCTCCTCTGTGATGATGACGAGAAATTTGCCGATGACTACGAAGAGAAGATTATCAAAGCTTATGCAGATATCCCCGAGGCCGATGTAATTATCTTTAAGATGATAGGAAGAAATCCCTCATTTGATGACAGAGTTCAGAGACTCAGGTTCCCCAAGACCTGCAAAGTAAGCTCCTGGCAGATTTCCTTCAGACGAAAAAATCTGCTCTCTTCAGGTGTCAGATTCGATGAGCTGATGGGAGCCGGCAGCGGAAACGGGGCCGAGGAAGAGCTGAAATTTCTCAGGGACTGCGAGAAGGCAGGACTTAAGATATATTATGTACCTGTAGAGATTGCCGCCGTAGCCCAGGAAGAGTCCACATGGTTCAAAGGCTTTACCCCCGAATTTTTCCGGGACCGGGGCGCTTCTACCCGTTATGCTCTGGGGCTGCCTCTCTCCGTTGTGTATGCCTTCTATTACTGCTTTGCCAAGAGGAATAATTTCAAGGCGGACCTGAGTGTGTACAGCGCATTGAGCGAGACCCTCAGAGGAATAAGAAATAATAAGATTGGACGAATGAAAAAATCTGCCGGTTAGGCAGTGCCTGTCAGAAAGGATGAGTGCGGTTTTGCCGCAGCAGCAGATTATGGAAAAGATTCTCTCGATTATTGTGCCGTCATATAACAGTGAAAAATTTCTTGATAAATGCATCTCGTCTTTCCTGAATGAAAAAGTGCTTGATTCTCTCGACATCATTATCGTGAATGATGGTTCGACCGACGGCACTGTTTCCAAGGCAGAGGAGTATTGTGGCAGATACCCTGGCTCGGTAAGGCTCATTTCCCAGAAAAATAAAGGACACGGAGGTGCCCTTAACACGGGATTGGCTGCAGCAAAGGGAAAGTACTCCAAGGTAGTGGATGCCGATGACTGGGTAGTTACGGAAAATCTGCCTGAATATATAGAGAGCCTTAAGTCAGCGGAAGCGGATGTCGTGCTCACCCATCACTATACAATCGATGTATCAAACGGTGAAAAAAAGAGCTGGAAGAGTTATCCCGAAAAATTTGGGAGAACTTATTCGTTTTCTGATATCATGTCCTCATGGAAAAGCTTTGACAGGAGTCTTACCTTCCATGGCATCACCTATAAGACGGAGTTCTATAAAAAGAACTGCATTCAGCTTTCTGAGCATGTTTTCTACGAGGACCACGAATATGCGACAATTCCATGCTGTAAGGCAAAGATGGTGCTTCCGCTTGATATGTTTGTTTATTGCTACAGAATAGGTGATGTGGCGCAGAGTGTTTCCGATGAAAATCAGCTTAAAAGGCTCAGCCATACAGAGACGGTTCTCAAAAGACTCATTGATGAGTCAGAGAAAATAAAGCTTGATGATGATCAGAAAAAATACTATTGCATGAAGGCTCAGGGACTGCTTCTCAGCTATATAATGACGACCCTGCTTGTAGATAAGGACAGAAAACGCGGCAGAAAAAATGCGGAAAAAATGATGCTTCTTTTTAAGGACAGACTCCCTGAAACCTACATCCTTGCGGAAAAGCAGTATAAGGTCTTCAGACTCTTCAATTCTCTTCATATAAACAAAGCAGGCTGGGAGAGAATATCCGGCTCATTGCTCTATAATAAGATAAGGGGAAATCACAGCTTCGAGTGATACTGTGAGTTTTGATATATTTTAGTATGTTTAGTTTTTTCAGCAGACTTGAACCTGAGGAGGGTTCATTTCTCGAAATTTTTAAATATTGGGATCTCCTGGTGCAGCTTGTGTCGAGAGATGTGAAGCTTAAATACAGACGAAGTTTTCTCGGATATGTCTGGAGCATCTTGAATCCGCTCTCGGTAATGATAATTATGGCGATAGTATTCTCCTTCCTTTTTTCGAGAGGGGTTGAATTTTTTCCGATTTATCTTCTTGCCGGTAAGTGTACCTTTGATTTTATCCAGGGTTCTGCGGATAAGTCGATTTATGCTATCACCGATAATGATGCTCTTTTGAAAAAGACATATGTCCCTAAGTATATGTTTCCTGTAGCCAGGATAACAGCTACCATGATAGACTTTTTCTTCAGTCTCGGAGCGATGATAATAGTCATGCTGGTCTACTCCATTATAGAGGGAAGATGTCTGTTTTCATTTGCAAATCTCGGTTTTGTCATCCCACTTATAGAGTCCTTTATATTTGCTCTGTGACTAGGCCTGCTGCTTTCGGCGGCGCATGTATTCTTCAGGGATGTAAGATATATTTTCAATGCTTTTATTACGGCCCTTATGTATGCTTCAGCAATATTCTACAGTGTCGATATGTTCTATGAGAACTCTTCAAGGGCAGCATACATACTTGCCAAGATAATAGAATTTGCCAATCCCATATATATTTATATCAAACAGCTGAGATATTTTCTCTGGGTGCCTGCACTTTCCGGTGATACTCCATACTGGTGCATGCTCCATGTTTATGATTTTGCGCTTGGATTTGCCTATGCGTTTGTAATGTTTTTCATTGGAGTCAAAGTATTCAGAAAAACTCAGGATAAGTTTATCCTTTATATCTGAGGAGGTAAACAATTGGAAGATAATCTGCTTTATTCTTCTGTTGCCGAGCTCCTCGAACAGGGTCTTGTAACTATCGAGCCCGACAGCAGCATAAAGGATGAAGATTGCGCTGTTATTGTGAACGGCGTAACCGTAAGATTCAACAAAGCAAGCGAGAAGATAGATAATCTTAAAGAGTATTTTGTGAAGCTTGTAAAGCATGAGCTTATGTTTCAGGAGTTTCTGGCACTTCAGAATATTAACCTTAAGATAAAAAAAGGTGAGTCCTGGGGAATAATAGGAACAAACGGAAGCGGAAAATCAACACTTCTCAAGGTTATAAGCCGTATCCTCAAGCCGTATAAAGGTTCGGTAAAAGTAAATGGCACTATAGCTTCGCTCATCGAACTTGGCGCAGGAATAGACCACAGGCTCACAGCAAGGGAGAATATTTATCTTAACGGATGCATTCTCGGCTACAGCAAGGAGTTCATATCGTCAAAATTTGATGAAATAGTTGAGTTCTCCGAGCTTAAGGATTTCCTCGATACACCTGTAAAGAACTTCTCATCAGGTATGGTATCAAGGCTCGGCTTCTCCGTAGCGACTGTAGTTCAGCCTGATATTCTGATAGTTGATGAAGTCCTCTCAGTCGGTGATGTTCTTTTTACCAAAAAGTGCATGACCAAGATGGATGAGATGCTCAGAAAAGGAGCTACACTCCTGTTTGTTTCACATGATCTTGAGAGTGTGAAGTCAATGTGTGACAAGGCTATATGGATAGACCACGGCCATACCGTCATGCAGGGAGATATTGATATAGTTGCCAATGCCTACAGCTCCAAGATAGAGGGCATCAAGGAAAAGCAGCTTGAGGAAAGAGCTGTGAGAGAAAGTGAAATGGAAAAAGAAGCCGAGAGGCTCAGACATCTGAAGAAAACCAGAAGAAGCATAAAGTAGACAGGAATAAATATCATGAAAGAACTTAAGATTCAAAACTTAATGCTTATCCATGATGTGGATACGCATATCCGGAGTGTTCCCGAGCTTCTGTATGCCTCCGATACAGAGGATGCTGCAAAGCTTTTTCACTATGATAATTTTGAAAAATGCCATGTCCTGAAAAAGCATAAAACGGCAGACTTCGGAAGATATCTGAATGTCATTTCCATGGAGAAATGGAAGAAGTATACTTATGCCAAAAATCTGAAACTGAAATTTAAAGTTTCGGGCAAGGCTTTTGTGGAAGTTTATGATATGAGGAAGAATTCATTCTCTGTCATAAATACGATTCTCAGTACAGTCAATATTGATACTCGTGAGCCTGAAGAAGTAACCGTAGATATACCGGATACAACAGCCCCGCTTGTCGGATATAAGATAACAGCGGTAGAAGACTTCTGCGTATACAGCGGCGCAGTTTACTGTGAGGTCGAGGATACTGAGCTGAGCAGGGTGAAGATTTCCCTTGCAACTACAACCTTCAGAAAAGAAGCATTCATCAGGAAGAATATGGCTCTCCTCAAGAAAGATGTTCTTGACAGTGAGGATATGAAGGACAGCATATTCATTCATGTTATAGATAACGGCAGAACCCTCAATCCGGAGGAGTTCAACTGCAGGAACCTCAAAGTTACGCCAAACCCAAATGTGGGAGGCTCAGGCGGCTTTGCAAAGGGCATGATGGAAGCCCTTTCACTTGAAGAGAAACCTACTCATGTCCTTCTTATGGACGATGATGTTCTGATACTCAGTGAAAGTCTTTTCAGAACATTCTATCTTCTCAGAATAGTCCGTCCCGAGTATAAGGATCATTTCATCAGTGGTGCGATGTTTGATTATGACAAGAAACACCGTCAGCATGAGGATTTCGGTTACGTCAATCCAAGGACCGGCGCTTTCGGAGCCGTGAAATGGGATATGAGCATGATAAAGCCCATGAATCTGCTGAAGAATGAGGAGCAGAGCAGCTGGGAAAAGCCGGAAATGTATGCCGCATGGTGGTATTGCTGTATTCCGGTGAGGTTCATAGAGGAGAACGGTCTTCCTCTTCCTCTGTTTGTCAGAGGTGATGATGTTGAGTTCGGTGTCAGAAATAAGGCAAAGCTTATGACACTTGACGGAATCTGCATCTGGCATGTTGGCTTTGGCGGCAAGTTCGGCGCTTCAATGGAGGCTTATCAGAGCTTCAGAAACGGAATGATAATAAAGGCCGTGAGCGGTGTGGGAGAGGCTGCCGATTATCTCAGTATCGTGGACAGATTCTTCTGGCACGAGCTCTGGCGTTTCGCATATAACAATGCCGAGCAGTTCCTCGATGTAATTGACGACTTCATGAAGGGCCCTGAGTGGCTTGCAAGCGTAAATTCAGAGGATGTTTTCAAGGCTCACGGAGCCAAAAATGAGAAAATGATCCCAATCCGTGAGTTCCCCGACAGCTATAATGTTCTCAGCAGGTGCAAGCGAAAGAAGGTTTACAGTCACACAAAGATAAGTCTTCCTAAACGCGCCTGGTATGCTCTTACCTGCAACGGACATTTCTGGCCTAAGGCATTGCTTCACAAATATCCTGAGGTAACTCCCTGCGACTGGTATGATATTCCGGCAAAGAACTGCATGAGGCAGCGGATAATAGCGGTTAATGTTAACGATAAGACAGGTGTCCTCAGGGAAAGAGACGTAAAACGCTGCAGAGAGCTTCTTAAGAGGCATAAGCAGGTTATAAATAATTACAAGAAGAACCATACTGCAGTAGAAAAGCAGTACAGGGAGTATTCCGAAAAATTCAGAAGTTGGGAATTCTGGGAGGAATACCTGAAAAATCAGAAAAAAGACTGACATTTTGACAGAGCGATAAAACAAAAGGTGCAAGATGAAAAAATATGATTATCTCGTAGTCGGAGCCGGACTTTACGGCGCAGTATTTGCATATGAAGCAAAGAAAAACGGCAAATCCGTACTTGTCATCGATAAGAGAAACAATATAGGCGGAAATATATATACAGAGAACAGAAGCGGGATAAATGTTCATGTTTACGGAGCGCATATATTCCACACAAGCAACAAGGAAGTCTGGAATTATGTAAACCGTTTTGCGGAATTTAACAGATATACAAATTCTCCTGTTGCCAAGTATAAGAACGAACTCTATAATATGCCCTTTAATATGAACACATTCTCGAAAATGTGGAATATAACAACTCCCGCAGAGGCAAAGGCCATCATAGAGGAGCAGCGCAAGGAGATAAAGGGTGAGCCGCAGAACCTTGAGGAGCAGGCAATAAGTCTTGTCGGCAGGGATATTTATGAGAAGCTTGTCAAGTGCTACACTGAGAAGCAGTGGGGAAGAGACTGCAAGGACCTTCCTCCGTTCATCATCAAGAGACTTCCTGTCAGATTTACTTACGATAATAACTATTTCAATGACCTCTATCAGGGCATTCCTATGGGCGGATATACTCAGATGGTTGAAAAAATGCTCGATGGCATTGAGGTCAGACTGAATACCGATTACCTTGCAGACAAAGAATCATTTGACGCCCTGGCTGAAAAGGTCGTTTATACAGGCGCTGTCGACGCCTACTTCAATTATTGCTACGGCAATCTTGAGTACCGCTCTGTAAGATTCGAGACCGAGGAGCTTGATACCGATAATTATCAGGGAAATGCCGTAGTAAATTACAATGATGCCGATCATCCGTGGACAAGAATAATCGAGCATAAGCATTTTGAGTTCGGCACACAGCCTACAACCATCATTTCGAGAGAATACTCCGCCGAGTGGAAGCCCGGTGATGAGCCCTATTATCCCGTAAATGATGAGAAAAACTCTGCGCTTTACTTAAAGTACAAGCTGCTGGCAGAGAATGAGGCAAATGTAATATTCGGCGGCCGTCTCGGCGAGTATAAGTACTATGATATGGATAAGGTAATAGCAGCAGTGCTTGATAAAGTCAGGGAAGAATTCGGTAAGGTCAGCAGCTGCTGATTAAAAGATTAGACTATCATATTTACAGGAGGGTGCTGTAGATGAACCAACGCAGAAGGGTAGGCTGGCTGAAGCATTTTGACTTCATGCTGCTGGACCTCATTTGCATTGAAATTGCTTTTTTGGCAGGTTGCTTTTACAGATACAGTAATTTCAGAATTTTTACAAGGAACCTGGCATATAAGGAGCTTAATATACTGCTCATAGCTCTTGATCTCTGCATTGTGCTGCTTTTTCACAGTTATCACAATGTCCTCAGGCGAGGTTACTTTTCAGAGCTAAAAAATACATTGATACAGAACTTCGGTGTGTGGGGAATTTCAATGGGAATTCTCTATATGGGAAGGGAAATACAGTCATTTTCAAGGACTGTTTTCTCAGTATCAATGGTACTAAGTATAGTCCTGATGTTTATTGTCAGAGTGATATGGAAGAAATTCCTGCTTTCAAGAAGGTCAAAGTCCGCTCGTCTCCCACGTACATTAATTGTTGCAGCACCGGATAAAGCTGCTTCCGTCCTGAAGAATATATCCGACAGCGGTCATTTTGATTTTAATATAATCGGAGTCTGCGCGGTTGGCGGCTGTGATACTAATGACATCGAGGGCAGCAATGTTCTCTGTACGGATGCAAATCTGTTTGATTATATCAAGTCAGGCGTGGTTGATGATGTAATGCTGTTTCTTCCTCCCGAGGATAAGAGAAGCGAGAAGATTGTTCAGACTCTGCTTGATATGGGTACCGTTGTCCATGTGGGTCTTGACTTCTGGGGAAGTGAGCTGCCTAACAACTACTGTGAAAATATAGGCGGGTATAATTTTCTTACTACGAGTATCAGCACTGCCGGCGTGCTTCATCTTCTTATCAAGAGAATTATAGATATCTGCGCCGGAATAGTCGGCTGCATCATAACCGGAATCGCATTCATTTTTGTCGCGCCGCTTATTTATAAGGCATCTCCCGGACCTATATTTTACAGTCAGACAAGGGTTGGAAAAAGCGGAAGGCAGTTCAAGATATATAAGTTCCGCTCCATGTATATGGATGCTGATGCCCGCAAGGTTGAGCTTATGGCACAGAACGAGATGCAGGGCAATATGTTCAAGCTTGAGAATGATCCAAGGATCATAGGTTCCGAGAAGGGTCCCGGAAAGGGTATCGGAAACTTTATCCGCAGGTTCAGTATAGATGAGCTTCCACAGTTTTATAATATCCTTAAAGGCGATATGAGCCTTGTCGGAACCCGACCGCCAACGGTGGATGAGGTTGAGGAGTATGATCTCCACCATATGGTAAGACTTTCAATGAAGCCGGGACTTACCGGTATGTGGCAGGTAAGCGGTCGAAGCAGTATCACCGATTTTGAAGAGGTAGTCAGACTCGATGCTTCATATATCAAGAACTGGAGCCTCAAGCTTGATATAAAGATAATACTGAAGACATTTGTTGCTGTATTCAAAAAAGACGGCGCTGAGTGATACAAAAGTATCATATAGTTGGAAACTGTACTGCATTCTCTGCAGAAAAGGATGCAGTATACGTTTGACATCGAATACCATATGTTCAGCCCGCTGAAACGGTCGTTGTGAGGAGAAGTCATGAAGAAAAAGATACTTATGATCCAGATTGGAGCAAGCCGACAGGGCGGTGCCATCGGAGGCATAAATTCCTTTATCTATAATACTTTCAAGAATATTAATCATGAATCCCTGACAATGGACTTTCTGGCATCCAAATATCTCCCTCTGATTAATTACAAAGAAGAGCTGGAGTCTTACGGAAGCGAGCTTTATGAGTTTAATATCGATACCAGTACTTTAAAGGGAAAAATCTCCTTTTGCAGAAAGCTTAAAGCTTTTCTAAAAGAAAATGAGTATGATGTTATTCACATTAATTCCGGAATACTTCTTTTCAATTACCTGACTGCCCGCACCTGTAAAAAGGTTTCTAATGCAAAGATAGTTGTGCATTCTCATAACAATGGAGGCAGAACAACCGGAAAAGAGATTTTTTCCGCTCCTCTTAAAAGCGCACTTGCAAAGAATACAGATGCTTTCCTTGCTTGCTCAAGATCAGCCGCAGAATATATGTTTCCACAGAAACAGGCTGGTGAGGCAGCAATCATAAATAATGGCATTTACTCTGATAAGTTTGCTTTCAACCCTGAAATGAGGGAAGAGGTAAGGAAAGAAATGAACCTTACCGGAAAATTTGTCATAGGTAATGTGGGAAGAATTTCTGAGCAGAAAAACCATACATTTATACTTGATGTCTTTGCTCAGCTGCTCAGAGAGAGGGAAGATGCTGAGCTTATGCTTGTCGGTCCCGGAAAGCTTTTCGACGATATGGTAAGAAAAGCTGGGGAGCTTGGGATAAGCGATAAAGTTATGTTTCTCGGACGAAGAAATGATGTAGACAGGCTCTATCAGGCAATGGATGTATTCTTTCTTCCTTCGATATATGAGGGATTGGGAATAGTTAATATAGAGGCACAGTCCGCAGGCCTTCACTGCGTTGTGTCTGATGTAGTACCCAGGGAGGTAAACATTGGTTCTCGAGTAGATTTCATTTCCCTTAAAGAAGACAAAAGTGTTTGGATAGATAAGCTTCTGAAGCCTTATGAGAGAAAATCCGGAGCAGTTGAGATTACGGCAGCAGGCTTTAATATAGAAAATTCTGCAAGACAGCTTGAAAAGATATATTTAAGTTAAAAATAAGGTGGGATAAAATGACAATTAAGGTTGCCGATAAACGCTCGAAGCTGCTGTTTTATTTCGCTTATATATGTTATTTCATAAGTTCTGTTCTCAGCTATACCCAGTTAGCCAAGGTGATTCCTTCATCTGTGCAGAAATATACAGAGCTTCTCCTGACTCTTTTTGCGCTCTCATGTCTGGCAGCGAGAGTCATATTTTTTGAGCGATACTCCCCATGGGAGTTATTTCTTACAGTTGCCGTTGCAGGACTGCTTTTCATAACCATGACGGTGAGTGCATCTCGTCTGCTGTTCCTTACTGCGTTGTTTGTTCTCTGCTCAAAAAATATAGATTTTGATGATTTTATGAAACTTGCGCTGAAGGTCACTTCCTGTACCGTGCTTCTGCTTGCACTTCTGTCTTTGAGCGGAGTTATCGGTATGGGTGTAAAACAGAGAGATGATGGGACCTACCGCTATTCCTTTGGCTTCAATCACCCAAATCATCTTGGAATGATGGTCTTCCAAATAGAGGCAATTTATTTTTATCTTAAAAGACATACTGTTACTCTGAAAAAGTATATCATACCTGTGGCTGCCTGTATTCTCTGCTATCTTATTTCAGACAGCTCAACTCCAACCATAACCGGGATAATGCTTATTGCTGCGTCCTTTATTTATGAAAGATTTCAGAAATATCTGCGGTTTATGGATCGCCATGTCAGGTTTTTCGTTATAGCCGTACTTATTGTACTTGCTGTTGCGATGGGCATTATGGTCTGGTATTACTGGAATAATCCGTATAAGCTGCCGACGAGCATGAAAACTCTGAGAACGAGGATTCTTCTTGCCAAAAAATATCTGAAAGCTTATGGTGTGAAACTTTTCGGAAGCAATATAGCGATAGGGTCAAATGTCGCCTTGCCGGGCTATGGGGCAGGTTATTCATATCTTGATGATGGCTATGTAAGAGTTCTTGTTGAACATGGATTAGCTGTGTTTGCTCTGATATGCTCTGCTATAGTCATATATATTGCAAAACTCGTTAAGAACCGCCGGGTTCAGCTGATAATAATTACGATTGCATTCCTGTTTTTCTATATAAGTGAGCAGAAAGTAGCATTTATTACTTTTAATGCTTTTGTTGTAAACCTTGGTACAGTCTTGTTTGGCATGAATGATGAATGCCGTACTGTTTTGGAGGAATATGAACCCGTTAGATCGTTTGGTAAAAAGAGTAAAAAGGTTTGGACTTTTTAAAGGCGCATCAAGACTTGTTCTGGGTAAAGCAATGGCCTGTGCTGTGCCTCGGTACCACAAAAGAATAGTAAATAAAAATTCTGTAAACCAAAAAAAGATTGTTTTCAGTTCGTATCCTTCTTTTTCCGATAATGCGCGGGTTCTCTATGATTACTATCTTGAGCATAACCCGGAGCATGAGTTTGTGTGGCTCATGGGCCTTGATGCCGAAAAACCGGAGGGTGACTGGAAAAACACCAGGTTCGTAAGAAGTGAGAGCGAATATCACAAAGGTCTCACATTGTCTGCAATAAAAGAGATTTCAACTGCCGGGATTATATACTATACACATACATCTCCGTTCAAGAACTTCAGTGAGAGAAAAGGTCAGCTTACAGTCAATCTCTGGCATGGATGCGGCTACAAGGATATTCATATTGAAAGAAAATCTGTTTCTGACAGGACTACTCAGTTTGATTATGCGTTGGTTCCGGGCAAGCTATTTATTGATACAAAGTCAAGGTTCTGGAATTGCGGTAAAGATCAGATACTGACTATCGGTTATCCAAGGTATGATCTGCTTAAAAGACCGGATGATAAAGCAGAAAAGCTTGCAGAAACTTTCAGACCACATGGCGAGAAGCTCGTCATGTGGATGCCAACCTTCAGAAAAACTGTAAACGGCAATTTTCCTGAAGAAAATATTGATTATGACTTTGATCTCCCGCTTCTGAAAAATTCCGATGAGATGATTTCACTCAACAAAGCTGCTGCTGATAATAATATTATGTTACTGATAAAAAGACATCCCAAGCAGCTTGAATACAGCTGTGAAAAAATGTCATTCAGCAATATCAGATTCCTCAGCAATTCCACTTTTGTTAAAGCCGGAGTTCAGCTTTACTCTTTTCTGAGATATACAGATGCTGTCGTAAGTGATTATTCGAGTATCGCCGTTGATTACCTGCTTCTTGATAAGCCGATGGCTTTTTCACTGGACGATTATGAAAAATACAAGGATTCAAGAGGATTTGTATTTGATGATCCACTTGAGTATATGCCGGGTCATTACCTTTATACATTTGATGATTTCGCAGCCTTTCTTTCAGATATCGCCGGTGGAAAAGATACCTTTAAGCCTGAAAGAGAAAGAGTCATGCCGCTTATGCATAACTCATGCGCTGATTACTGCGGAAGAATTTTAACAAAAGTAAACGAGCTATTCGGAGAAAAGAATGAGTAAAAGAGAGATAGTAGAGAGATTAAGATACTGTTATATCTGGTATAAACAGGTATGGAGATCAAAAAATGATTTCAATGTGCCTTTTCCGACAAAGGTAAAATATGCTTTCAGAGGTTTTTCCGCCAACGAGTACCACTGGTATGATCTTAAGCACAACAACTATAAAGATTACATTTCCGATTTTAGACGGAGAAAATCAAGAAATATAAATCCTCCCAAGAAGCTTATTCTTGATGATAAACTCCTCTTTGAAGAGATTTTCAGAAATTATGTCAGGGTTCCGAAAGTCTATGCCTGGGTCTCTGAGGGAAATGTCTATGGACTTCATGGATATGATATCAGCACCTCGTCAGCCATAGACTTCATGAGAAAAAACAGGGAGACTGTCCTTAAATGGATTAAGGGATATGAGGGAGTCGGAACATTTATAATCCTGACAGATGATGAAGGAAAGCTTGTCGTTAACGGTAAGCCAATGTCAGATGAAGATGTAAGAAAGCTCTTTAAATTCAAGGGTGAGGCAATCATTACCGAGTATATGCATCAGTCGGAGTTTGAAAACAGCCTTTATCCAAATGCGGTCAATACAATACGTATGGTCTGCGCTAAGAAAAAAGGCGAAACTACCGCAAGAATAATCAAAGCGGCTCAGCGTATAGGCAATGATGAGAGCGCGCCTGTTGATAATGTCTCTGCCGGAGCCATAGCCTGTGAGATTGATATTAATACAGGCGAACTGATGGAGGGTGTTATTGCAAAAGCTCACCACACTCTTGATGGAGAGAAATTTTTCAGTAATCACCCGGATACCGGCGCTCAGCTTGCTGGAAAGGTCATACCTGACTGGGATAACCTGAAAAAGAGTGTTGAAGATGTCACAAATAAATTCCCATTCTTAAATTTTGTGGCGTGGGATGTTTTGCTGACCGATGAAGGTTTCTGCCTTATCGAAGGCAACGCATCATCCGGCTGCATGATGTTCCAGCAGCGTCACGGTGTAATGAATGAGGAGATAGGAGATATTTACAGAAGCTACGGCTTCTGATTCAGTATTCAATATGAAGAAAAAGTTTAGAAATGTCTTTAGAAAGAGCAGCATTCTGTCGCATATTGTTTCTGTTTTGATATTTGTTTTCATGCCGTTTCTTGGTACCACAAAACAGCATCTAAATGAAGCTGTCGAAAAATTCAGACCCAATATCAAGCTTAATATTACAAATAAAATTAAACTTGACATGATTTACAGCAGGCTTTATTACCTCACAACATTTGCTCAGTATTTTATCTTTGAGTTTTACAACAAGGACGATGCAGAGAGAAAGACATACGTCGGTGAGTTTGAGAAAAAGCTTCTGACATACAATCTTCATAATTCATCGGATGCATGGAAGTATTTCAAAGATAAATATAATGGATATCTTAAGTTTAAAGAGTTTTATGGCAGAGAGATAATCAAGATTGAGTCTGCTTCGGATAAAGAGAAATTCGCCGATTTTGCTTCAAGACATAAAGCTTTCATGATAAAAGCAATAGATAAAGCAGAAGGCGAAGATATATTCAAGATAGACTTAAACGGTACTGATACCACAGAGTCAGCTTTTTCAAAGGCAGTTTCGCTTGTTCCCTGTGTAGTTGAGGAATATATAATCCAGGATGCAGGGATGGGCAGATTCCATCCAGAGTCGGTCAATACGATAAGGTATGCTACATATCGTAAAGATGACGGACTTGTGAGAATGTGGGCTCTTCTGCGCATGGGCTGCGGCGGAAGTCATGTCGATAATGCGGGTTCCGGCGGAATCTGCGCTTCTGTAAACATTGATACAGGTGTGATTAAAACTGTAGGTTACAGGGAGGACGGTACAGAGTATGCCTGCCATCCCGACACCGGTGAGAAGATAATCGGCACCACAATCCCAAAATGGGACGAATGCAGCAGGCTTGTTGAAAAGCTTGCAAATGTTGTTCCTGAGCAGCGCTATGTTGGCTGGGATCTTGCTCTGACCGAAAACGGCTGGTGCATGATTGAAGGCAATGACAGAGCCATGTTTACAGCAATTCAGATGTGCGAGAAGCACGGTGTAAGGGATATTATTAACAGGACATTTTTATCAAAATCCTGATGTTTTAGAATTGGAAGAAGTAGTCTGGTAGGCACATTATGTCTGATAAAAAAAATTTTTGTGTTGCATTTACAGGAGATGTAGCATTTTCTCAGTATTTTGAAGATGCTGTTGGCAGAGAGATACTTTCAGACGAAGTAGTTGATTTTTTAAATTCGTCCGATGAAGTTGTAACTAATGTTGAAGCTCCCATCACCGACAGAGAATTTGAAACCAGAAGAAGACTGAAGCATACCAATGACCCGAAGATAGCTGATTTCCTTAAATCCATCAATTCAAGATATTGGAATCTCGCAAATAATCATATCATGGATTGTGGAATTGATGCTGTTGAAGATTCATTTTCTATTGCTTCTGATAATAGATGCACTCCATTGGGTGTAGTCTCCGGGGATAAAGATTTCTCTTGTGTGATTATAGGTGGTGATATAAAAGTAGCTATCATATCACTAACAAATCCTTGGAAGTCACTCAGAACTGAAAGTGGTGACTGTATTACCTTGACATGGGATGATACGGAATATTTTTCTTCACTTATTTCTTCCGTTAAAAATAAAGTGAGTAAGATTGTTATGGTAGTGCATGGAGGCCTTGAATTTTCTCTCATGCCTCTTCCGTTTATTAGAGAAAAGTATCACTCTCTTCTGAACCTTGGCGCAGACATAATTGTTGCCCATCATCCTCATGTTGTTCAGAATTATGAAAGAGCAGGTGATAAGATAATATTTTATTCACTGGGGAATTTTGTCTTTGATACCGATTATCAGAGAAAAGCTGCTTACACGGATGTAGGTGTGCTGTTGAAATTGAAATTTACTGAAGAATCCTTTGACTTTGAGTCTATGGCTGTAAAGATTGATCGCGGTAATATGACAATTAGCAGTACTGAAATTCCTGTTAACTTCTGTGATATCCAGCCGAAGGAGTATAAGAAATTATGGCCATTGGCTGCAAGGCATGCAGGCCGGGAAAAAAGAAAATCCATGATTTACTTCAATAGTAAGCTTGCTTCATACACTAAATTAAAATGGTTTATGAGAGATTTAAAAAAGATAAAGAATATTAAGGAAAGAGAAATTCTTGAAGGAAGAGTATTGTCAGTTTTCAGATTATCACAAAATAATCGGGTGGCAAAGTATATAAGAGATGCCATGAATATATAAACCGATAGATATGTGAGTTTTTAGTATAGGACTTCTTAGATGAAAAAAATCTTAAATGCAAAAAAATTAAGGAAAGAAAATTCTCGTACTACCAATACAATTTTTAATTTCACAAGCAGTATTGGCGGACAGCTTATCACTATCATAATGCAGTTTGTTGTCCGTACAGTATTTATTCATACGCTGGGTAAATCGTATCTTGGTATAAATGGTCTGTTTTCCAATGTGCTTACGATGCTTTCACTTGCAGAGATGGGTGTTGGAAGCGCTATATTATATAAATTATACAAGCCTATAGCAGACGGAGATTACCACAGGATAACTATCCTGATGAAGTTTTACAGGACGGTTTACAGATGTATCGGCGCAGCAGTTGCTGTGATAGGGCTTTGTCTGATTCCATTCCTGCCATATATCATCAAGGATAATGGTAAACTTGAATCTCTCAACATAAATGTTGTATTGATTTTCTGCCTTTATCTCCTCAAGACAGTTTCGTCTTATCTGTTTTTTGCTTACAGGAGCGCAATTGTCAAGGCTCATCAAAAGGAGTATCTTCTCAATATAATCAGTTATTTCTTCACATTTGGTCTTGCGCTGGCTCACATAGTATTTTTGCTTATTTTCCCGAATTTCTATGTTTATGTAATACTTACAATTGCTGAGGTAATACTGAAGAATGTAGTCTGCGCAGTTCTGTCAGACAAGATGTATCCTTATATCAAAGATACGACTGAAGATAAGCTCGATATTGCAGAGATCAAGGGTATATTTAAAGATTGCGGTGCGCTTTTTCTCTATAAATTAAATAATGTTGTCGTAAAGGCTACTGATAACATTGTTATCTCCATGTTTCTTGGGATAGATATGGTAGGACTCTACTCTAACTACTATATTTTCTATACTACTATCAGGACGCTGTTTAATAAGATATTTAATTCAGTGTCTCACAGCCTCGGAAATCTTCACGCAACCGAGACAGGAAGCCATGAATATAAGATATTCAAGTCAGTAAATTTTGTTACGGCAATACTCGGAGCAACAGCAGGAGTAGGAATAGCTGTATGCGGCGATGAACTTATAAGGGTGTGGATTGGCTCGGAGTGGATAATTCCGATGCCGTTCTCAATACTTCTTGGCATAGAAGTATTTGACTATTCATATAAAGTTGTATCAAGCAAATATCGTACAACAATGGGACTTTTCCAGCAAGCCAAGTTCAGACCTGTATTCGGAATGATAATAAATCTCGTAGTGTCCGTTGCTCTTGTCAATATGTGGGGCGTGAGCGGAGTACTCGTCGGCACTGTTGTTTCAGATTGGGCAACCATGATGTGGTATGATCCTCTCATTATCCACAAAGTAGGTTTCAAGAATAAGTATCCGGCGAGTGGATATTTCAAAAAACTGTTTTCAAGAACAGCTATTACGGCACTTATTGGTTTAGCCGACTATTTCATCTGTTCCAATCTCTTCACCGGCTGGGGCTGGTTCTCCGTCATCATCCATGCCTGCATCTGTGCAGTTACAGTTCCCGGAATTCTTATTCTGGTTTCAATCAGGACTGAAGAAGGTCAGTATCTTCTTAAAGTGATGGGAAGATATACAAAGAAAATGAAAAAGAAATTAAAGAAAGCCTGAGTCAGGAGAAAATCCTATGTCCAAAAAATACAAAATCGGTTATACCCAGGGTGTCTACGATATGTTCCATGTCGGCCACCTGAATGTGTTTAACCACGCAAAGGAATATTGTGACTATCTCATTGTCGGAGTGAATGCCGATGAGCTGGTGAAGTCCTATAAAAATAAAACTCCTGTCATCAACGAAAATGACAGAAGATATATAGTCGAAAATATAAAAGCCGTCGATGAGGCCGTCGTTGCCGTAACTCTCGATAAAGTGGAGACATGGAATAAATACCATTTCGATGCAATATTTATCGGCGATGACTGGAAGGGCAATGCCAGATGGGAGCAGACGGAGAAGGACCTTGCAGTCTACGGAGTCGATGTAGTCTATCTGCCGCATACCGACGGTATAAGCTCCACAGAACTTAGAGAGGTAAAGGATAACGTAACCTGACCACCACAAATATATAAAGCTGTAAGCAATTCAGACTATAAAATAAATGAACCTATAAACTGAACGGAGGAACCATGAGAGAAGTCAAGATAAGCGTGAAAGACCTGCTGTACCGCATACTCCTTAAATGGCGTATAATGATTATCTTCGCTGTTGTGTTTGCAATCGCAGGTTCGGGAGTGAGCCTTTATGCCACAAAGAAAAGCTCACAGAAAAAAATAGATGAAGAGCTTGAGGAGGCTCTTGCGCTTGAAGAGCAGCAGGCCGCAGATGCAGCAGCCTGGGAGGCTTCAATCAGCACTACTTCAAAGATAGATGCAATGGACAGAGCCGCCCTTGAGGAGTATATCGGTCAGGCAAAAGCCCTCCTGACACCCGCACAGCTAAGGCAGGCAGACCTTGCCTATGATACATATGTTCAGGTTTATGTTCAGGAGGATGATAATATCGACTACCTGAAAAACTCCGAGAAAATGCAGCTTGATCCATATGCCGTGCCTACCCTTGTCATGAGCTATCTCATAAGCATGGATTCATCATCCGAGATAGCGGCTAATACCGTTGCGACATCTTATCAGTCACTCCTTTTCACTGATTCTCTCTATGAGGAGATAAGCGAAGCAGCCGGCTGGCAGATTTCCGATGCAAGGGAACTTGTGTCAGGCTATGTTTCCGGAGACTACCTGAAGATAAATATCGAGGCTTCAAGCACCGAAGAGTGTGATATCATCGCTGAAGTTATCAACAGCAGAGTCGAGTCGCTCAAGACCCAGGTGCAGAGGACTTACGGCAAATTTACTGTTACCCCCGATACGAAAAGCTATACCGAGGTGATAGATGCCGGAATTATATCCACAAGACAGGGCTACCTCAACAATCTGAATACTTCACTCAGCATTTATAATAATATGTATTCATGGCTGAATGATAATCAGAAAAACTATGTCTATGCTCTCATCACTCTGTATAATATGGATGAACCTGCCGCTGCCGAGCCTGCTGTCGAATCTGCCGAAGAGGATACTGCAGAAGAGACTGCAGTTGAAGCAAATGAAGCATCTGATGGTACTGCTCAAACCGAGGAAAAGGCATCCGATGTCATAAGAGCCAAAAAGGCAAAGAGTAAGATACTCCCGATATATATCGTCCTTGGAGCTGTTGCAGGTATCCTTGTGCTTGCGCTTATCGAACTCATTGCGTATATTTTCTCGGTTTCTGTTAAGACAGAGATTGATCTTGAAGAAACACTTGGGCTTAATGTCATCGCAAGTGTAGAGGGAGAAGGAAAGAAGAAATTCCTCGGAGCAGTCGATAAGCTGTTCTCTAAGATTTTCTACAGAAGGCGCTACAGATTTACTACAGAAGATACCTATAAGATGATAGCGTCAGCTGTCAGAATCTCCGCAAAGAAGAACGGCTTCACTTCTGTATATATTACCGGATCCGCAGCCGATGAGCTGTCAGGAAAAGTTATTGATGACCTTGCAGATCTGATTAAGGTCGATAATGTCAGAATAACCGGTGGCTCAAGCGTCCTGTGTGATGCCGACAGCCTCGAGCAGCTCTCAGCTTCTGATTGTGTCCTCCTGGTCGAGAAACTCGGACTTTCAAGATTTGACGAGGTTGCGAAAGAAATTACTCTTGCTGAAGAAAACAATGTAAGAGTAATCGGCGCAGTAGCAGTATTCTGATAAGAATTGTTAAGGCGGTGTCGGAAATTGCACCGCTTTAATATTTTCTGCTGTGAAACCTCAGCTGCTGATTTTCTGTCTAATGATTGTAAAAAAGTCATTGACGAAACTGCTGTTATGGTAGTATATTCAATAGCATGTTCTTTAATCGGATGGTGATTCTTTATGAAAAGATTTTTAAGCGTGGTACTTTCGGCTGTAATGATGCTCAGTGCAGTTGTGCTCCCGATTCAGGCCGATGAAGTAAATGAAGCAGACAGTACAGCCGTTGCTTCTTCTGTTGTCGTTTCATTGGCAGATGCAGTGGTATCAAAGATATCAGATAAGACC
>R21__coassemble_946_pt1 | contig 21422 bp, 18 predicted proteins | sample R21__metabat2_high_PE_066 | metagenome-assembled genome bin R21
GTCGCGGCTGGCGGAGGAGTTGTCGGCTCTGGGGTTGCCGGTGCCGCGCGTGGCGGAGCTGCTGCCGGCGCAGGTGTAGCCGTCGGCCCCCTTGTCGGAGCTGCTGTCGGCTCAGGTGTAGCTGTTGGCTCACTTGTCGGAGCTGCTGTCGGTTCAGGTGTCGGGTCAGCCTTTTTTATAGTAATTTCAATAGGATCGGATGCCAGATAGCTGTCATTTGCGGCAACTCTCACCTTGTAGGTACCGGCAGGAAGATCTGTGATTTCTGTTGCTCCTTCCGGAACAGGAATCCATGTTTCACCGCCGTCCTTGCTGTATTCCATTGTATCGTCAACGCCGGTGATTTTACCGTCTGTCTTAGTGAAAGCGCTGGTGTTCTCTCCCTTGACCTTGTCGGTTGATGGAGCTGCCGCTTTTTCGCCATCAACAAATACCGTTGTTGAATATCCTGCAGGACCGTCAACTTCGGCATAATATACTTCATAAGTACCTGCAGGTACAGAAATCGAGTATCCGGCAGACTGATATGCAGATGTTTATTGCGCATGAGATGAGAAGGTACTTCACAGGAGATCTGCTGTCGCCCAATGCCCTCAGAGTGTTTGCGAAGAAATTATAGAACATCGAGGCCGTGATTCCGATATATACAAGCTGAAGGTATGAGTGCGCATAATCGAAGATTTCGTCAGGGGTCCTGAGTATGCGCAGAAAAGAAGAAGTGCAGCTCACTCCGAGCGCCGTCAGCAGAACCGAAGTGACGACGGTGATGAAGATGTTGTTTATGTATCTCCTCCGCACAGCGGAAAAATCATTCGCCCCGAAGCTCTGTGCCAGAGGGATTGCGAGTCCCGCAGTCATGCCGCTTGCAAAACCGATTATGATGTTCCCTATTCCGCTCGTGCAGCTAACCCCTGCGAATGCGTTTACTCCGAGACAGCGGCTGATTATAAAAGCATCCGCCATGTTGTAAAACTGCTGGAAGAGGTTCCCGAGCAGGAGAGGAATCGCAAATCTTATTATCAGTCTGTAAGGTTTCCCCTCGGTAAGTATCCTTTCGCTCATCTCATAATGCCTCGCTTTCAATTTTCTGTATAATATCATTCTTTAATAATTCCGTATTGTAATATTCTCAGCTTTTTGATAAAATACTAATGTAAAAAGGAGGGCATTCAGATGATTGAGAAAAAACTCAGATATATGGAATACATAAACAGGGAAAATGATTTCAGGCACTTCCATTTTGAAACCGAGATGAAGCAGTATGAGCTCATCATGAACGGCAGCCCTGAAGCCGCTGAAGAGGGCAGCCGGGTGTTTTCCTCGGATATGAACGGCAGACTTTCAAAGGATGAGCTGAGGCATTATAAATATCTTTTTGTAGCCGCCGCAGCCCTTGCCGCAAGATATGCGATAAAGGGCGGCATGGACACCGAGAGGGCATATAACGCAAGCGATATCTACATAAACAGAGTCGACCTTCTGAACGATGTGGAAAAGATAAAGGAGCTTCACAGGGAGATGTTCCGCTTTTATTCCTCTGAAGTCGCAGCAGCAGGAAACCGTGAGATTTATTCAAAGCATGTCCTCCTTGCAGCCGACTACATTTACTATCATCTCCATGAGCAGATTTCGGTGAAGGACATCGCCGAAGATGCAGGCCTCAACGCAAACTACCTTTCGGGCCTCTTTCACAGGGAAACAGGAATGAAGATAAGCGACTATATAACCCGCAGAAAGATAGAAGCCGCAGAGAATATGCTCAGATTTTCAGATTATTCCATATCCGAAATAAGCTCCATACTGGCCTTCAGTACACAGAGCTATTTCTCAAAGGTGTTCAGAAGCATAGCCGGAATGAGTCCCGGAGAGTACCGTCACAGATATTTCCGAACGGAAAATAAATAAAAAGACAAAAGACGGAAGACCTGCCGTTAACCGGTACCGACACTCATCAGTTTATCGGGTTCCGGTTAAGGCTGAAATCTTCCGCCTTTCTTTTATTTGATTTTTAACTGTTCAGTCTGTTCAGTTGTTCAGTCAACTCTTCCGCTCAGAGCTTGGAATTCAGAACATTACTCTGCGAAGCTGCGAAGTTACGAAGTTTCGCAGTTTCGCCAGACTGAAAATTGCGATGTGTCCGGCATGAGGCAGCTGCCGCCTGCAGCGTATATTTCCGTCAGCCGGTGACAAAATCAGTCAGTGATGAAATCAGTCAGCGACAAAGTCAGTAAACGATGAAATCAGTCAGTGATAAAATCAGTCAGCCACTTTGGCCGCAAGCCTGTCCTTTCGCCATGAACCCGAGATGTAGAACACAAGTCCTATGATTCCGGGAACAAAGCCTGCGAAGGCATCGCCGAGCCAGAAGCCCTGCGGTCCCATCGAGAGAGCCCATCCGAGAATATAGGCAATTCCAATCCTGCCTATGACACCGTCGAGTATGGCAACAAAGAGGTTGAGCTTCGAGTTGCCGGAACCGTTGATAAGGCTGAAGGCATAGCAGCGGACGGATGCCCCGAAGAAATTAAGCACACATGGAAGTATGATTATCGAAGCCGAGCCGAGAACCTCCTCATCATTGGTGAACCATGAGAATATCACATTCGGGAATATTATCATCATCAGAGCGGCTAAAGCTCCGAATATCAGCGCGCCTGCGAAAGCGCACATGAGTATCTTCGTGACTCTTGTGTATTTCTTTGCTCCAAGATTCTGACCGACCATGGATGCGCCGGCAGTTGTGATGGAGCTTGTGAGTATGCCTATCATCATGTTGAGCTTGCTGAGTATTCCTGCGATAGCGGAGTATGTGACGCCGAAGGAATTGACCCATGCCGCAACGACCGTCTGAGAGATTGAAACAGCCGCCGACTGCAGAGCCATCGGAAGTCCGAGAGCCGCAAGCCTTGAAGCCGCGTGCCTGTCGGGAATGAAGCTCTTCAGCCTGAAGTCGAAGCCGAAGGACTCCTTGTGCCTGTATAGATATATGACGGCATAGACAAAGCTGAACGCCTGACCTATTACCGTTGCAAGAGCGGCACCGGCTACTCCCATGCCCATGAAGCAGACAAAAACCACATCCAGTATCATGTTCATCAGAGCTGCAATTGCGATGAATATGAAAGGCCTCTTTGAGTCGCCCATTCCTCTCATGATTGCGCTGACTATGTTGTATCCGTAGATGAACACAAGTCCGATTATGCAGATGAGAGTGTAGTCCATGGTCTCGCTGTAGGCTTCTTCAGGCGTGTTTACAACGTCGAGAATCCAGCCTCTCAGAATAAAGCATATGACCGACATGCCGAGCGCCATCAGCAGAAGCATCGTGAACATGGTTCCGATAACCTTTCTGACCGTCTCCATGTCCTTCTCGCCCACAGCTCTCGCTATGATAACCTGTCCCGCGGATGAAAATCCCATCGCAAGGAAGGTGAGTATGTGCAGGATATTGCCGCCGGTGGATACGGCTGACATTCCCGTTCCGCCGATTACCTGTCCTACAACTATCATGTCGACAATGTTGTAGATAGCCTGCAGCGCGTTCGCCAGGAAGAGCGGCGCCGCAAAGGAGAGCAGAAGCCTTGGAACATTGCCCTCGGTCAGGTCTCTGACCATTGATTTTGAATTGCTTGCCATAGTTAGATCAAAACTCCTCTTTTTAGTTTGAATCAATTATACATCATAAATTCTGATATTCAAACATTTTTTATCAGGAGAGCCTGTGACTGAACTGCTTCCTGTTTCTTCATTCCCGCCGCCTCATGCGCCGCAATTCAGCCTTGTCATCGTGCTATAATTCCAATGAATTGCGTATAAAAGCATCGGAAAATTGATTAAAATGGAATCACTATAAAGGCAGCAGAGTTTTGAAGCTGCCCGGCTTCAAAGTCACGAAGTTTCCGGGCTGTGCAGTTTCGGAGATACGAAATTTCAAAGATACACAGTTTCGCAGTTTCAGTGTTCCGAAAGTCCCAAATCAGGATATCTGCAGCTGTGCAGTACTCGAAAGCTTCATGTTTATCATCGCAGGATAAGCCTGAAAGGAAATTATACATTACGGAAAGACGGGCAGAAGCCCATAAAATTCAATCAGAGAAAGGACAGACAAAATGGGAAGATTAGACGGTAAAGTCGCACTCATCACAGGCGGCAGCTCAGGCTACGGAAGAGGAGCTGTCTACGCTCTCGCTTCGGAAGGCTGCAATATCGTGGTCACGGCAAGACGCGGGGAAAGGCTTCAGGAGGTCTGCAGAAAATGTGAGGAGGAATACGGTGTCAAAGCTGTTTACTACGCAGGCGACGCAAGAGACGAGGAAACAGCAATGAATACAGTTAAGCTCGCTGTGGATACCTTCGGAAAGATTGATATCCTCATCAATAACGCAGGCATCGGCAGGGTAGAGACAATCCTCGAGGAATCCATGGACGATTATGACCTCATCATGGATACAAATGTCAGGTCAGCCTTTGCCTTCAGCAAGCATACTATCCCTGTGATGCTTGAGAAAAAATCCGGCAAGATAATAATGGTAAGCTCATGCACAGGCATCAACGGCCGCGGCCATGAAGCAGCCTATACTGCAAGCAAATTCGCCATCAGAGGTCTTGCCCAGTCACTCAACCAGGATTACCTTCAGAAGGGAATCTCAGTCGGTACATTCTGCCCCCACGCAGGCATAACAGAGTTTGAGATAGGCCACGGCAGAGATGCAGAGGAGTGGTCAAAGACCGGATTCCTCACACCCGAGGACGCAGGCAACGCGCTGCTCACCATGTGCCTCCAGACAGGCAACTGCTATGTCGCAGAGCTCAGACTTGCTTCCAACAATGTAGTTTTCTGGTAATTCCAAAAAGCATTCCTGTTTTCTGCATATATAATTTCATCCCCGGAAGACCCGGCCTGACACCGGGGCATTTCCGGGGATTTTTCCTCCTTCGGTACTTTTGACTTTGGGTAATTCTAATGTACCTGAAGGATGAACATTTGGCTCGTTTTATTTTTGAATTTGCAGCATTATACGAACTTTATCTATTCAAAAAAAGAATAAGATGGTATTCTTTATTGCTATTTGCAATTGCCTTCGCAATGCCTTAAAATTTATGTATAAATTAACGGCAAAAGCTTCAGGCGGCACGATTCCACAGCTTCGTAATTCTCCGGAACCTCGCAGCTTCACAGTTTCAGAGCGTTATAACCGAAAAAGCGCATGCTTTTTCCGTAAGCGGTAGCTTTCCTGCAAGCGAAAGCTTTTCACAGCCGGTCTGAAGAGAAAGGGAAAACAATGAACAGACCATTTACCATCTGCTATCTTAACTGCAGCGCCGACGGAAATATTGACGGCGAGTTCATGCGCTCCGAGGAATTCAGAGTACCTACGGAAATATTCAGGCAGAAGTGGCTTGATATGAATGCGGACTGCACCGTCTACGGAGCAGTGACAATGGCTCAGTTTGCCGACGGCCTTCTCAAGGATAAGGAACCTCTCCCATCTGCCGGAGAAGCCTTCCCGAGAGAGGATTATATCGCAGAGTGCGACGCATCAAAATATTACCTTGCGATAGATCCGAGCGGCACCGTGGCATATGACTCAAAGTATATTGAGAAGCGAGGAAGAGGAAAACACGGCATCATTCATGTTCTCACAGAAAATATCTCCGACGACTATCTTTCTTATCTCAGGAAGCTGGAGATTTCCTATATCTTCTGCGGCAGGGAACTTCTCGATCCGGTGATGATGATGGAGAAGGCATATTCCCTCTTCGGCATCAGAAAAGCCATACTCTCAGGCGGCGCTTATGCCGACTGGACACTTCTCGAGAAAGGCCTCGTCGATGAGCTCACGGTAATGTTCAATCCTGTGGTGGACGGCAATCCTGCAGCTCACAGTGTCTTCAGAAGATCAGAGGGCATGGATGCAGCATCTGTCGGCCTGAAGCTTGTCAGCGCCGAAATAACCGACGGTGACGGACTGCTTGTCACCTACGTTCCGAAAAACAAAAGGCCTAATGCCTGAGCAGGAGGAAAATGACATGAAAATTGGTGTGGTACATACCTCGTCAAATAACGCCGAGCCGCTCTCAGAGCGCTGCTCATACCTCTATCCCGATGTGAGGCTCGTCATTTTTACCGATGAAGCTCTCTGGGAGCATGTCCTTGCAGCAGACGGACGCATGACAGACCGCTGCCATGAGATTCTTGCAGAAGATTTCAACCGTCTTGCCGAAGCAGGCTGTGAAGCTGTCGGACTGCTCTGCTCACTTGTCAAGGAGGGAATCGACGAGATCCGTCCGCTTGTGCCGGTTCCGATAATCGTTTACGATGACGCGGCAGCTTTCCGCGCAGTTGAAGTCTGCCCCGACGGCGGCAGAATCGCTGTGATTGCAATGAAGAGAACTCCTCTCCCATTAGCCGCAGATGCCGTCAGAAAAGCGGCGGCGCGGGCAGGCAAAACTGTCGCAATCGAGGAAATAGTTGCAGAAGCTGCAGCCGGAGCTCTTGCGGAAACAGGAAGTGAAACCGCAGCCGATGAATATTTCATCCGCTATCTGAGAGAGCATCAGGATGATTATGCCGCCTTTGTTGTGCCTCAGGTTCCGCTTTCACGCATCATGCCGTATATCCGTGATATGCGCACACCCGTCTTTGACAGCATGGAGCCAATGCTTGACCGTCTCATAAATCATGCGTCAGAGGGCTTTGAGGGCAGGCCGCAGAACCTGTTGTAATAAACTTACTGAAAAAATAAAGAGAGGAATATGAGAAAAATGGAATATAGAAAGCTTCCGCACGGTGATGAAAAGATAAGTGTTATCGGTATGGGAACCTCGGTTGTAGGAGAAAGTTCAGTTAAAAATGTTGTCGAAACCGTAACCTATGCGCTTGACCACGGAATCAACTATTTCGATATGGCAGGCGGACATGCATCCATTTTCCCCGGCATGGGTGAGGCTCTGAAGGGCCGCAGAAAGGACGCCATGCTTCAGGTTCATTTCGGAGCCGACTATACCTCCGGAGCCTACGGATGGAACCTTTCCCTCGACGGTGTAAAAAAATCCGTCGCATGGCAGCTTGAAAACCTCGGAACCGATTATATAGATTTTGGATTTATCCACTGCCTTGATGAAATATCCGACCTTGAGAAATACGAGAAAAACGGCGTGCTCAGATATCTTTTATCCATGCAGGAGCAGGGTGTCGTGAAGCATCTCGGTCTCTCCACCCACTCGCCTGTCCTTGCAAACCGGGTGCTTGATATGGGCATCCTCGACATGATGATGTTCTCCATCAATCCAATGTATGACTTCGGGCAGGGTGATTATTCCATCGGAAGTTCATCCGAGAGATATCAGCTCTACACAAGATGTGAGAAAGAGGGAGTCGCCATTTCCGTCATGAAGCCCTTTAACGCAGGACAGCTTCTTGACGCCAAAAAATCTCCCTTCGGCCGCGCCCTCACCTCTGCGCAGTGCATCCAGTATGCCCTTGACAGACCCGCAGTAATCTCAGTCATGCAGGGAGCCGGGAACATCGGACAGCTGAAGCAGAATCTCACATATCTCGATGCATCCGCAGAGGAAAGAGACTATTCCGTCATCAGCACCCTTACGCCCGATGAAACAAAGGGAAAATGTGTCTACTGCAAGCACTGCCATCCTTGCCCGGCAGGACTTGATATCGGCCTTATCAATAAATATTATGATCTTGCAAAGCTTGGAGATATCCTCGCAAAGGAGCATTATCTTACTCTTGAAAAGACGGCTTCCGACTGTATTTCCTGCGGTCATTGCGACAGCAGATGCCCGTTCGGAGTCCACCAGAGTGAAAGGATGCAGGAAATAGCTGAGTATTTCGGCAGGTAACAGTGAACAGGATTTTTCCGCTTACCTTTTTGCAGCGGAAAGATGAGCCTGATATGGTTTTAAGACTTATGCCCCGGGCATTTCAAAAGGAGAAATATCAGATGAACATCCTTATACTAAACGGAAGTCCCCGGCCGAACGGCGACACAAAAAAGATGATCAATGCCTTTACGGAAGCCGCTTCCGGCCATAAAATTGATGTGATTGATGTCTGCAGGAAAAATATTCACGGCTGTCTTGCCTGTGAGTACTGTCACACCAAAGGCGGCGGCAGATGTATTCAGCAGGACGATATGCAGGAAGTAAGTGAGCTTCTGGCAGAGGCCGAAATGCTTGTGATCGCATCACCTATCTATTATCACAACCTATCAGGACAGCTGAAATGCGCCATCGACCGCATCTATGCCCTCGATAAGCCGGCAAAGCTCAAAAGAATAGCCATGTTTTTAAGCTCCGGAAGCGGGAATATGTATGACGGCGCAAAATTTTCCTATGACGGAGATTTCCTCGATTACCTTAAGCTTGAGGGCATGGGAATCTTCACAAACCATGATGAGAATGTGACGGAAAAAATCAGCGAAATGGCTGCTTCCCTGCGATGATAAAAAAGCACGGCATGCAGATTTAAAACAGCAGGAACCCTCCGGTTTTCCGGAAGGTTCCTGCTTCGGTTTGTAAAATTTATTCCGTCAGGACAAGCCGCAGAAGACGGCAATTTTATCTGAGCGGAATGATTTATTTTCTGCCCGTGCCTCCGAAGTAGTCTGACATCTTCATGTTTGCGAGGGCATCGTCAATCTTCTTTACCTCTTCATTGCTCAGGACTATCTCGGCAGACTCAAGGTTTTCTTTCATTCTCTCTGTCTTTCTTGTGCCCGGGATGGGGATGATCCATGGCTTTTTGCACATCATCCACGCAAGGGAAATCTGGCTCATTGTAGCGTTCTTATCCTCAGCCATGGAGGAAACAAGTGAAAAGAGCTCTTCGTTCTCGCTGTAGCTCTCATCCTTAAACTGCGGCATTCTTGCCCTGAAGTCTGTCGCCGAGTCGAACTTCATGCCGGCACTGTATTTGCCTGTGAGGATTCCGTTGGCAAGGGGAGAAAATGCAACATAAGCGATGTTAAGCTCATCGAAAACCGGAAAATCCTTCTCATAATATCTGCCCATCATGGAGTATCTGTTCTGAACAGCCGAAACCCTGCAGACAGCGTTTGCCCTCCTTATATAGTCCGATTCCACCTCTGACATTCCCCAGGCTCTTATCTTGCCCTCGCTGATAAGCTCGGACATCACCCCTGCAACTTCCTCTATCGGCACATTCGGATCGCTCCTGTGCTGATAGTAAAGATCTATATAGTCAGTGCCGAGCCTTTTGAGGCTCTTTTCAACAGATCTTCTTATCGACTCCGGACTTGAGTCCCTCACGGATGCATTTCCTATGAGACCGAATTTTGTAGCAATGACTACCCTGCTTCTCACATCTTTCAGCGCCTCGCCGACAAGCTCCTCGTTGTATGATGTGCTTCCGTCTGCGTTTGTGCCCGTGTATACCTCCGCCGTATCGAAGAAGGTATAACCCATGTCGTAAGCAGCCCTTATCAGTTTTATCGCCTCTGCCTTATCAGTAGGCGCGCCGTAAGCATGAGAAAAGCCCATGCAGCCAAGTCCGAGAGGACTTACCTCGATTCCCGAATTTCCAAGTACTCTTTTTTCAGCCATTTCTGTTTCCTCCAAGGTTAGTATCTGCGTTCAGCTTTTTGAAACGCGATATATTTTTAAATATCTTTCATATTCACAGTTTACAACAGCTTTTTGCTAATGTACAATATAAATAATGCAAGCTGCATTTCATTTTCTGAAATGTAAAGTCAATTAAAATACTGATAAGCGGAGGTAAATATATGCTGAACCCCGAGGAGCTGAAGCTGCTGGTGCTGTTTTCCGAAGAAGGCACACTCTCAAGGACTGCGGAAAAAAGCCATGTATCTGCTCCATCCGTCACAAGGGCCATGAAGCACCTTGAGGAGTCATTCGGAGCGGAACTTTTCGTGCGCGGCAAAAACAGCATAGAACTTAACGAGACCGGCAGAGCCGCAGTGGAAGCAGCAAGAAGCATCCTTGCCGAGGAGAGCAGACAGATAAGGGCAGTGAGGGAATTTGACAGGCAGAAGAAAACCGTCTCTGTTTTTTCCTGCGCTCCCGCCCCTCTCTGGGATATGCTGCCGAGGCTTTCAGGCATCTATCCCAATAAGCTCATCTCATCAATGATAGCGGATGAAAATCAGATAAAGCTTTCCTACGAGAACGGCGAGTGCAGCTATGCGATACTCCCGTTCCCGTATAAGGACTTCACGAAGCTTCTCTCGGAAAGACTTTATGTCGCAGTCAGGAAAGACAGCGGGCTTGCCGGGCGCAGTTCAGTTTCCTTTGAAGAGCTTGACGGAATGAACTTCCTCATGCGCTCCGAGCTCGGCTACTGGGAAAGGCTCTGCAGGCTGAAGCTGCCGAACTCAAAATTTCTTGTTCAGCAGTCAGCCTTTGAATTTGCCGAGCTTGAGAAAACGTCATCCCTGCCGTGTTTTGCCACCGACATCGGAGTGAAGCATGGATTCCTGTATGACGGCAGGGTCATGATTCCTGTTAAAGATACCGAAGCTGTTTTCTATATCAACAGAATCGATTTCTAACCCTCGTCCGCAAATGTCAGCAAAAATGTTTACTATATCATTCAGCATGCAGTCTGCCGAAGTTACATCTCCGGCGCCGCATGATCAGAAAAGCCTGCACGGAAAAAAATATCCGTACAGGCTTTATCCGCCGTCAGCGCAAAATATATCCCGATGTGTCTCCGGGACCTCCCGGAGACACTTTTCTGTCTGCTTTAAACCCAGAGCTGTGAACCCCCGCCTTAATTCTGAATTATCCTGCTGCCTTTTCCGTTTTTCGGCGAGATGACATCTATCCTGCTGTCAATACTCTCACTGAGCTTATCCACATGGGAGATTATGCCGACCATCCTGTCGCCCTCAGTCAGGCTCCTGAGAACAGCCACAGAGTTGTCAAGCTTTTCGTCATCCAGAGTGCCGAAGCCCTCGTCTATGAAAACAGCATCTATGCTGCTGCCGCCCGATCTCGACTGCACAACATCGGAGAGTCCAAGAGCAAGCGCAAGTGAGGCAAGGAAGCCTTCTCCTCCCGAGAGCGTGGCAGAATCTCTCTCCTTTCCGCTGTCCCTGTCAAGAACATTTATGTCAAGTCCGGACTGGCTTGAGTTGTTTGCCGCATCCTCTCTGTGGACGAGTACATACTTCCCGCCCTGCAGAGTGTCAAGGCGCATATTCGCCTGATCGAGAACCTCCTCGAAAACTTCGCCCATCACATATGCGTCAAATTTCAGCTTTGCGGTTTTCGAAAGCTTTCCGTTTGCCGCATTCGCAAGGCCGGATACTCTCCTGTATGCTGCGCTGTATCTCTTAAGCTCAGCGGATTCTCTTTTCACAGAGTCCCTTGCGCTTTCGTGAGCCCTGAGACCGGCATTGATGTTGTCTCTCTCTCCGCTGAGCTCGTCCTTGCTTTTCGCAAGTCCTTCAATCTCTGCCCCGAGAGCTGTAAGGTCTGTGTATTCCTTGTTTTCCGTCCTCTTCTCAAGGTCCTTCACTAATACAGCATTTCTGTCAACTGCCGTATAATATCCATTTATTGCCGCATTTTCTTCCTTCAGCCATGCTTCTCCGTCAGCGGATCCCACAGGCATAAGAGCAGTCCTGTAGGCAAGCTCTGTCCCGAAGCCGTTTCTTGTAAGGCGGTCACGATACTCAAGCTCTGCCTTCTCAGCCTTTTCCTCAGCCGACACAAGATTTTCCTCTGCCGCCTTCAGTTGTCCTGCAAGACCGTTATAATTTTTCTGCGCCCTTTCAAGAGCCTTTCTGAAACCCTCAAGCCTTGCGGCAAAACCGCTGTTCTCGGTGGTAAGCGAATTTTTCCGCTTAATTGCGGCAAACTCATCTCCGTAATCCGAGATGCGCTTTCTGCTCTCCGTGAGCTTTCCGTTAAGCCCTGCTATTTCCGAATTAAGACTGCTTATGCTCGCTGATGTTTCGTTAAGCTTCTTCTCAGTCTCCGGAACCGACTTTCTGAGTTCCGCCTCTCTCTTTGTCTTTTTATCCCTGAGAGCTTTTTTCCCTTCCAGCTCATTAAGCTCAGCCTTCACCTTAAGGCCCCCGGCTGTCACCTCTTCAAGCTTTCCCGAGAGATATCCCTCTGCGCTTAAATTTTCCCATGTGAGCTCCTCATTAAAAAGCGTTGAAGCCCTGACCATGAGATTTTCTTTAATGCTCTCAAGCTTCTGCTTCTTGATTTTGAGGTCGCTCTCGGCACCGGTAAGCGCATTGTCGGCCTCTTCGCTTCTCTGTTTCGCAAGGTCAACCTGCTCCTCGGTCGGAGTATTTACAGGCTTAACCGCAAGCTCGGGAATGTTTACCCTCAGAAGCTTTCTTCCGCAGACCCTGCATGAGGCTTCTCCGTTCTTTTCTATGTCCGCCCTGATCTCATCGGCAATAATTCCGGCCTGCGCATCCATGAAAGCGGAAAGACTGCTGTTGTATTCAACAGCTGCAGCCGCTTTCTCATTAAGCTTTTCACGCCTTTTATTTTCAGCATCAGCTATGTCCGACTTCGCTTCGGCAATCTGCTTTTTCAGATCGCTGCCGAGCTTCTCTATATCCTTATACTTTTTCAGCAGCTCGTTTCGCTTGTCCGCAGCCGCGCTGAGCTTCTCCTCAACGCCGTCATATTCTTTCAGCTCATCGGCGAGCTTCTCCATCTCAGCCCTGTCAGCGGACAGCTTTTCCTGAAGCTCCTTCTCCCTGCCCTCAAGAGCTTTAAGCTGCGCTGATTTTTTCTCAAGCTGCCGGGTCCCCTCGTCTATGTCAGCAAATATCGGGAGCACTTTATCAATCTCCCCTATCCGCACTGAATTCTCGTTTATCTTTTTCTCAAGCTCAGGATTTTCCTCTGCGTTTTTCTCTGCGGCTTTCCTGTCTGCCTTCGCCGCTGACAGCTTTGCTTTCAGATCATTTCTCAATCTCTCTGTGCTCTCGAGATCCTTTAAGGCATCCGCTTTGTTTTTCTCATGCGGATAAACTCCGTGCAAGGCCTTTTCTGCGAGAGTGTAGTTAAGCTCTCTTATTTCAATCTCCCTTTTCCGGGCATCAAGCTCCGCCTTTTTCTCTTTCGCCGCTTTCAGGCTGTCAAGGTCCCTGTTGGCTGTTTCCGCGATTGTTTCCGCGTTTCTCTTCTCAGTGAGTTTTTCATCGAGCTTTTTAAGCTCCTCATTGACTTTGCCAAGACTTCCCCTGTCTTTTTCCACCAGCTCCGAAAGGCTCAGTATAAGCTCATCTATATTTGAGTTGTCGGCATCAAGATTGAATTTAAGCCTCTCTGCCTCATCCATATCCTCCGGCAGCTTCAGGCTTTTCAGCGTGTTTTGTATGCTTTCGGATATTTTATCCTTTTCTCTCCCTATTATTTTGGAGGCCTCCTCGAGCCTGTTCTGGAAACCCACATAAAGTCTGCTGTCAAAGAGCCTGCCGAGTATCCTGTTCTTGTCATCGCTGCCCGATTTAAGAAACTTTCTGAATTCGCCCTGCGGCAGGACTATTATCTGTCTGAACTGCTCAGCATTAAGACCTATTATCTCAGTAACCTTTGCTTCTATATCTCTTGCCCTTTCAATGGCGGCAATGTCATCACCTGTCATTGAACATTTGTCAATTTCCGCATCGGTGGTGCCGTCCCTGTGCTTGGTGACCTTCAGACTGCGCTCTATGTGATACCTGTGCCCGTTGTGCTCAAAATAAAAGCTTACCTCTGTCTTTGTTTTGTCATCCGCCTTGTCGCAGCGGAACATAAGCGGCTTTCTGTCATTTCCGCTTGACACACCGTAGAGCGCAAAGCTCATGGCATCGAATATCGTTGTCTTGCCCGCTCCCGTATCTCCCGTGATGAGAAAAAGGCTGTCCTTAATCTTCTCAAAATCCACAGTCTGCTTTTCAAGGTATGGCCCGAAAGCCGTCATTTCAAGTTTTACAGGTCTCATTCATCGTCCTCCATGTCGAGTATGAAATTTACCAGTCTGTCAGTTCCCTTATCACTTGCCTGCGTGTAGTCATCGGACGGCGTGTTCTCCAGTATCTCCGTAAGCTTTCCGATGATGGCTTTCTGCGATTTATCCGGCAGGCGGTCCCTCCCCTCAAGGAATTCACAGAAAAGCTCATCGAGCGCCTTATTTTCATGCCTTCGTCCGTCTGTGCCGCTTCTTCCGGCAGATGACAACCTTCTCATGTAGGAAGTCTCCAGAAGGCGGCCGCCGTAAGCTTCTATCATCCCTGCTATGCTGTCCCTTGCGCCGGTCTCGGGATTTTCATCTGTGATAACGGCCTTTACATATCTTCCTCTGAGATCCTCCTCAGCTTCTTTCCCCTCGTCATCGGTAAACCTGTAAATACCGGTCTCCTTTGCGCTCATTATCTCCCTGTAGGAGCCCTTTATTTCTATGAGTCTGTGCTCAGGCTCTATGAGATCGACATGAATTTCGGGCTCACTTCCTTTTTCGGGAAGCTCTATCACAACAGGCCCTTTGTCAGGGAACCTTATCTCATCAAAGTGATAGCAAAGCGGGGAGCCTGCGTATCTCACAGTCTCCTTTCCCACAGTCTGCGCCTTGTGTATGTGTCCGAGAGCGACATAATCAAAGCCCTCGAATACATCTGCGGGTATGTTTCCAACGCCCCCTATGACAGACTCCGAGCCGCCCAGTATCGAATCGGTAAATCCGTTTGCCGTCACCAGCTGATGAGCGACTATGACATTCCTCTGCGAAAAATCCATGTCCTGCATTGCGATATACATACGCGCCGCATCCTCGTAGGTCTTCGGCCTGCTCTCTTCTCCGGAAATGCCCTCAAGAGCCGCCGGGAAGATGTACGGCATCATCCAGAAGGTCACGGGTCCGAACTCGTCATTCAGCGTGACGTGCTCCATCTCAGCCTTTATCTTTCCTGCAATGTGTATCCGGTTTTTCGAAAGAACCTCGCTCATGAATGATATCTTGTGTCCCGAATCGTGGTTTCCCGAAACGACGAATACGTGCGCTTCTCTTTTCGCAAGCTCGGTAAAGAACCAGTCCATCAGGTCAACTGCCTCATCATTCGGAGCCGACCTGTCATAAATATCACCCGCAATGACTATCGCGTCCGGCTTTTCCTCATCTGCTTTTTCAAGGAATTTCTTTCCCCAGTCTCTCTGATCCTCCCTGAGGGAATAGCCCTTCAGACTCTTCCCGAAATGCAGGTCAGCTATGTGCATTATCTTCATGTGTTTTTTCTCCTCGCCTTATCTCTCTTAAAATCACCCGTCAGCTTCTCAGGCTGCATCAAAATCCGTGCGTTTTCTTCCTTCTCAATATACCTGATGTACATCGGCAGCTTGCACATGGTTCTTATTAAAGCTGCATCATTATGGCTTTTGCCGCAGTTCATCGCCTCCTCAAGGCTCACCCCTCTCTCAAAATATTCCTTAACTCCTTTTCTCAAGCTCTGGCTGAAGAGGAAATATTCCTCATTTCCTCTTGTCATATAGAATGACTGCGTTCCCTTAGCTGTTGTCCTGCAGTAAATGTAGCATCTCATATTCTTTTCTCCCTTCATCATTTCATTCATCTGTGTTTGTCCGTCTTTTTTACGCATAATATCATAGCAGAAATATTGTGTCATAAAAATACCTTTGGCTCAAAAACTTTGTTCGTTTTCAGAGCTTTTGCGGAAAATTTCCGACAGCCGGCCGCTGAAAGGCTGAAGATTTCTTTATACTGCCGGAAATAATTCCGAAAATGAAAAAGGTCTCTATCCCAACCGGGTGTTGATATAGCCCTCATAGCGCACGAAAGGCGGGCACCCCGCTTAACAAAGTAGGTTTGCCCACCTTAATTTTATGCGCTGCTCATTTTTTAGTCAGCCAACAGCAAAGCTTTCAACCTTTGACTATATCGGTTTTTACCTCTGTTTCGAGATCTACAGTAACTTCTTCGCTGACTGCAAAAGCTTCATATTCATGAAGATAATCATCATAAGTATCAACACTAATGCTGATTTTCATTTCCTTGAGATCAGCAAATGATTCAACTTCGTAATTCTCCGGAGAGCCACACATGGGCATCACAACATAGCACTTACTATTCTTGTAAACTGCTACACTAAAGCCATCATCGGATGTCTGTCCATCATAAGATAGGGCGTCACTCGCTACGTAAAAGCTTGTATCTTTAGATTTGTTCTCAATGTAGAAATAGACACACTTATAGTAATCATCGTAATCGGGGCCCAGCCCAAGTTCTGAGAAGTCGATTCCGAGCGTCCCAAGATACACAACTTTTATTTCATCGGTGTCGAGGAGAATGTCTCCTTCGTCGTCAACCTTTTGTTCGAACAATCCGTCGAGGGTGGTTTTAACCTCCCCGTATAAACCGGTATCGAGACTTTCATAACTTTCTGCATCAAGAACCTCGAATACCCAGCCAATAGAACCGATGTAGTCAATACCTATAAGATCGCCCTGAAATATCGTGAAAATGTCCTTTGATTCAGCATTTGGGTCAAGAGCAATATAAAGCTGGGAATCAATGTTCTGAAGGCCATTAATAAACGTGTAATCAGGCATTACGATCAGAGATTTGTCTGTTTTGTTTTCAGCTGTATAACTGATTTCGTAATAGCCATACTCACTGTGCGTGATGCCGGTTATTGTGAGCTTTACATAATCGTCGTCGAGAACAACCGTATCCTCTGCTATTTTCGGATCGCCGAGCGCATCTTCTTCACTTGACTCCTTTTCTGATCCATCATCAAGAGTGAAAGTCATCAACTCCTCATCAGAGAGCGCAATGGTGATAGATGAAGTTTCAGAGTCTGTATCCATTTCGACTGTTTCACTTCCAATAGAGAGATTAAGTCCATCCCATGCGCCTGTTGTGGTGTTAGTCTCCTCATCGCCTAGGCCAAGAGAAAACGTTCCATCTTCATTGAGATCAAGATAATATTCCTCCCCAAGAAGCTCAATTATTGAATCATCGAAAGTATCATCGCCCTCCTTTATTCCGGTAAGTGCATAGTGACCAGCAGCGGGAACCTCTCCGGCCGCGCTAACCGCAACCCCGCCTACGCCAAGAACTGTTGCTGAAGCAAGAAGAGCTGAAAAAATTCTTTTAAAATACATTTGTATTGGCATCCTTTCTTTTTTGGTTGGGAGAGAGAAACCTACTGCCTTCAGGAGAGGGACAACTTGCTAAGATTTCAGCTCCCTTTCTATAATTCAATTATACTCCGCCTGCAAAGATTTTAAAGGATCTGTTCTGCAAAAAAACCTGCGGCTATTGCGCTTGTTTGGCGGAATAGCCGTTGAAGATAAAATACAACACTCCGTTGGGATTTAGTCATGAAAAAGGGAAGCCTCCCGGCTTCCCTTTTCCTATTAGAATTTTACCTGTATATTTTTATTTATCAGGATCTGTCCTTTGCCTTAAGCGTAGCTTCAATCTCAGGGAGATGCTTGTCTATGTTCATCATGAGAACGATGACAAGGGCTACAACAGCCATAATAGCTCCGAAGTAACCGAAACCAAATGTAATCGTGTTGAGAGCCTTAGCAGTCTGCTCTGCAGCCATTCCATCATATCCGCCGATTGTAAGGAAGAGTGTTGCAACCCATGAACCGAGGCCGATACCGAGCTTCATACCGAAGGATGTGCAGGAATTTACAAGACCTTCAGAACGAATGCCGGTCTTCCACTCACCGTAGTCAACAACATCAGCTGTCATAGCAAATACGCCGGCGCTGAGAGGACCGTTACCGAGTGCCTTGAGGATAAGACCTACATAAACGAGTGCGAGGTTATGGCTTGTTCCACCAATTCCAACTATGACAGCACCCACTATAATAACAAGAGAAGCACAAATCATAACCTTGCGCTTGCCGTATTTGCCGACAAGAGCAGGTGTAACAAAGTTGGCTGCTATAGCAGGCAGAGCATTGCACATTGAAGTGTTTGCAAGAAGTGTAACACTTCCCATAACGCCTGCGCAGAAGTAATATGTAAGAGAACCTACGCCGACCGAGTTAATAAACACGAACATGAAAAGAAGAGCCTGAAGGAAGAAATACTTGTTCTTTAAAAGAGCAGGAAGGGCAACCTTCATAGGAATCTTCTTGATAACAACTTCACCGGAAGCAGACTCACCAACATGCTCCTTGCATCCAAAGAAGGATATCATCAGCATTACAACTTCTACAAGGCCAAGAACAACAGCAAGCTTTGTCCATGTCCAGAAAGCACCATCTGTTCCGATAGTAGCTATTGCGTTTGTAGCAAAAACATTGACTATAAGAGAAGTTATCTGAGTCATGATGAAGCGGAAAGAAGCTGTCTGAGCTCTGTCCTGAACATCAAGAGTCATTCTTGAGAGAAGAGCATTGAAAGGCAGGTTATTAGCTGTATAGACAATGCAGTTCATGAAAATATAGGAGACATAGGCATAAGCTACTTTTCCGGCCTGTGATTTTGCAGGATCAAGGAAAAGGAGAATAAGGCCAATGAACATGAACGGAGCTGTCCAAAGAAGCCAGGGTCTTGCCTTACCAAATCTGCTCTTTGTCTTATCAACAATAGCGCCCATCACAAGGTCAGTAGCACCATCGAAGATACGGGCAACGAGCATCATTGTACCGGCTGCTGCTGCAGCAATACCTACTGTATCGGTAAGAAAACCGGTGTAGAATGTACTTGCCAGTGCAACATAAACATTCGCTGCACAGTCACCAAATCCGTAGCAGATTTTCTCGCTCCAGGCAAGGCGACCATTTTTAGTTGCCATAGGAATTTACCTCGTTTCTTAAAAATTTCATTGTCAGGCACACAATACTTTCATTAAAGCTTTGTTAACAATGTGTTCATAAATTTATCATTCTTTTGTCAAAAAGTAAATTATCGGTATAAAATTTGTACAGAAAAATTACATTATGAGTATATTTTCCAACATTTTTATTCGGTAAAACTGTTAGGAAACACGCAGCTGTACCGTCAGTGTATTTTACCGACAGCAAGTTTAGAAGCAGCACCACCAAGTCATTTCCGCCCGCAGAATCATCCCAAAAAGCGAGCCGATTCAAAAACCGGCCCGCTTTAAATTCAAATCAGTATTGCTTATCCGAAATGAGGGAGTCTTCTGTCGCCGAGCTCAAGCTTTCCGTCCATGGATATTGTTCCGACGGTCTTGTCACCCTCGTGAAGCTGCCAGATATACTCAGCCATCTCATCAGCTGTGTTGTATCTGCCCTGCATTTTGCTGTAATCGAAAGGCGTGTCGCTCTCGTGGCAGGCCTGCTCAAATTCTGTCGCAGTGGCATTCGGAGCCATGACCTTCGCTCTCAGCCTGTGTCCGTCCCTCTGCATGTCTGCATCAATTTCCTCAGTCAGTGAGGAGACAAAGAACTTGGTTCCGCAGTAGAATGCGCAGTTCGGAAATTCCCAGTAACCGCCGGCAGAAGAGATGTTAATAAGCTGTGCGCCCTCCCTGTCAAGGTTGTCGGCAACGAACATTGCGCTGAAAAGTCCGAGTGCCTCAACGTTTACTCTCAGCATCCTTGTGTTGTGTGCGATTTCGGCATCCGCAAGGTTTCCTCCGTTGCCGAGTCCCGCATTGTTTATCCATGTCTCGATGTCATAGCCCTTAACAAGGTCATATACTCTCACAGGCTCGCCGTCCTTTGAGAGGTCAGAGCTGATGAGCACAACATCAGCCTCAGGGTTTATCTCGAGTATCTCCTCTTTCAGCTGCTCAAGCTTCTCTGTCCTCCTTGCGAGAACAATTACATTGTAGCCTCTTTTTGCGAATGCCTTTGCGGTGGCATAGCCTATCCCGGAGCTTGCTCCTGTTATCATTACATACTTTGCCATAATGTTCTCTCCTTACTGGTTGTTGATTCTTGTGTATCTGTCTATTTCGGCAATTTCTTCTGCTGTCAGGTCAATGTCTGCGGCGCGGCCGTTTTCGATTACCCTCTCAAGCTTTCTTGAGCCCGGAATCGGCACCATCCACGGCTTCTTGTTTATCATCCACGCAAGGGATATCTGCGCAGGAGTTGCGTTATGCTTTTCAGCTGTCTCAGCAAGTACATTGAAGAGCGCCTGATTGTTGTCAAAGGTCTCGGGAGCAAACCATGTTGTGTGTCCTCTGTAATCTCCTTTTTCAAAGGTGGATGCTTTGGTGTATTTTCCGCTGAAAAGTCCCTTGGCCATCGGGCAGCAGCTTGTGAATCCGATTCCGAGCTCATCGAGTACCGGGAAAAGACTCTCGTCAGCATCAAGCAGCTGATACATGTTCTGTATTGCAGTCACGGGGCATACAGCGTTTGCCCTTCTCAGGTATTTTTCATCTGTCATTGATATTCCCCAGTGGCGTATCTTTCCCTCAGCCATGAGCTCTTTCATTACTCCCGCTACTACCTCAGGCTCCACCTCCGGGTCAATCCTGTGCTGGAAATAGAGGTCGATGTAATCTGTCTGAAGCCTCTCGAGTGAGCCCTCAACAGCCTTTCTTATCGTCTCAGGCTTTGAGTCAAGAATCAGTGACGGATGATCGGGATCCTTTGAGTAGTCAAATGATACGCCGAATTTTGTTGAGATGACAACCTTGTCTCTCATGTCCCTGAATGCTTCTCCGAGGATTTTTTCATTGTGGTGAGGGTCCTCGGCAAAGCCGTAGGTCTCCGCTGTGTCAAAGTATGTGTAGCCGGCAGCGTAGGCATCTCTCAGAAGCTTTACTGCTGTGTTGAATTCTGTCGGGGCTCCGTTCGCGTGTGAAAGTCCCATGCATCCCAGTCCTACTGCCGAAACGATAAGTCCGCGCCCAAGTTCTCTTGTTCTCATAGTAAAAATTCCTTTCTTATCTGTATTTTCAGTAACATTTCTGCATATTCTGATTTTTCTTCCCTGTAAGCATTCACGATAAAAGGCCGCCCCTATGGAAAGTCCGTAAAGCCCTGTCATCAGCTGTCGGAAAAGCTTTCCTGCGTCAGGCGCTTATCTTCTTCAGAAAATCGACTATCATTCCGTATACCTCACTGCTGTGAACAGTAAAGTTGTGATCCTCGCCGGGAATGATATGCAGCTCGCTGTTTTCATATATCGAGTGATAATGCTCTGATATGCGGCACGGGACTACAGGATCCGCGTCACCGTGAAGCAGCAGAACAGGCCCCGTAAACTGACATGCCGTTTCATAAATCGGCAGTGTCCTTGCAATGCGGTAATAGTCGCCTCCGACCCTGTAGAAGCCTACATCAAGAACCTCAGGTATCGACTCAAAGGAAAACCCCATCATTTTTCCTGCCGCTGCCTCTTCCTTCAGCACCGCAGCCGGCGCCATCAGAACAGCTCCTTCAATAGTATCGCGGTAACTATTCAGTCGCCCCCACCAAAATCCGCCAAAACCCAGTTTTGTGCAAAA
>R21__coassemble_969_pt1 | contig 21054 bp, 17 predicted proteins | sample R21__metabat2_high_PE_066 | metagenome-assembled genome bin R21
ATTTTGCACAAAACGGGGTTTTGACGGATTTTGGTGGGGGAGACTGAATAGTTACGGCTATTTTACAGCCAGAATATAAAGACGCCCTTAGCCGGATGGGTTTTTGCCGGCCAAAGGCATCCTTTTAATACCCGCAAATAAAACTGTTCAGTCTTACCATAATTTCAGCAGCTGATAGCAGCTTTGTGCGGAATGCAGAGTTCATGTAATTTTACAATTCCAAAAATTTCTGAATTTCCGTCAGGGAATCCGGCAGTTAATAAAATCTCTGTATTTATATCCAAGTATTATACTGTTAGTATTGATTCTCTGCTTGTACGAAATATCAATTAACCTTGAGTATAAAAATTTTTGTTCGTTTCAGAATTTCAATTACCACTGCCCGGAAGCCTGTGAATATAATATTTAATCTTGGCACTCTCCTCGTCTATCCTTATGAACACTCTGTTTTCAGCTATCCTGAAATGCTTAATGCTCAGGTTTGACATGAATGAGATGAGCGAGGAAGTCCTGATTATCTCATTGAGAAGCTCTCTGTCAGACTGCACTACCACCTTGGAGTTGGGCATCGCCCTGCGATGGACAGAACCCCAGATGCCGGTTTCAGAGAAGAGCACCATGCTCTCGCCGTTGATATCGCTCCATTTAAGAGTTTCCCTTGAGGAAAGCCTGTGGCCCTTGGGAAGACCCGCGAAAAGATATTCCTCACCCCATTTGCTGACATCAAGCTTTTTCTCTGCATATCTCTCATCATCCGAGAGATCACTTGTGAGTATGACCATGTTGTAAGCACCGCTGAAAAGGCCGGATATGAGGGTTTCCTCATCTTTTACATCTGACCTTATCACCCTGCCGGGATATCTGTCTATAAGCTCCGGCAGAAGGGTCCAGAGCGGCCCGGGGGCAGCAGAGCCGATGGATATTGTCCTGCGGCTTTCATCAAATCCACGAACCTGAGATATCATGTCATCGTGCTGGGCTATGAGAAGCTTTGCTTTCTCCACCGTGTAAGCTCCCGTCTCGGTAAGACTTAAGCTGTTCTTCCTGCGCTCGAAGAGCTTTACACCAAGTTCATCTTCTATATTCTGCATAGTGCGGGTGAGCGTAGGCTGCGAGATATGGAGAGCCTCTGCCGCTGCTGAGAGAGTTTTATTCTCGGAAAATGCTATTAACTGCTTTAATTTTTCGATTTCCATATTAAATTAGCTCCTGATGTTCTTTCAATCAGTATACAATAAATGAATAGCAGATTGCAATATTGATATTGTACTTTTTAAAGATAACAGGTTATAGTTATATCATGAGAATCAGAGGAGGATATAAGGGATGGCAAAGTATACGATGATAACCGGGGCAAGCTCCGGAATAGGCTACGCAGCTGCGAAGGCTTTTGCAAAAAAAGGCAGCAACATAATAGTTCTTGCAAGAAGAACAGAGAGACTTGAAAAGCTTAAGAAGGAGATAGCAGAGATAAATCCTGAGCTTGATGTTGTGATAGTTTCTTCAGATCTTTCCAAAGACGGAGAACCTGTAAGAGTTTATGACATGCTGAAGAAGTATGACATTGAAACTTGGATAAATAATGCAGGCCTTGGCAACGGCGGAGACCTCGCAGACCCGGAGATAGAGCACAACACAAGACTTTTAAGAGTCAATGTGGAGGCGCTTGGACTTTTCAGCGCGATGTATGTAGCCGACTACCTCGATAAAGAGGGAGCTCAGCTCATCAATATTTCATCGATAGGCGGCTACTTAAATGTTCCGGGATGCGCAATGTACTGCGCTTCAAAATTCTTCGTCGCAGCTCTCACAGAGCAGATAGATGATGACATGAGGCGCGGCGGTCATAAGTTAAGAGCAAAGGTAATGGCTCCCAAGACAACAGAGACCGAGTTTGAGCAGGCCTGCCATGAGAGCGATACACCTTTCGACTACACCACAAGGGCAAAGTACAATACTGCCGAAGAGATGGCAGACTTCATAGTAAGGCTTCATGACGGTGATATGCCTGTCGGAGAGATATCAAACGATATGGAGCTTGTACTTACAGAGAGAAAGCATCCGCATTTATGATATAAAGTGTGTAAAATTTAAAATTAAAAGCAGAAGAAAAGGCCTGTAAAGGTTAATGTTCAGACTGTCGATATAAACAGAGAAATCGTCTGATTTCTGCAAAGCGGCGTGATAGATTCCATGTTTTTGCAAAAGAGCCCATCCCGATGCGGTGGGTCTGAAAAGCCATGTTAAGTCAGTAAATTGCCAAGTGATAAAATATTAAGTCAGTAAAATCAAAGAAAATTTATGGGAGGAAAAAGAATGTTCTACAATGAATTCTGCGGAGAGAAAGTATCAAAGCTCGGCTTTGGCGCAATGCGCCTTCCACCGGTCAATCCGGATGAGCCGAGAGGAGCCATAGACAGGGAGAGAGCAATAGCTCTCATCCGTGAGGCCTACAATAAGGGAATCAATTACTTCGATACAGCCTATGTTTACGGCGGCGGAGAGTCCGAGAGGATAGTCGGCGAGGCGCTGTCAGTTTTCCCGAGGGACAGCTATTTCATCGCTACCAAGTGGCCGGGACTTCACCCACCCAAGGAGGGCTGGAACGCAGAGAATGTGAAGGCAGTCTTTGAGGAGCAGCTCGAGAAGCTCGGGGTCGACTATGTGGACTTCTATCTTCTCCACGGAATCATGGAGATGGATGAGCACCTCTACACCGATGAGATTGCGGATTATTTCTATGAGCAGAAGAAGGCCGGCAGGATACGCCACTTCGGTTTCTCAAGCCACGCAAAGCCGAATCTTCTGAAGAAGCTTGTTGAGTGGAAGCCATACTTTGAGTTTGTGCAGATTCAGCTGAATTATCTCGACTGGAGCCTTCAGAATGCTGAGGAGCAGTACAACATACTCAAAGAGCACAACATGCCGATAATCGTCATGGAGCCTGTAAGAGGCGGAAAGCTTGCTAAGCTTGATGACAGCCTTGAGGCAGAGATGAAGCAGATGCGCCCTGATGACAGCGCTGCTGCATGGTCTTTCAAGTTTCTGAATGGCCTTGATAATGTAAAGGTTATCCTCAGCGGAATGACCTATGAGGATCAGCTCGCCGACAATCTCAGCACATTTGCGGAGGACAGCACCCTGACTGATGAGCAGAAGAATTACCTCTTCGACAAGGTTGTGCCGTCAATGCTCGATTCAGTACCGTGCACAGCATGCCGCTACTGCTGTGAGGGCTGTCCGATGAAGCTTGAGATACCTGTTCTCATCTCCATCTACAATGAGATGAACTTCGCAGGACATTCATTCCGCGCTAACGGACTCAAGGAGAATGAACTCCCATCCAGGTGCGTTGCCTGCGGCAAGTGCATGAAGGTCTGCCCGCAGGGAATAAAGATTCCTGAGGTTCTTCATAAGATGGCTGAGAAAATGAACCCTGCAAAGTAAGAGAAGAAAGCAGGAAACCGGAAATGCAGAAAAAAGTACTTGTAATCCAGAGTGCTGCCCTGAAGAAGGGCAATACCGCAATGCTTGCCGATGAATTCATCAGAGGTGCTCAGGAAGCTGGGAATATTTGTGAAAAGATAGATGTGGCTTACAGCTCTGTCGCCGGCTGCAGAGGCTGCCTTTACTGCAGAAAGAACGGAAGCTGCATAATAAAAGATGATGCTCCCGCAATAAACGAAAAGATACTCGAGGCTGATGTTGTCGTCTTTGCTTCGCCGATATATTTCTACTCATGGAATGCTCAGATGAAGGCTGTCATCGACAGGACCTTTGCCATAGAGAGCAGAATTAAAAATACAGATTTCTATCTGCTGTCGGCCTGCGCAGCGCCGGATGAGAGGTTCTGCGAGGTAATGGAGAGAAGCTTCCGTACATTCACCGGATGCTTCCGTGCAGGCGGGAACAGGATATGCGGCTCCGTTTTCGGAGTTGGAACGGGGGATCCCGGTTCGATAGCCGGCATGGATTCCCTCGTGAAAGCTTACGAGATGGGAAAGGGCATAAACAGCGCTGACGGCGACAAAATAAAGGGCTTTGTCTCCTGACATCAGCGGAACAAATAATCGAGACCAAACGAAAAGTGAAGCCCGTATTGAAACTGCTTTACTCTCACAGAACATATAAAAATATAATGCTGAAAGGAATAAGGTCATGAAAAACAGATTACTCGGAAACACAGGAATAGAGATTTCACCTATCGGCTACGGCTGCATGGGACTTACACACGCATTCGGAACTCCGATGACAAAGGAAGACGCCGCAGCAAAGGTCAGGGAAGCCTATGAGATGGGATATACCTTCTTTGACACCGCTGAGTGCTACACAGGAAAGAACCCTGACGGAACAACCGCTTACAACGAGGAAGCTGTCGGCCTCGGAATCAAGGGAATAAGGGACAGGATAGTTCTCGCAAGTAAATTCGGCGTCATCCACAAGTGGGATCACCTCGAGATGGATTCCTCTCCTGAGACAATAAGGAAGTCGATAGAGGGCACCCTCAAAAGATTGGGCACAGATTATCTCGATCTTTACTATCAGCACAGGATTGACAAGAATGTCGAGCCTGAGGTTGTCGCCGAGGAGATGGGCAAGCTCATCAAAGAGGGCAAGATAAGAGCCTGGGGAATCTCAGCAGTCGATGAAGAATATGTAAAGCGCGCTAATGCTGTCACACCGGTTTCCGCTGTCGAAAACATGTACAACATGATAGACAGGGACACAGAGAAGTATTTCCCATACTTTGAGGAGCAGAAGATAACAATGGTTGGTTATACTCCTCTTGCAAAGGGATTCCTCTCCGGAAGATTTATCGAGAGACCCACATTTGATGATGCTCAGGATAACCGCGGCGGCAGATATCAGTTCTCCGAGGAAGGCTTTGCGGCTTACCAGTCTGTCCTCAGACTCATCGAGGAGTATGCCGCCAGGAAAAATGCAACTTCAACCCAGATCTGCCTCGCCTGGGAGCTCGCAAAGAGTCCGTGCGTAGTGCCGATTCCGGGAACAAGGACCTCCTCCCACATGAAGGAGAACATAGAGGCAGCGAATGTTGAGTTTACGGCAGAGGAATTCTCCGCTCTTGATGCCGCACTCGATGCGCTTAACCTTGTTGACACAGCCAAGAGAAGAATCAGCTTCAAATAATCTTCAGTGACCTGAAACAGAAAACTGAATCTGTGCGATAAAAACTTTCAGATAAAATCTCAAAGATTCGCTGTATAAAATACAAGTCCCGGACCATTGTGGGTTCGGGACTTTGCTAATTGAGAATGTGACAAACTTAGGTGTAAACACCTCGTGTTCAACTTCGGAGCTTCGCTCCTCGTAATGGATTCGACCGCTATGCGGCGAATCCTGCTATGGCTCAATGGTCGAGTGTGACAAACCCTGAAAAACTCTGTTTTTCAGGCTATCGGATTCGACCGCTAAAGCGGCGAATCCTGCTATGGCTCAATGGTCGAGTGTGACAAACCCTGAAAACTTTGTTTTCAGGCTATCGGATTCGACCGCTAAAGCGGCGAATCCTATCTTACTCAGAAAAATAAAAGAACTAAGGCTCATGCCTTAGTTCTTTTATTGGTCGAGGTGACAGGATTCGAACCTGCGGCATCTTGGTCCCAAACCAAGCGCGCTACCATCTGCGCTACACCTCGGTGCACTTTTGAATGCTTGTGTATTCTATCAAATTTTACACAGATTGTCAAGTGCTATTTTGAATGCCCTCAGCGGTTTAATAAACCACTTATGGGAATTTATGATAATTCTCCTCAGCGGACAAATTCGATTCCTGCGCTGAGCCTTGCCTTTTCGAGCGTGTTCACCACGGCAGTGCTCTCGTTCATCAGCTCGAGCGATCTGTCACTTATTGAGTTATCTATTATCTCTGCAAAGTCCGTGAATTCCTGTGTCATGCGGTGCAGATATGACTTTGCCTTGTATGTGAGCTTTACCTGCGGCCTGATTATCGAGCCTGCGGCATCTCTCTCTCCGCTTGCCGATTTCGTTTCATCAAGATATACGGTGTTCAGTGTGTCGGCAGTGTTCGGCTTGCCTGCAAGATGCATGTAGCCCTTCTCTCCCTGAACGGATATGAATCCGGGGCTGTCGGAATCCTTGGCGCCTGTGCATACTGCCGTGAATCCGTCATACTTCATCACAAGCGTTCCCGAAACATCTATCCCGTTGTATCCGAAGTTCGGGTAGTACTGTACGCTTTCCGGCTCCCCGAAAAGACTCACACAGTAGTGTATGTTGTAGACATTTATGTCAAAGAGCGCTCCGCCGTAATATTCCTTCATGAAGGCGTGACTCGGGTTTCCGTCAAGATATGCGTCATAAGCGCTGGAGTACTGTGAGTAGTTTGCAAGGTACATCTTCACTTTTCCGAGATGCTCAAGATTCTTCTTCATCTCGTCAATAATGCCGTTGTGCAGTACTGTCACGGCCTCAAGTACATAGAGATTATTTTCAAGCGCTGTCTGCTTAAGGTCCTGAGCCTCGTCGGCAAAGCCTGTCAGCGGCTTCTCGAGTATCACATGCTTTCCCTTGAGAAGAGCTCTCTTTGCATATTCATAGTGAGCACTGTTGATAAGCCCGATGTATACTGCGTCGATGTCCTTATCCTCAAGAAGCTCATCGTAGTCAGTGTAAACTTTTCCTATGCCGTTCTTTGCGGCTATCTCCTCGCCCTTCTGCTTTGAGTGGGGTCTTGCGAATATTGCGGTCTTCTCTATGGATTCGATGGGCGATACCGCATAAAGCGCATCATTTATTATCTTTCCGGTTCCTATAAAAGCGAGTTTCATCGTCACAGCTCCTCATATAATGTCTTTAGGATACATAAGCTCATGTATCTCTTTTGTTTTTGTGCTTTCAGTATAAGCCAAATCCCGCCTTATTGCAAACATAAACTTCAGCCTTTCATAATCTCGGAAAAAAGTAGTGATTTTATATTCTTTATGTGCTATAATCGAAAAAAAGAGTCCGGTCCGTGTTTGCCGTAAATTGAAATATTCACAGTTTTTCTACCCCTGATGCTCTGAAAGGCAGGTGCGAGGCATGAAAAAGATTTTGATATGCTCAGAAGCAGGCGACATAAGGGATTTTATGGTTCTAAGTCTGAAAAAAACAGACTCATCTCTTGTTATGACGGAAACACCGGACGAGGCTCTGAAGCTTGTGGAGAAGAATCCCGAATGCTGTGATATTGTCGCAGCTGTGTTCATGAGATTCACTCCCGGCGAATGCGTGGATTTCTGCAAAAAAATGCGTGAGATATCGGAGCCTGTCGGAATCATGATATTCTCGGGCGGCGGCAGTGAGATTATGAGGATAACTGCGGCCTCCGCGCTTGAGAGCGGAGCTGATGACTTCATTGTGCTGCCTGTGACCTCGGGTGAGCTGAACGCAAGGGCAGGCGCGCTCCTGAGAAGGGTGAGCTTCGAAAAAAAGCTCATGAGAAACAGCTTCATCGAAACCTTCCAGGGTGAATTTATGCTTGATCACAGGGAACGAGTGCTGCATTGTAAGGATCGTGATATCCCGCTTACCATGCATGAATACAGGATGGTTGACTTTTTCCTTGCAAATTCCGGGAGAGAACTCTCAAGGCAGGAAATATTTGAGGCCGTGTGGGGAGAGGAGAAGGCAGCTGAGATAAATACTGTGGATGTTAATATTTTCCGCCTCAGGGCAAAGATAGAGAAAGACCCCTCAAACCCGGAGCATATTCTCACAGTATGGAAAAAGGGCTATAAATGGATGCCTTAAAGATATTCGGAGGAGATAAATGAGCAAAATAACTTCAATCGGCGGTGAGGCTCTCATGGAGGGCGTAATGATGAGAGGCCCCCACAGAGTCACAGCCGCATTCTGCGATAAGGACGGGAATATCACCACAGAGGATATTCATGTCACACCGCTTACCCAGAAATACAAGGTCCTTTCACTGCCGCTCATCCGAGGGCCATTCTCGTTTATCGACAGCCTGAGGATAGGCTCAAAGGCGCTGAATCTTTCCGCTGAGAAGATAGGTCTCGATGATGGGGAAGAGGAGCTCACAGGCTTTGATAAGTGGCTGAACGATAAATTCGGTGATAAGATTATGGGTATCATAACCGCTGTCGGCTCTGTGCTCGGAGTTGCTCTCGCAGTGGTTCTCTTCATGCTTGTTCCGTCGCTTATCTTCAACGGTATAAAATATATAGCCGGTGACGGTATCGAGCCTGCAAGGTCGCTCTTTGAGGGCGCGCTTAAATTTATAGTGTTTATTGTATATATCTGGCTTATGTCAAAGATTCCCGACATCCACAGGGTGTTCATGTATCACGGAGCCGAGCACAAAACGATATTCTGCTATGAGAATGACCTTGAGCTAACGGTGGAGAATGTTAAAAAAATGAAGCGTCTGCATCCGAGATGCGGAACAAGCTTTCTTGTCCTCATGATAATCATAGGAATATTTGTGGGATTTTTCATCAAGGTCAGCAATCCTTTCCTCAGAACCATACTTAAGATTCTAACCCTGCCGGTGGTCATGAGCCTTGGCTATGAGCTCATCCGCTATTGCGGAAGACATGACAATACCCTCTGCCATATAGTTTCCGCTCCCGGAAAATGGATTCAGCTGCTGACAACCGCCGAGCCGGATGATAAGATGATGGAGACAGCAATAGCAGCAATAAAAGCCGTAATACCGGAAAACGGCGAGGATATAGTCTGATGCTTTCGGATAGTACTTTATCCGTTAAGGAACTGCTGAAATATGCTAGGAAGAGACTTGGTGACTCCTCTCTGCCCGATGACGATGCCTTTGAGCTTCTTGAAGCCTTCACAGGCCTCGACAGACAGTCAGTTTACTTCTCGGGAGATGCTGCCATTACGCAGGAAAATAGAGAAGCTTTTCTGAAAGCTCTCGATAAGCGCTGTGAGCATTATCCGCTTCAGTATATTATTGGCTGCTGGTACTTTATGGGAATGAGGCTGAAAGTAGAGGAGGGCGTCCTCTGCCCCCGTGACGATACCGAGGTGCTTGTGAGGGAGGCGGCAAGGCTGGCAGAGCTTCTTTCCAAGGAGCGCTATGCAGAAAAAAAGGCTGATGCTCTTTGCAAGGAGTCTCTTTGCAGTGTGGCACTCCATGGAGTGGATCTCTGCAGCGGCACAGGCTGCGTTGCCCTCGGCATGGCAGAAATCTGCGAAAATGTCTCAATAACAGCGGTGGAAAAGTTTGACATTCCCTTTGAATGTCTTTCCGAAAATATATCACGGTATGGCGGCGGGAGAGTTACGGCTGTCAGAGAGGATGTCCTGTCAGAGAATGCCGTGAAGGGTTTTTCAAGCCTCGATTTTATAGTCTCCAATCCTCCGTATATAAAGCTCGGTGATATGGACACTCTTCAGGAAGAAGTAAAGCATGAGCCGAGAGAGGCGCTCACCGATTTTTCCGACGGACTTACCTTCTACAGATTTATTGTGAAATACTGGAAATATTCTCTCAGGAAAGGCGGATTTGTCGCCTTTGAGATAGATGACTCACAGGCGGAAGCGGTAAGAGGGCTTCTCATTGAAAACGGATTTGAAAAGATACATGTGCTGAAAGACATCGGCGGACTTGAACGGTGCGTTTCGGCTTTTCTGGCTGATGACTGAATTTCAGCCGGGATTATTGCTCGAATTGGAGTTTTGCTCCGGATTGACCTCTGAGTCAGGACGGAGTTATTATTTTTGATGAAAGGGGATAAGGCGAAGTACATGCCGGATAAAGAGCTTCTGGAGCTTAGCGGCTCCGTAGAACATGTGATTTTTCACAACGACAAAAATCAGTACAGCGTAATAGAAGTGCTCTCCGGCGATGACCTTGTCACCTGTGTAGGTACCTTTCCAATGATAAGCGAGGGTGAGGAGCTTAAGATATACGGCAGCTGGACAAACCACCCGAATTTCGGACCTCAGTTCAAGGCAGAGACCTTTGAGAAATGCTCCCCCAAGACAACCGCAGCGGTGCTCAAGTATCTCTCAAGCGGAACCGTTAAGGGCATAGGACCGGCCACAGCCAAGAAGATAGTGAGTCTCTTCGGTGAGGAGACCATGCATGTCATTGAGGATGAGCCTCACAGACTCACACAGATAAAAGGCATAACCCTTGAGAAAGCAATCAATATTTCAGAGGAGATAAAGCGTGTCTACGGCATAAGGGAGCTTATGCTTTTCCTCGGCGAGCACGGCATAAAGCCGGAGGAGACTGTGAGAGTCTGGAAAACCTACGGTCCGCAGTCAAAGGAGCTGATAAAAACCGATCCCTACTGCCTCTGTGATGAGTATATTGACATAGATTTTACCATAGCCGATAAGATAGCCCTCTCCTTTGAGAAGCCAGCTGAGGCTTCTGAGAGACTGAGGGCAGGACTTCTCTATGTCCTGAGGCACAATGCCGAGAATTCCGGACATACCTGCCTGCCTGAGGATAAGCTTATCAGGGCGGCTGCAGGAATGCTTGGGGTGGATATGTCAGCGCTCTCAGATGCGCTCGATTCCCTTGAAAACAGCTTCGATGCAGTCCTGCATGAGGTGAACGGCAGGAAATTTGTTTTTCTCCCGAAATTCTATCATTCTGAGGCCTTCATAGCCGAGAGGATGCTTCTTGCCAAGCAGTTCCCGCCTCAGGTCCTCGAGGGTGTGGACAGCGATATCACAAGGATAGAGGCAGAAAGCGGCATAAGCTATGCCGAAAAGCAGAAGGAAGCCATCCGTGCAGCCATGGAGAAGGGCATACTCATACTCACCGGAGGTCCGGGAACCGGCAAGACCACAACACTCAACGCAATCATCAGACTGCTTTCCGAGAGAGGGGAAAAGGTGCTGCTTGCGGCTCCCACAGGCAGGGCGGCCAAGCGCATGAGCGAGGTGACAGGCGAGGAGGCAAAGACCATTCACCGCCTGCTTCAGGTCGACTGGGACGAGAACGATAATCCTGTATTCACCCGTGACGAGTCAAATCCCCTTGAGTGCGATACCCTCGTCATAGATGAGCTTTCAATGGTTGATGTCGGTGTCTTTGAGGGAGTGCTTCATGCTCTGCCTCTCGGGTGCAGGCTTATCCTTGTAGGCGACAGCGATCAGCTGCCGAGCGTGGGTCCGGGAAATGTTCTTGGGGACCTCATCTCCTCTGGACTTTTCCCGACAGTACAGCTGAAAGAGATATTCAGGCAGTCGATGCAGAGCCTCATAGTCACAAATGCCCACAGGATAGTTGAGGGAGAGCCGCCGGAGCTCACGAGAAAAGACAGCGACTTTTTCTTTATGTCCGGCGCCGACTCAGAGACTCTCTCAAATACCGTGAAGGACCTCTATGTATCAAGGCTTCCATCCGCATACGGCTATTCGCCTGTGTCTGATATACAGGTGCTGTGTCCCTCAAGGAAGGGCGAGCTCGGTACGATGAACCTCAACCGCATACTGAGGGATGCGATAAATCCCCCTGACGGAGTGAAGCGGCAGACAGAGCTCTTCGGAGTGGTATTCCGTGAGGGCGATAAGGTGATGCAGATAAAGAATGACTACGAGCTGCCGTGGTCAAAGGATGACGGTACCGCAGGCGAGGGAGTATTCAACGGAGACATGGGCATCATAACGAGGATAGACCGGGCCTCCGACAGCATAAATGTCCGCATAGATGACAGGGATGTCCTCTATAACTTTGACAAGGCAGGCTCCGAGCTTGAGCATGCCTATGCGGTCACCGTCCACAAGAGTCAGGGAAATGAGTTCGGGGCGGTCATCATACCGCTTTTCAGATGCCCTCCTCAGCTGTGCTACAGGAATCTCCTCTATACGGGTGTGACAAGAGCTAAGCAGCTGCTCATCCTCATCGGCCAGAGGAAGGTGCTTTTTGATATGGTAAACAATAACAAAAAGACCAGAAGATACACTTCTCTGAATCATTTCCTGCTGAAAAATGAGGAGTGAGCGGAGAAAACGCAGCGCGATATCTGAAGCTTGAAGAAAGTCAGGACCTGCGATGAAAACAGTGAATGATATTTTACAAACGGCAGAAAGGCTCCTGTTTCCTCACAGATGCCTTTTCTGCAGAAGGTTTATCCCTGCAGGGTATCTCTGTGAGGAATGCCGAGGGGATATCGATTATCCGCTGAAGGAAATTTCCTTCGATGCAGACGGCAGGATAATCCCGGCATTTGTGCTTTCCGCAGGCCGATATTCAGGGGAATACAGGAAAAGCGTTGAGATATTCAAGTTCAGAGGAGCTTACAGACTCGCCGATGCCTTCGCAGGACTTATGTGTGAGGCATTTGACAGCATATATGGTGAAGCCTCCGACAGCTGCGATCTGATAACCTTTGTCCCAATGTCAGGAAAATCCCAAAGAAAGCGCGGATACAACCAGTCTGAGAAGCTTGCTTCGAGCGTGTCGAAGCTTATGAATATCCCTTGCAGAAGGCTTATCGAAAAGACAGGAACAAATCTCACCCAGCACAGCCTTGACGCAGAGGGAAGAAAGCTCAATGTTAAGGGAGTGTACTCAGCAGTCAGTTCTGCAGAGACAGAGGGAAAGAGGATAATCCTTGTGGATGACATAGTGACTACCGGAGCAACTCTCTCGGAGTGCATGAAGGTTCTCTATGAGGCCGGAGCGGAGAAAGTATATCCCGTGTGCGCAGCAGAGGCAGTGGGAAACGGAAGCATTTGAAAATATGAATATCGGAAAATATAGAGAGACCCGGGGCATGGATAAAAATCCGCTCCGGGTCTCTTGCTGTTTCTTTTTTCAATACTGCGAATAGTGTACCTTTTCCAAGTCGCTCTCTGTGAGCCCTCTGCTGTCGGGATGTGACTCAGTGTGACCCAGGGAAAGAATGGCGATAAGGCGCATGTTTTCGGGAAAATGCAGAAGACTGCGCACATATTCTTCTGTGGTGCTGCCGTCTGAGCTTTCCCTTCCGCGGCCCTGTATCCAACAGCTGCCGAGTCCGAGGCTGTCAGCCATCAGGTGCATGTTTGACATGGCTATGGAGGCATCCTCAATGTAAGTGTCGGTCCTGCTCTCGTCACTGATGACTGCAATTGCGGCAGCAGCATTTTTCAGCATGTCTGCGGCACCTGTCCTTGCCCCTGCGAGAGTGAGCAGCATGCTTTTATCCGTGACAACTATAAATTCACAGGGTTTTATATTTCTTCCGCTCGGGCTCAATAATCCGGCCTCGAGTATTGTTTTAAGTTCATCTTCGCTCAACGGCTGATTTGTGTAACTTCTTACACTCCGCCTGTGCCGCATAATGTCTGTAAGCTCCATGCTGCTGTTTCCATCCTTTCCGGTTCGTTGACTTTAGACTTTTGTGAATATCAGCTTCTCAGTTTTTCCTGTATACGAGAAAATCAAAGTGAATCTCTGTTTCAAGCTCACATAGATTTTCAAGCTTTTTAACATCCTCCTCTGAGGTTTTCCAGTAGTACGGCGTCATGCTGAAAAGATTCATTATCTGCTCGTGACTTTCAAGCTTTATCTTTCCCTTGACAGGAACCCTCTTCAGAAGAGTAAAGCCATCATAGTCGGTGTCTTTGTGCTCGTTTTCGTAGGGATTATCGTAGATTATCTCCTTTAAGCCCCACAGATGCCTTTCGCCGGGTACAGCATAGATAAATACTCCGCCGCTTTTAAGAACTCTGAGAAATTCGCTCTCAGCAAGTGGAGAGAATACATCAGTGAGAATATCAATCTCGCTGTCTGCGACAGGTATGCTGAAAACACTGGCAACAGCAAAGCTTATGTCCTTGTATTTCCCTGCGGCGGCCTTTACTGCCGTTTTGGATATGTCAAAGGCGAGAACCTCACTCTGCGGCAGAGCAGCTTTAAGCTTTCCGGTGTAATATCCCTCACCGCATCCGCAGTCGAGTACGACCGGATTCCCGCCGGCATATTCTGCGCAGAGTCCGCAGAGCGCGTCAGAGAATATATCGTAATATCCGGCGCTCAGAAATGCTCTCCTTGAATCCACCATGAGCTTTGTGTCCCCGGGATTTTTCGAGTGCATTCTGTCAGGCCTGACAAGGTGAACATAACCCTGTCTTGCAATATCAAAGCTGTGACTGCTTTCGCACACGAGGGAGTGCTCTCTCTCCGCAAGTCTCTGCCCGCAAACCGGGCAAATAAATCCTGGCATGATCAGTGGGCCTCGTACCAGTCTTTTCCGATGTTTGCATCAGCCTTCATCGGGACTGAAAGATTGACTGCGCCTGACATTTCTTCCTCAAGTATCTTCTTCACAGTTTCAGCCTCATTCTCGGGGCATTCCACTATAAGTTCATCGTGAACCTGCAGTATGAGCCTTGCCTTAAGCTTTTCTTTCAGAAGTCTGCCATAAACCTTTATCATCGCAATCTTTATGATGTCTGCGGCTGCGCCCTGTATCGGCATGTTTCTGGCAACCCTCTCGCCGAAGGCTCTCATGTTGCGGTTTGAGCTTGAGAGCTCAGGGAGATATCTTCTTCTGCCAAACATATCCTCGGCATAGCCTTTGTCTCTTGCCGATTCAATGACCTTTTCCATGTAGTTCTTTACGCCGGAGAAATTTCTGAGGTACTCCTCTATGTAGTCATTTGCCTCATGCACGCTGACACCTATGTCCTTTGAGAGGGAGAATGCACCGATTCCGTAGACAATTCCGAAATTAACAGCCTTTGCTGAGCTTCTCATGCTGCTTGTGACAAGCTCCTCGGGTACATTGAATACCCTTGCGGCCGTTGAGCGGTGAATGTCCTTGCCGCTGTTGAAGGAGTCAATCATCACATTGTCGTTTGCAGCGTGGGCAAGAACTCTCAGCTCTATCTGTGAGTAGTCGGCATCCACAAGCACCCATCCATCCTCGGCCACAAAGAATTTTCTCATCTCGCGGCCGAGCTCCGTCCTGACGGGTATGTTCTGGAGATTAGGCTCCGATGACGATATTCTGCCCGTTCTCGCCTCAGTCTGGTTGAAGCTTGAGTGAATGCGTCCGTCCTCCGCTATAACCTTGAGAAGGCCCTCACAGTAGGTTGAGTTGAGCTTTGCGAGTGTGCGGTATTCGAGAATTGAATTTATCACAGGATAATCCCACCTGAGCGGCTCAAGCACATCTGCGCTTGTTGAGTATCCTGTCTTTGTTTTCTTGCCGTGAGGAATCTCCAGAGTCTCGAAAAGAGCGGTTCCGAGCTGCTTCGGGGAGTTTATGTTAATGTCACCGACAGTCTCCTTAATGTTCTCCTCAAGGACCTTTATCTTTTCGGTGAGCATCTTTCCGTATTCCGAGATTCCCTCCCTGTAGGCGAGAAATCCGATGTTTTCCATGGAAGCAAGAACCTCCGCAAGAGGTATCTCAATGCCCTCAAGAAGCTCCCGCTGATTTCTCTCGTCTATGAGCTTTGTTATCTTTTCACACAGCTCAGGCAGAGCAGCGGCGAGGGAAGCCCGTCTGTCATCGAGAGAGGGGACGGATACACTGTATTCGCTCTCAAGCCTCTCAATATCATAGTCGGATGCCGAAGCGTTCACGAGATAAGCTGCGAGAGCTGCGTCAAATTTCACATTCTCAAGTCTTGAGGCGAGCTTCATTACCGCCTTGTGCAGCGGCTTCACATCGTGAGTATATTTTGCAATGCTCCTGTCGGATGCAAAGGCTCTGAGAAATGCCTCATCCGGTGAGAATGAATATACTTTGTCATCAAAGGTAAAGTACAGCTTTTCAATGCTTCCGTCGTCAGAAAAATCAGTGAGGAAGTAGGCTTTTCCCTCATCCTCCGCCATGGCAAGGACAGCTGCTCCGTCATTCAGAGCAGTATGAGTGAATTCTTTCTGTTCTCTGCTTTCTTCAGCGGATGCGCTCTGAGTGTCGGCTGAAGCGGTGAGGCTTATTTCCATGGATTCCATCAGCTTGAAAAGCTCAAGCCTCGACATCAGCTTTGATGCCTCAGGCATGTTTATGAGCCTTAAGCGGTAATTGTCAAGCTCAGTGTCAATCGGGACCTCAGTGAAGATAGTTCCGAGAAAATATGAAAGCTTTGCGTTTTCCTGACTGTCCTTCAGCAGCTGTCTTATTCTCGGTTTGACATCTATCTCGTCAATGTGCTCATAGATGTATTCTACCGAGCCGAATTTCTGTATAAGATCCTTTGCACCCTTTTCACCGATGCCCTGTACACCCGGGATGCAGTCGGATTTGTCTCCCTGTATTGCCTTTATGTCGATGAGCTGATGAGGCTCCACTCCGTAGTCCTCTCTTATCTTCGCGAGGTCATAGAGCGTGACGGTTGACTGTCCCATCTTTGTGGATGCGTATCTTATCGTGGTGAATTCGTTTACAAGCTGGAAGCTGTCCCTGTCGCCGGTGGCAAGGTAACAGGTGTCGCCGCTTTTTTCACATTTCTTCGCAAACGTTCCAAGTATATCGTCAGCTTCATAGCCTTCGCAGGAAACTATCCTGTAGCCGAGATAGCCGAGAAGCTCCTTCAGTACCGGCATCTGTGAGGCAAGCTCCTCAGGCATGCCTTTCCTGTCACCCTTGTAGCCGGCATAGGCCTTGTGCCTGAATGTGGGAGCATGAAGATCAAAGGCCACGGCTACGGCATCGGGCTCTATCTCGCCCATCATCTTGTTGAGTATCGTGAGAAAGCCGTAAATCGCATTTGTATATTCACCGTTCTTGGTGGTAAGCGGCCTTATTCCGTAATAGGCCCGGTTTACTATGCTGTTTCCGTCAAGTACAAGAAGTTTCATACTGTTCCTCCTCTTCAGTCCTCTGGGTCTGTATCCCTGCAGGTTATGTAGACATCCCGCATCAGCTCATCAAGCTCACTGAGAGTGCTGAGATATCCTGCTCTCCTGCGGAATTCTGCGGCGTTTCTGAGTCCGTGCATGTACCAGCCGACATGCTTTCTCGCTTCCTTCATGCCCCGCACCTCGCCTTTCTTCTCACACATCGCGCCTATATGCTTCCTGATGGTGACTATCCTTTCCTCGATGGAGGGCGGAGGCATTATCCGCAGCTCCTCTCTGAAGCATGCGTTAATGTGGCGGAATATCCAGGGATTGCCGAGAGCCGCCCGTCCTATCATCACGGCATCACATCCGGTTTCATCAACCATTTTAGCCGCCGATACCGGTCCGGTAACATCGCCGTTGCCAATCACAGGTATCTTCACAGCCTGCTTGACAAGTCTTATTATCTCCCAGTCAGCATAAGGCTCATACATCTGTGCCCTTGTCCTGCCGTGAACAGCTATCGCATCGGCTCCTGCCTGCTCGCATATCTCCGCTACCTCCACGGCATTGACGCTGTTTTCATCCCAGCCCTTGCGTATTTTAACCGTCACGGGTATGTCGACCGCATTTTTCACCGCTCTCACTATATTGCCGCACTTGTCGGGATTTTTCATCAGAGCGCTTCCGTAGCCGTTCCCGGCAATCTTGGGCACAGGGCAGCCCATGTTTATGTCTATCATGTCGGGGTGATATTCCATCACGATTTCAGCGGCTTTTGCCATCGAGAAGGGATCATCCCCGAAGAGCTGAATTACAGCCGGATGACCGTCATCCCTGAGGTCGAGCAGCTCCTTTGTGTTCTTCTGTCCGAAGCACACAGCCTTTGACGATACCATCTCGGTCACCGTGTATGCCGCCCCGAAGTCATAGCAGAGCCTTCTGAAGGATGAGTCTGTGGCTCCCGCCATAGGCGCAAGTATCGCCTGTCCTTCTATCTCTATGTTTCCAATCTTCATTATTACGTCTTCCAAAAATCTGTTGTCATGTCATAAGGTCAGTAACTTTCCTCATATTCTACAGTAAATCGGCTCCGATTTCAACCAAAAGAAATCGTTCCGGGATAAGCTGTCTCAACGAAACAGCGCAGAAAATACCGCAGTAAGCTTAATTTTAATAATTTCCGTAAAAGAAATATGTACAGAAATAAACCCGTATGTGTTATAATGGGCAAAATCATATCACAGAACGGAGCCGCTCAGCATGAATAATATTTTAAAGCGTGACGCAAAAAACACTCTCAGGGTAATATCAGCCATCATATTCAGCATTGTCCTCATCAGTATATGCGGAGGAAAAATTCAGACAGCCGCTTAGACAACATCGGCCTCGCAGACGGCATTGACTGCGCTCGGGACACCTGTCATAAAAGATGAGATTACCACCACATCAAAGTCTGTGACACTGAGCTGGAAGGCTGTGTCGGGTGCAAAAGGCTATGCCGTTTACCGTTATGACAGCAGCAAAAACCGTTATGTGAAAGTAAAATATACCTCAAAGACAACCTGGACCGATACCGGTGTCAAATCCGGCAGAAAATATCTCTACAAGGTCAAGGCATACAAAAAAGTCGACGGCAAGACTGTATACAGCAAGGCTTCCGAAGCAGTATCCTGCAGAGTCCTGTCAGTTCCGTCGGTGTCACTTTCGACAAACCGTAAAACCGGAAAGACAACGATAAAATGGTCAAAGGTCAAAAATGCCACGTCCTACAGAGTGTACACAAAGGAAACTGGCGGTACCTGGCAGCTGAAAAAAGAAACAACAGCGCTCAGCTGTACGATAAAGTGTAAGGTCTATCCCGAAATATTTGTGTCGGTAAAGGCCGTCTACAGTGAAGATGATACCGAAAACACCTCGGAAGCTTCAAAGACATCAAGCCTTATTCAGTCAAAGGTGAAAGCAAAGCTTGAGTACCTTGAAACCGTGTATGCTCCCGGAAGGTACTGGAATAACGGAGGCGTCAGCGATACTCCGTGCAATCATGACGCAGGACTGAGATACTGCAATAAATATCTCGGCGCTCCCACATACTTTACAGTAGGCGGCTGGTCAATCCAGTGCAACGGCTTTGCCTGCATGATGAGTGACGCGATATTCGGGAAGAGCGCGCCGATATCAACTCTTTCATCCTGGGATGAGCTTCAGCCGGGAGATATGATAAGGCTCTACTCATCAGTCCATTCTCTCATAGTCCTCACTAAGACGGACACGGCAATAACCGTTGCCGAGTGCAATGCCATAGGCGGCGGATGCATAATCGCTTGGCACAGGGAGATAAGCCGCTCAAAGGTGGAGGGTCAGGATCATCTCTACCTGACAAGATATCCGGACTCAAAGTCTGACGGCACCTCAGCAGTCGGTCTCGTCACAGGTACATCGGGAATCTGTTCCAAAAAGGGCAGCGGAAAGAATTATGGCACATTCTATCAGGAGCGTATTTGCATAATAAATTCGTCCGACCCGAAATATTACTATGTTTCTACAAAATACGGTAAAAAAGGATATATTCTGAAGTCATCGGTAACCATGCTCTTTGAGGGCTGAAATCAGGCCGATTGAATCAGACCAGATTATATAAGACCGTCCCGGAAGTTCAAGCTTACCGGAACGGTCTTTTGAATGAGTTTAACTTTTTGCGTAAGATGGCGCAGATGCCATGGATAATACAGAAAATTATTGCCTCATTCTGTTTTTCCTGCGCCGACAGGAAATGACTCAGCCGGAACTGAGTCTGCGGTCAGCCGGCACCTGAGGGGCAGAAGCCGTGAAAGCAGCTGTTCCGAAAATGCATGTCCTTGAGCCGCACTTGTCGATTTTTGCTGCCCTCTCCTGTGAAAGATAAATCAAAGCTTATTTTTCAAGCGGAGGAATCACAACGGTGCTTAATGTCTTTGAAGGCAGCTCGATGCGGATTATCCTTCCGTTAATCCTTATAGCATACTTGAGGTCAGATGCATTCCTGTTGAGAGCGGCGAGAACAATGCTGCCGTCCTTTCTGCGTGCGGCTGTGATGTCTGCTCTGTCATCGCACCTTGAGAAGGCAGTCCTTTCGGAGCCGGGAAGAATGTATCTTGAGAAATGTCCGATGTAATCGAATGTGAGAAGCTTTCTGTAGGTTCCGTCATTGTTTACGCATACCGGAGCACCGAAGCCCATGGCGACATGGCGCGGCCCGCCATCCTTGTCAACACAGAGGTTCCAGTCTATCCAGCGGTTCATGCCGTGGTTTATATTGCCGATGATGTCATGAGCGTAAGCTGCAGCATCAAGATATTCAGCCTCGGCAACAGTAGTGTCGCTTCCAAGCATGGCATCGAGCATGCCTGTTGTTCCCGGAGGATGGAGAGCGCAGCACTCGCTGAGCATGAGGGACATATCCGGGAAAGCTCTGTGAGTGATGTCCACAGCCTCGAAGTGATCGCCCGAATACCAGTGGAAGGCAATGCCCTCAAGCATCTTTTCGGTTTCTGAGTCGATTATGTCCCTTGCGTATTCATAGACTCTCTCTTTGTTGTGGTCCCAGATGTACAGACCTACCTTTCCGATAAGACCCTCTGCCTTGAATATGGGGTAGAGGTGATCCTTCAGAAACTCCTTCTGTTCGGCAGCCGTCCAAACGCAGCTGTCCCAGTTTGTTGCGGCGATGGATTCGTTCTGCAGGCTCATCATCGTGACAGGTATGCCCTCTTCAAGATAAGCCTTCACATATTTTGCGAGATACTTTGCCCACGGAGTGTAGAATTCTTTTCTGAGAGAACCACCGTTGTTTCTCTGGGGCTTCGTGTAGTCGACAGGTTCTGCGCCGAAGAAGCCGCCGTATATTCCGGCATCATTCTTTGGAGCTTCGGGAGGATTTTTCCACTGCCATGGCGGAGACCATGGGCTGAGAAGAACAGAGAGCGGTTCTGCGCTCATGGCCGCAATGTCCCTGAAAAGAGGTATCATGTATTTCCTATCACGATCTATCGTGAAGGTCAGCAGCTCGGGGTCTGCAATAGGATCGCTCACAGCCTGATATTCCTCCAGGGAAAAATCACAGCTGTCCATGTGCATACGCAGAAAATTATAGCGGTGTCCGTCTTTTCCGAAGTATTCTTCAAGAAATTTCTTCTTGTTCTCAGTGGTCAGCGTAGAGTAAAGATAGCCGACGGTCTCGGTCAGAGCGCCGCCGAAGCCCTCAAGTGTCTGATATGTTATCTCCGGATAGATGTCAATTACCCCTGACTCAAGGTGTTTGGGCT